>Ga0114951_10001375_pt1 | contig 30240 bp, 24 predicted proteins | sample AM7aDNAmetaG_FD_88677 | JGI IMG/M metagenome (GOLD analysis project Ga0114951, IMG submission 88677) | Freshwater microbial communities from Finland to study Microbial Dark Matter (Phase II) - AM7a DNA metaG | ecosystem: Environmental > Aquatic > Freshwater > Lake | place: Finland: Lake Alinen... | reverse complement strand
CGCCCCCCTCGAAAGTCATGGCTTCGCCAAGAGTGGTTTTCCCTGATTTTGCACCTCCTATCAGCGCAACGTTCCTGATCTCATTCGTCTGAAATACCTTCATGTGATTGTTGTCTTAGTTGATTGAAAATTTATATACTTCCGGAAAAGGGCTGCAAAGTTATAAAAAGCCCTTAAATATTAAAATGATTTGCAGAATTTTATTTGATTTCAAGGAGTTTATGAAGTTTCTCCCACTGGGCTTTCGACATTTTCGAACCCATGATCTCGATCACATTCCCGGCCAGTAATGAACCTGTATTTCCGCACTCGGCAATGGATTTTCCGGTGGCAAGCCCATAGAGGAAGCCTGCGGCGTAAAGGTCACCGGCACCGGTCGTATCAACAGGACTGGCCATTATGCTACCGATCGAAGTGATCTCTTCTCCCTGCTTCACAAGCGAACCTTTGCTGCCGGTTTTCACAACGGCGATCTCACATTGTCTGCCGATCGCCTTTACGGCATCTTCGGGCTCCAGACCGGTGTACGCTTTTGCCTCTTCCTCGTTGGCGAAAACGATGTCCACGTATTTGTCGATGATACTGTGGAGAAAATCAAGGTTGGCTTCCACAACATTGTAACTCGCCAGGTCAAGGCTGACCATCATGTTATTCTGCTTAGCCAGTTTTACAGCATGTTCGATCAGGTCATGGTTCTGAACCAGGTAACCCTCGATGTGGAAAAAGGAGTAGTTCTTGAAAATGCCGGCAGCCGGGTATTTATCGGTATCCTTCAGATGCGTTGCAGAGAGTTCGATGGCGGCGCCAAGGAAGGTTGCAAAGGTCCTTTCAGAGTCTGGCGTAACCAGGGCAATGGCACGTCCCGTCTCCTGTCCGCTATGGATCAGGTGAGGCTCCACCCCGGCATTGATCATATCCTGGACAAAAAACCCGCCCAGTTCATCTTCACCGATCACCCCGATGTACCCGGATTTTATACCAAGCTTCGCGAGACCGTGAATGGTGTTGGCGGCAGACCCCCCGGAAGACTGGCTCCGCTGATAGCTTTCAAGCGCGCCAAGAATGGCTTTGCTGCGTACATGATCAACCAGTTGCATGCTGCCTTTCGGAAGGTACAGCATTTCAAGAATGGAATCGCTTTCCAGCGGGATCATGATGTCAACAAGGGCATTGCCCATTCCCAGGATCTTTTTCATTTTTTCAGGATTTGTTGCGGCAAAGATAGCAAAATAGCGATATGGCGAAATGGTGAAATAGCGAAATAGCGAAATGCAGATGGACTGAAATAAACTAAATTTTTACTGCCGTGTAATATTTTATCCTTTTTTACGTCTTTATTAAGATTTGTTCTAAATATCATGAAAATAAAAACACTTATTTTTATCCCGTTGTTAATCCTTGCTGCGCTTTCCGGCTGCAGCCAGGATCATAATAAGAAAGCCATGAACTTAAAGAAACTGACACCTGAAGAAGAAGCCGTGATCATTCACAAGGGAACCGAGCGGCCCTTTACCGGAAAGTATGAGAAATTCAATGAAAAAGGCACCTACGTTTGCAAACAATGTGGAGAACCCCTGTACCGGTCATCGGATAAATTCGATGCACATTGTGGCTGGCCCAGCTTTGACGATGAGATCAAAGGAGCCGTAAAGCGGCACACCGATCCTGATGGCATGCGGACGGAGATCACCTGTGCCCGCTGCGGGGCCCATCTCGGTCATGTATTTACCGGTGAAGGCTTCACATCTAAAGATACCCGCCATTGTGTAAACTCCATTTCACTGGAATTTGTACCGGAAACACAAACCAGGACCGATACTGCAATCTTTGCCGGTGGCTGTTTCTGGGGTGTTGAATATTACATGCAGAAAAACAAAGGCGTTATTTCGGTAGAGTCCGGCTATATCGGCGGACACAAGGACAACCCCACCTACCAGGAGGTCTGTTCAGGGACAACAGGTCATTATGAAGCTGTGGAAGTGGTTTTTGATCCGCAGAAAACAAACTTCGAGGAACTGGCCCGCCTCTTTTTCGAGATCCACGACCCAACGCAATGGAACCACCAGGGACCCGATTTCGGTGAACAGTACCGCTCAGCGGTCTTCTATCGGAATGAGGAACAAAAACAGATCACCGAAAAACTGATCGCTTTATTAAAAGAAAAAGGCTTTAAGATTGTCACGGAGGTTAAAAAGGCAGGTACCTTCTGGAAAGCAGAAGGCTATCATCAGGATTATTACGAGCATAAGGGAACAACGCCTTATTGTCATGGATATACGAAACGGTTTTGAGAATTTCTAATTGATCTAATTTCTAATACGGTCTTTTTTTAGTTTAAATAGGTCAATTAGATCAATTGGAAATTATATTCCGCTTACTGTTGTTGTAAAAACTCCGTCCGTCTCCCCTCTTCCAACGCCTCGATCCGTTCAAAGTTCTTCCACCTGAAATCTTTCCTGTGTCCGTTCTCATCCCACGAATAGACATTCATGAAAGTCTGTCCGAACGCAAGTTCGGTTGAATCGTAATAGCGGGCATAAGCGACCTGCTCTCCGCTCTTGATATCATTCCCGATGAAAGAGAACTTCATATGAAGCCTGCTCTTATTATGCAATGCATCCTGCAAGGCATGTTTCAGTTTTTCATTTTCAGGATAATCGAGATTGATGTCATAGTAAAGAATCCGTTCAAGATCGGGAAGTTCCTGCTCATGCCGGAAAGCCCTTATCCGTGAATTGTTGACGATCGTCCAGGCTTCGAATTTGCTTTTAAGGTCGATAATTGCCCGGCCCTTATTCCCCAGGCGAAGGGAAAGAAAATAGTTGCCGCTCCGGTGCCGGATATAGGCTTGTTTTGTGGCAATGATATCGTTCGGTCTGCGGATGGCAAGATAAACAAGAAAGCCCGAAAAGACTGCGGTAAAAAACATGGAAAGAAACGACTGGCACATCAGGATGATCCGGCCCGCCGCTGAAACAGGATAAATATCTCCGTACCCGATGGTGTGAAAGGAAACGACACTGAAGTAAATTGCCTTTTCAAAGGATATCTTTTCCATGACACCGGTCGGACGGTGAAAAAACCCAATGCTTTCCGTACGGTAATAGAGCCATGCAAAAACAAGGATGATCACTGAATAAACAATAAAAACCAGAGCGAGGAATTTCAGTATCTCCTGGATTTTGATCGTTGAATGCTTCATGGGAAAACCGGGTTATGAGCCAAAGTTAAGCAATAGGAAAAGGATTTCTGCTATCTTGCACTGCTTTTTTTGAATTACAGACGATGACACAACCACAATCCCCTTCACCGGATACCATTTCGCTTAATCCACGAATCCTCCTGACCGGCGGGTCCGGTTTCCTTGGGAAGGCCATTGCAAGGGAACTGCTGTCTGAAAACTCACCTCTGAAGCCCGCATTGATCCGGATCTTTGACCGTATCCCCTACCCTGAAACTGATCAAAACCGCATTGAATTCATGAAGGGCGATATCTGTGATATGCAGGCGGTATCAAAGGCCTGCAGGGATATCGACCTGATTATTCACTCAGCAGCAATCGTTGACTGGGGAACAAAGCCCGAACAGGAGGTGCTGGCAACCAATGTGCAGGGAACAGCGAATCTCCTTACGGCCTGTAAAGAAAACGGCGTTCGCTTCTTCGTCTATACCAGTTCGTTGGATGCAATTTTTGGAGGAACGTCCCTTGTGAATATCGACGAAACAATACCCTATCCGGAAAAACACCCGAACATGTACTGCCGGAGCAAATATCTTTCGGAGCAGCTGGTGCTTGAAGCGAACAGCCGTCAGCTTTCCGCATGTATCCTTCGGCCTGCCGACATCTATGGAGAAGGTGATCCTTTCCATATCAGTTCACTGATCAATATGGCAAAAGGCGGATTTTATGTCCGGCTTGGCGATGGATCTTCACTTTCACAGCATGTATATTCCGGAAATATGGCCTGGGCTCATGTACTCGCGGCTCATGCGCTGCTCACCGGCAATCAGCGGATAAAGGGAAATGCCTATTTCATTACGGATGGTCCACCGGCAAACTTTTTCAAATTCTTTGACCGTATTGTCATGGAATCCGGTTACAGGATATGGCCGTCCAATATCTGGATCCCCAGACGGCTCGCTTTTTTGATGGGGGCATTATCGGAAGGATTTGCATTTCTGCTGCGTCCTGTAAAAAAATACACCCCGAAATTCTCACGATTTGCAGTGATCTATACCTGCAGTGATTTTACCTTTTCTTCAGCAAAAGCAAAAAGCGATTTTAATTTCATCCCGAAATATTCTAAAGAGGAAGCCCTGGCACGGACCGTTGAATTCTACAAAAAAAGGCCGTCTTCTCAGGCGGCCTTTTAAAAATTATTCTTTGTTTTCAACCGGTGGCTGAACCACGGGCGCTGGCGGAATTACTGGTTTTGGTGTAGGTTTTACAACCGGAGCTTTTTTCACTGCTGGCTTAACTACAGCTTTCTTTACAACCGGCTTTTTAACCTCGGGTTTTTTCACAACAGGTAATTTAACCGCTGCTTTTTTAATTTCCGGAGTTGCTTTTTTTACAACTTCTTTCTTTACGGCTTTCTTTGGGGCCTTTTTAATTGCAGCCTTTACAACCGGCTTTGCAACAGGAGCAGTAATAGTTGCGGCCTTTTTAGGAGCTTTCTTTACAACCTTTTTAGCAACCTTTTTTTCAGCTTTCTTATCCGCTTTTTTTGCGGGCCTTCCCTTTGCTTTAACTTCTTTCTTCAGTGCCGGATCAGCTGTTTCCTGTACTTTTGCTTTTGGCTTTCTTCCTCTTTTCTTGGGCTCAGCCGATTTTTCTTTTTTAGGACCCGGCTTCCTGCCTCTTTTTTTAGGAACCTTAACAATTTCCTGCTTTTCAGCTTTAACCTGCTTCTTTAATTTTCCCAGGATCTCCCTTACCTGCAGAATGTAATTTTCTGCATCTTCAACCTCAGCCTGGTACTGATTAATAAGGAATTCAATTTCCTTTTCAGAGAATTTTACTGATTTCATAATTTGTTGTTTTAATTTTGACTGCAAAGGTACTCAAATTTAAATATATGCACAAAATAATATCTGTTTCACTACAATTGATCAAAAAAATAAATTGAAATTCATTTAAATTCCTGAATAATTTTTTCCGTCGGTATTATTGAAATTCCTGTATTAACTAGTAACAGAGACCACATATCCTTTCCTGAAAAATTATTGCAGACATGAAAATAAAATAATTACAAAAAAATTTAATTCTCGTTTTTTGTGAAATAAAACACGATTGAATTTAGTTTTCATGAATTCAAAATGTGGTAAGCTATCCTGGAAACCCCATTTTTTCTAAGAGAACAAGAGATCAGGAAAATTTTTACCAAAGCGGAATTATTCTCCTGATCTCTTATGGAATTAATATTATTATCGAAAATAGCAATAATATTTTTTCAATATATTGTGTCTTGAAATTATTTTGACTCTTTTCAATATACTTCTAATTAGTTTTCTTGTCACTTCCGCCATGGTCTCCGATCAGCACCCATTTGCCGCCCTGTTTCATGAGGATATCCGTCCATCGGCCGGACTCTGTTTCTTTCTTCCCGTCCCGTTCCCGGACAAATGAGTAATAGTAATGCACGAAAGCTATATCGCCATATATCTTAATTGTAAGCGGATCGATCTGGTACACCGGGATCTTGACACCCTGCATCCAGTAATTGAGCCATTTCCTGTTATCTTCCTTCGCGGAAGGAACCTTTGAGTCATTGTCCCAGCCCATATAATCCGCATGGAAATATTCCATGAAGCCGTTAATATCACCCTTCGCCATTAAGGCCCAGTAATCATTAACATTTTTCCATACTTCTTTTTGCGCAGAATTCCACTCCTGTGCAAACACCGAATTAAAACCCAATCCAAGTAAAAGGATAAGGACCGGGACCATTTTATTTATTTTCATAATACTGTTTTTTAGGTTTGTGATCATTTACATTCCTGATATTTAAACCAGGTTATTCATCTCAAATATAAGGCAATATTATTTATATTGAGTCTTAATATGCGTTAAAATTTGTTAAAAACCAGATCAATATGATTACGGGCACGGTCATTTATGTGCCGTTTTTTCAAAGAAAACGAAAGCAGGGGATTTGTAATAAACTAAAACCCCTGCTCCGGTAAGGGCAGGGGTTTATTTTAACTGTCAGGACAGATGAAAGAATGTGCTATTCTAATGCACTCCCATTTATTTAACCGCGTCAAAAACCGTAAGGTGCATCAATTCCAGTTTCCAGGATTTATCATCCTGCTTTTTCCAGATAAAAGTAAAATTACCGGTCTCCTTGCTTTTCCCCTGGGGAACGGTTACATCGAGTTTGTAAAATCCTGTGGCGCTGATGCAGCAGCAACAGTTGCAAGAGGCGATCCGGTCGCAATTCAGGTTACTGATAGCCGGCAGACTCTTGCTGACCCATTTCGTCATGATGGAATCGCGACCTTCTATTTTCAGATCTTTTTCCAGCATGACAGCTTTGTCTGCAATCATATTTTTCAGCGCCTCGGAATTCTTCGTATTCCAGGCATTGATCCAGAGTCCGAGCAGGGAGTCTGGCTTAACCACATCACACTTTTCATCACCGCAGTTTGCATCTTTTTTCACATTATGACAGGAAGAGAATGAAAGGGATAAAGCGATCAGGGCCAGTGTTAATACAGAAATTGTTTTTTTCATGATTGTGTTGATTTTTTTGGTTACTGTTTAAATGAATTAAAAAATGTCATTTAATTTTTGCAAAGATAAAGGGATTCATACTCTCTCAAGCCAGTTATTCAGCAAACGCTGTCCGTATTCCGTGATGATCGATTCGGGGTGAAACTGAAAGCCTGAGACCGGATAGTGTTTGTGTGAGAGCGACATGATTACTCCCTTCTCTGAACGGGCCAGTATTTCCAGGCTTGAAGGAAGTGTCGCCTCATTTACCGCCCAGGAGTGATAAAGGCCGACGACTGAGCCTTGCGGAATTCCTGAAAAAAGAGGATGGTCTGGTCGTGTAATGGATAATTTCCCCGGGTGACCGTGAACAACTTCGGATAGATTGAAAAGGTCACCGCCAAAATGCAAGGCAATGGCCTGCATCCCGAGGCAAATTCCCAGAACCGGCTTCTCCTTTCCATACCGCTTAAGAACATCAAACATGGCTCCCTGCTCCTCCGGCAGGCCGGGTCCGGGGGAAAAGATGATACCGTCGAATTCACGGATGCCTTCCATATCTGCCTGGTCTGACCGTACAATTTTAAATGTACATTTGCCATGACGGCGCAAAAGCTCCGCAAGGTTGAAGGTGAAAGAATCGTGGTTATCCAGCAACAGTATTTTCATCGGAAAAGAAAAGGCGATCCGTAAAATTAACGATTATGCAGTTAACGGAACTCCTTTCCTCTTCCTGGTGGATTTTGAAGGCACCCATGCAGCCGTCCTTACGAGGGAAGAAGCAACCGCACACCGCATATTTTTCAGGATTGGGCAGGAACATAATTTAACGGAATTCCGCCCCTTGATAAAACCAGAAACACCTGGGTTATTCATCCCGGTTCCTGTCAGCTTTGAAGAATAACGCCATGCTTTTGATAATATCATGTCCCACCTGAAACGCGGGGACACTTACCTCCTGAACCTCACCTTTCCCACGGAAATACAGACGACTCTTTCTCCGGAGGAGATCTTCCATCTAAGTGAGGCCCCCTACAAACTCCTTGTTGAAGATCGTTTCGTGGTCTTTTCACCAGAGTCATTCGTTACGATAGACAAGGAAACGATCCGCTCATTCCCGATGAAGGGCACCATCGACGCAGACATTCCGGATGCCGGCAAGATCCTCCTGGCCGACCGGAAAGAGCTTTTTGAACACAACACCATCGTCGACCTGATCCGGAATGACCTATCAATGATCTCCACGTCCGTAAGGGTGGAACGCTTCCGTTACCTGGAACGGATTCCTACGAACCGCAAGGATCTTCTGCAGGCCAGTTCCGAGATCAGCGGGAAACTGCCTCCCGGGCACTGGTCGCACCTCGGGGAAGACCTCTTCGCCCTGCTTCCCGCCGGATCTGTCACCGGCGCGCCTAAGGAAAAAACCGTGCAGATTATCCGGGAAACAGAAACCTATGAGCGTGGCTTTTATACCGGGGTCTTCGGTTATTTCAACGGAACAGGACTGCAGTCAGCTGTGATGATCCGCTTTATCGAAAGCGCAGGCGGGAAATTATGGTTCAAGAGCGGGGGCGGGATAACCGCGCTCAGCAACTGCGAGAGTGAGTATCATGAACTTAATGATAAGGTCTATGTGCCTTTTGCTTGAAACCATTAAGATCAGGGAGGGTGCTGCGGAACACCTTTCCTGGCATGAATCCCGGATGAACCGTGCCCGGGAGGAACTGTTCGGGATCACGGAACCTGCCGGCATACTTCATATACTCCAGGTACCGGCTGCTTTCAGGAACGGCACCGTGCGTTGCAATATCCGCTATGGTAAGGAGATCAATGATATTTCCTTCAGCCACTATGAAAAACGCAGCATCCACTCCCTGAAAATGGTCAGCGGAGACCACATGGATTATCATTTTAAATATGCAGACCGGACTTCCCTGCAGGAACTCTTTGAACAACGCGGCAACTGCGATGAAATCATCATTGTGAAAAACGGACTGGTGACCGACACCTCCATGTCGAACCTCATCTTCTTTGACGGGACAAATTGGGTTACCCCCGCGCTGCCGCTCCTGGAAGGGACCTGCCGGGAAAGGCTGATCACGGAGGGCAGGATCGTTCCGCAAAACATCACACCGGACAATCTTCCGCAATTCCGGGGCTGCAAACTGATCAATGCCATGCGGGAACCTGACGGGGAAGAGAGTATACCAATGGACAGAATTTTCTAATATCTTCCTGTTTTTTAAAGTTCTCAGCCGATTCCTTTTCCCGGAATCCCGCTTTTTAATATCTTTGCCACGCTCAAAACAAAAACCAAGAACCTATGAAGAAATTTTGCATCTTTTTAATCCTCAGCCTGCTCCTCGCAGGACCCATGTTTTCTCAGCATTTCTATATCGGCGTTAACGGTGCCGTAAACAGCACCTGGATCACCAATGTTAAAAATGCAGCTATGCCCGACATGGATTACAAAACCACTATTCATCCTTCATTCGGACTGAATATCGGCTACCAGTTCAACCAGCACCTCGCGCTTGTTCTTATGCCAGGCTATGGCACCCTTGGCCAGAAACTGAAAGACAGTTATACCACGGATACCATCATTGCCAAATCCACCAGCAGTCCCAATGAGTATGCACGCGATATCAAACTGACTTACTTCCAGATCCCGCTGTTGTTCAAATACAGCGTTGGCGGAGAGGTTACCAAATTTTTTGTTGCAGTCGGTCCTCAGTTCAATATGCTGATGTCGGCTAAACAGACCTTTACAAAGAACGGTTCCACATGGAATGACACCTTCACCAACCCGATCACGGGAAAAGTTGAAGTCCGCGGCAAAGAAGATATCAAGGATCATTACAATTCAATGGACATTCAGGCCCGGCTTGACTTCGGCCTGGAGTTCATGGTTGCAAAAAAACTGATGATCGATGCCGGTCTGAACCTGGGTTACAGCCTGATGGACATCAATGCAAGCGACTGGAAAGTTACAAAGAAAGCTTCCGAGAGTTATACGGCTTCACACAATCTAGTCGGCGGCTTCACCGTTGGCGTGAATTACGTGTTTTAGTCCTGAACGACATTAACAGAAAAGCGGAAGTCCTTGAGGACTTCCGCTTTTTTTATGCTGTTCCTCCGATAATTATTAATATTTTCGGATGCGTTGATGTAAATCCTTTAAATTCGCAATGATTACGGGGTTTTTGTAAAACGGCTCCGTTTATTTGTCTGCCGGGCTATGAAAACTCGCCTATGGAACAGGAATTTCACACTGCTGGCGCTCTCCAACTTTCTGATGTGCAGCGCCTATTATTCATTGATCTCGACGCTCCCGATCTTTATTTCCACTAACCTGAAGGCCAGCCATGGCATGGTAGGGGTGATCCTTGCCAGTTATGCCATAGCGGCTATCCTTGTCAGGCCGTTCTGCGGCTTCGGACTTGATTTCTTCGGGCGAAAAACAATTTTCATTGCCTCCCTCCTCGTTTACGGACTCATTTTCAACGTCTATATCTTCGTGGCTACAGCCTGGTTCATGGTTTTCGTAAGATTTACCCATGGACTGACCTGGGGGCTGACCACCACCTCGAACAGCACCATTGCAGGCGACCTGATCCCGGTGGAAAAGCGTGCAACCGGCTTTGGTTATTTCGGTGTCACCACAACAGCCGGCATGGCAATTGGCCCGGTGATCGGGGCCTTTATCATGCAGCGCGGAGGGTACGACGCCATGTTCATTGCCGGGTTCGCTATCAGCGTGGTGAGCATGATCCTGGTGACCATGATCCGGTATCCTGCATATAAGCCATTGCCCGATATGCAGTTCAAGTGGGACAGCCTGATCGAAAAGAAGGTCCTGGTTCCCTCCCTGAACCTCATGATCACTTCACTTGCTTATGGCGGACTGCTTTCGTTCATTGCACTGTATGGTAAGGAGAACGGGATCAGAAATCCCTCCGGTTTCTTCCTCATATATGCCCTCGGTATCATTACTGCCCGTTTTTCATCCGGCAGGGCGGTCGATCAGAAAGGACCCCGGAAGATTATCATCATCTGCCTTACGATGCTGATCTTTGGCTTTCCCCTCCTTGCCATGCTCAAAAACCCTTTCGGATTTTATTTCTCCGCCATCATCCTTGGATTCGGCAATGGCGTGGTTTGGCCCACCTTCCAGACCATGATCAACACCATCGTTCCCAACCACCGGCGGGGAGCGGCTAACTCAACTGCTTTCATGGCCATGGATCTTGGCATGGGACTGGGAATGATCATCACAGGATCCCTCGCCCAGCGGTACTCCATTTCCACAGCTTTCCTTTGCTGTTCAGTTTACTGTGCCTTTGGACTGTTCCTGTTTCTGCGTTATACCATTACGCAATATCAGCGGTTCAAGACAATGAGCAGTGAGCAATGAGCAATGAAGAATGAACAATGAGGAATGAGCAGTGGAACGTTGACAGCACGAATTTCAATGAATATCAAACTCCTGCAGAAGTAATTCAAAGCTCTCTTTATGACTTGACGGGATTCGTGGCCCCGTTTCCTCTTTGTTTGCTTTCGTGTAAGCTATCGTGTATGGGTCTTCGTGATAATTATAGATTTTCCATTCCCCCTGATGAAATTCCAGAGAAGTAAGATTTTCAACCCAATCACCCGAGTTCATATAAGTTACTTCACCGCGTGAGGTTCTGACATGACGAATTTCGGCCTGGTGAATATGTCCGCAGATAACAATATCATAGCCCTTGGTGATTGCAATGTCTGCAGCAGTTTCCTCAAACTGGTTAATATAGGCAACAGCCGATTTCACACTATGCTTTACCCGTTTTGAAAATGAAATTTTCTCCCTTCCTGTGCTGGTCAGAATGAAGTTGGCAAAACTGTTCAACAGGATCAATAGTTCATAACCAAAGGACCCGAGTCTGGCAAGCCATTTACTGTATTTCATGGTAATATCAAAAACATCGCCATGAAATATCCAGGTCTTTTTTCCTCCGATTTCAATCAGTAATTTATTGACGAGTTTAAAGGAACCAATATTAAACTTCACAAACTTCCGCATCAACTCATCATGATTACCGGTAATGTATACAACTTTTGTGTTTTTTGCAATCAGGCCGGTCAGGTGTCGTATGATGAGCAGATGTGACTTTGGGAAGTATCTTTTTCTGAATTGCCAGATATCAATAATGTCACCGTTCAGTATCAGTAATTTCGGCCTGATGCTTTGAAGATATATCAATAACTCTTTTGCATGGCACCCGAAAGCCCCGAGGTGAACATCTGAGATAACTACTACATCAACTTCACGCCTGGGAATTGTGTGATTCTTCATATTGAGAAACAAAAGTAAATTCATTCTAAATAATTATGATAAAAAGCTCATTATATTATCATTAAATAATCGTTAAAGAATCTTTAAATCGATCATGGGATAGATCTGAAATCGCAATTATTCTTGAATTTTGTGCCTGGTCCATTTACAAATTCAAATTGACTTTTTATGAATGACAATAAAAATCAGAAGATCTCAAGGGTCAGGAGGGCAACCGGTAAAACACTTCCCGTATTGCGCGGGATGTTCATTTGTCCTGATTTTATAAAAAACTGGAATCCGTCAAATCCGGTAAAATCCGAATTAAACCCATCAACGGATAGTTTTTTAAAAGAATGGTTACTCAGAGAAGGATGATGGCAGGAAATTCCCTGAAAATAGATGAAAATGACAAGGCCGGAGTTCCGGCCTGCAACAGACTTCTTTGGCTGACAGACACCTATAGTGACCACAACGGTGTGTCAATGGTTCTCCGGTCCGTGCTTGAAGAGATTAAAAAAAGGAACCTGCCAATCGATATTCTTGTTTCAAGTAACCGGATTGAACCCGATGATCACCTGGTAATTGTCAAACCTGTCTCTGAATTCAACTTCCCGTTTTATCGCCAGCAGCCTATCCGGATCCCAAACTATCTCGAAATACGAAGGATATTCATAAACGGCCGCTATGACCGTATCATCTGTTCCACCGAGGGACCAATGGGTCTGGCAGCAATCTACCTGAAAAAAATGTTTTCTGTGCCTGCATTTTTTTACCTGCACACCGACTGGATCATGTTTGCAAAGGCGGTCATGAAAATGCAGCAAAGAGGCCTTAACAATGTGGAGCGTCTGTTAAGCTTTTACTATAACAGGTACGATGGGCTTTTTGTACTCAATACAGAGCAGCAATTCTGGCTTTCAGGGGAAAGAATGAATATGGATCCGTCACGTATTTTTCTCACGGCACATTGGGTGGATGAGTGTTTTTATCCCAGGGTTGACCACCGGGCTGAACTGTTTGGTGTAAATCAGGAAACCCCAGTGTTACTATTTGCGGGCAGACTGAGTGAGGAGAAGGGTATTATGGAATTACCCGGATTGTTCCAAATGGCAAAAAAAACAATCCCCGGTTTAACGATGATCATTGCAGGAACCGGTCCAGCTGAATCACAATTGAGGGCATTACTTCCGGATGCCGTGTTTCTTGGCTGGGTCGATCATGAGAAACTTCCTGATATCTATTCTTCTTCAGACATGCTGGTACTCCCTTCCCAATTTGATACTTTTAGCTGTGTGGTACTTGAAGCCATTAGCTGCGGACTACCTGTAATAGCATATGAAACTAAAGGCCCAAAGGACATTGTTGAAGACAAAGTAAGTGGATTTCTTGTTAAAAACAAGGAGGAGATGGTCCATTTTGTTGTTCAGTATTTTTTGGATGAAAAACCGAGAGATGCAATGAAACAATCAGCCCTGGCTCGCTCAGCTTCTTATGAAGCAGAAGCTATCCTTAACAGGCTTATCTCAAACATCGGTATGCGTAATGCCGGCTGACCTACTTATAAAAGAATGTGATCCATCCTGGCTTTGGTGGAAGCATGGGGTAATTTATCATATTTATCCACGGAGTTTTTTTGATACCAATGGTGATGGAATCGGCGATCTTCAGGGGATCATCTGCAAGCTAAGTTATCTTGCCGACCTTGGGATTGATGCAATCTGGCTGTCTCCTGTTTTCACTTCTCCGAATTTTGATTTCGGTTACGATGTTTCTGATTACCGGGGAATCAATCCCGAATACGGAACGATTGATGATTTCATGGAACTGCTTGAAAAATGTCATGTGCTCGGGATCAGGGTGATCATGGATATGGTTCTTAATCATACATCAATCAATCACCCATGGTTCATCGAATCCAGGGCATCCAGAAAAAATCCATACAGAAAATGGTACATCTGGAAAAACGGGAAAAACGGAAAGCCTCCGAACAATTGGAAAGCAGCCATTGGAGGCAATGCCTGGAAATATGATCCGCAATCAGATCAATATTATATGCATTCATTTTTCAAGGAACAGCCTGACCTGAATTGGAGAAATAATGATATGCAGGAAGCCGTTTTTGCGGAATTAACCTATTGGCTTGACCTCGGTGTTGATGGATTCCGGCTGGATGTTATCAACCTGATAGCAAAGGATAAAAAATTCAGGAATAACCCTTTCTTCATGGGGCTTCCCTTTTTACAAAAACATAAATACAGCCGAAACCGCCCAAGATCAGTAAAAATTGTTGCAAGGCTAAGGGAATTGCTTGATAAATACCACCAAAGGGTTGCCATTGGAGAAGTATACGCACCCCCACCCGGTAATCCGGAAACGGTAGCCCGTTATCTTGCGGATGGAAAGAATGGCATTCACCTTGCTTTCGATTTTTCACTTATTTTCAGTAAGTGGAATGCCCATCACTATTATCAGCGGATTTCTAACTGGTATTCAAAAATTCCTGAACAAGGCTGGCCATGCAATGTTATGTCAAACCACGATCTTTTCCGATCCATCAATCGTCAGCCATGGCAAAGACTGCAGGAAGAAAAAGCAAAAATCACAGCATTTCTTCTGCTTACGCTGAAAGGAACACCCTTTATCTATTACGGGGAAGAGATTGGTATGAAGAATGGAAAGATCAAAAAATCCAGAATACAGGATCCGCTGGGGAAGAAATACTGGCCCATTTTCAAAGGGCGTGATAAGGCAAGAACTCCTATGCAATGGTCCCCTGAACCCTCTGCCGGGTTTACTGAAGGCATTCCCTGGCTTCCTGTAAATAATGACTTTTCAGCTATCAATGTTGAAAAACAGGATGGAATACCCGGCTCAATTCTTGCCTTGTACCAGTCGCTTATAAGAATCAGGAAAGAGCATGCATCACTTTGTGAAGGAGACTGGGTTCCTCTCCTGAATGGAAAAACAGGAGTCCTGGCATACCTTAGGACCACAGAGAAAGAGTCATTGCTGGTTGTTTTGAATTTTACCGGAAGTTCAAAAAAAACCCGGTTTCCTGAAAAACTCAGCGGGGAAATTCTTTTATCTACCAGCCGTAAAACCGGCGAAAGGTTTTTTACCCTGGAGATGATATTACTCCCTTTTGAGGCAACCCTATATGTTCTTTTGTGATTCGGGTTAACCATCTTTACCGCAAACACAGTTGAACCCTATCAATGAAAAGGAAAGTCTATCTCAAGATAATGATAAACTTATATGGATTCGGGCATTAAGGTTCCTTGGATTCAGAAGATACAACCGCTAATCTTTTATCGAGGAAAAAGGATGTCGTGATCCAGATAATTAATACTCCGGCAACAATAATAATTTTTGAATTCAACCCAGCTTCCAGATCAAAGAAAATGTTGAAGATAGAGTGTATGGCCGCGGCTACCATAATCGATTTGTACTTATCTGATATCTGGCCGATAACCCAACTACCGAGAATACAGGATGGTAAATGGATCAGCAATCCAAATTTCAGGGAACCTCCACCCGATGAAATGAAATTAAGGTGCCAGAGATACCAGAGGATCCCAATAAGGATGTAACGAAGAGGACTTGAGAAACCACGCATCACGTCATTTAAATAACCACGCCAGCCGGTTTCTTCAAAAAGGCAGTAAACGATGATCAGGATGCCCGATAACAGGCCCATCATGTGGGGATTTTCACCGTTAATAGCTGCTACCCCAACAAGGCCTGTCATAAGAACAGGGGCTAAATAATAAATTGTACTAACCAGCAAGGAAACTCCTTTGATCGTGATGGATCGCTGATATTTGTTCCTGAAAACCAAAATGCCAAATATTCCTCCGATCAAGGGCCCCACCCCGCGGAGAAGCCGGAATAATATCCAGCCATATCTGAAAGATAGCAGATGAATATACCAATCCGGATTTAGTTGCTTGACACGAAAAAACATTGAAAAAATGACAGCAATCAGGTAGTAAACAGAAATCAGTAGAAAACGAGTTGTCTTTTTCATAAAAGAAGGATATGATTCATTGATATGAATCAAGAATACAACTAATTCAAAAAAAGATAATTAAATAAATATTAAATCACCTGTTCCATGAGATTTAATAATCCCGTAACATTATTTCCCCTGATTTGAACGATGTTTGCCAAATATGTATTAAACCGGGAAATTATGAACAGAAAGCCATCAGAAACGGATAAGGTCAAGGTAAAAAAACTGGCCCTCCGGGTAGGGAATGCAATGAAATATAAATTCTATTTTGAGGCAACCTGGATTCTTTCTTTGATTTTTGAACGGAAACTTGGTAAAATCATTGAAATATCCGACCCTCGAAACCAACAAAATCCAACGCTTTCGCTGGCACAATCCATTCAGAAGATACGGTCAATGCAGGCATCACCAGACTATATCCTGCTGACTGATAATCTGGATCCCATGCTGGTTGAACGTATCAGGAGATGGAAAATTAAGCGAAATATTGTTTATAAAAGGATGACTCTGATCACGGTTGCGGATAACCGCCTTGAAGAATTAGCGAACGAAGGAATCCTTATTTATAAAGCGCTTAATAAATCAGCGAAAGCCTTAAGGTTTGGCAGATCATCCCCTGAAAAGGACAATGAAATTCCTGATTAGTGAATTTTCTTTCCTATGAACAGAGTTGAGGTCGGCGAATATATTTATTTGTTTTATTGCAATAGAATTGCATCTTTTAAAGTAAATATTTACAAAGCCGGAATAACCGGAAATTCTACGGATATTCATCGTGCCAGGCTGGATCTCAAAAAGGTTTTCACACTTTATAACTTCTTCGAAATACTGGATATCTCTTTTCTTAAGAAAGGTGAGCTTTATCAAATTTTAAGACAACTTTACAGGTCTGCAGGAAAGATCCGGGAGATCCAGGTAAATTATCTGTTACTCTTGCAAAGAGATCCGGTCGGAATTTCTTATCCTTCCTTATATAAATGGATGAAGGAGGAAGAACAACGAGCCACTGATGCCTTTCTTGTGTTAGTCAAGCAATTCGATGAAAAAAAGCTGATTGCAACAGAAAAAACCATCTTTGAAATCTGTCAGCGCTACTCCGGACTAAAGATTCGTTCAAAAACAGAGGACTATATCAGGAAGTCTGCGGAAATTGTAAAAACCATATTGAGATGTGAGCCGAATGACAAAGAACTTCATCAGATTCGCAAGCAGCTAAAGGCTATGGCTATGGTTATGACCATCGTGCATAATATTAAGCCGGGAATACATTTGAGTCATTTGTTAAGTGAAGTAAACAAGACAGAAATGATGATCGGTGACTGGCATGATCGCGTTGTTCTGAAGAAGTTTATTGAGCAGTTTGCTGATGAGAAAGGTCTCTGTCCTCAAAAAGAAATGTTGAAACTAAACAAACTTAAAAAGGAACTGCATGAGGAGAAACAAAACCTGGAACAACACTTCTTACCTGAGTTTGATCATATTCTCGAAATCGCTTTGACTATTTAAATTCATCACGGCTAACTTCCTTTCCGTTTTCATCCCGGATGATCCATAACCCTTTCTTTTCTCCCTTTTCATAAAACATTTCATAGCGCTTGACTCCGGTATCATCCCAGATAAACCAGTTTCCATCCTTCAACCCGTTTTTGAATCCAGCCTCAGCCGTTTGCACTCCCGCCTCATTCCATGTTTTCCAGATTCCTTCCTTTTTCCCCTTACTGTATCCCCTGACCTCTTTTTTTGTTCCGGAATTGTAATAAATTGTTGTGTTTCCATCAAGAAGTCCATCCTTGATACTGGTTTCTGAAATCAGCCGGTTCTCAGCATTGTTTTCCTTTATTACACCAAAAAAAGGTTTACCAGATTTTGGGTCCAGATATTTCCCCTTTTTAATAATCACTTCCTGGGCTGAAATGGCACTAATTAACAGGAAGATCAGGAGAAACGGGAGAACGAGTTTTTTCATGAGATTATAGTTGAGGCAAAATATACATTAACTGTACAAGAAAGCACAGGACATGTGATTAGAAAATGAAAGACAAAGGAAACAGAAAACCTCTCAGGGCTCAATGGGGTTTAAAAGTATTTTCATCCTGTCGTTTGGGGTTCTTGTGATCTTGACAGAAATCTCCTTCTCCTTATAAGATATACAATTGATTTTTACTTTATAAGTGCCCGGCTCAATGCCATCAAGAGAAAATTCTCCCTTTGAATTTGAATAAATTTTCTGATCGGAGTTTGCGAGTTGGATGGTCACGCCTGCCAGTGTCTCATTAGAACTTTTATCGAGGATTATCCCTGACAGGGATGACTGTGTAACAGGAGCTGCCGTTTTGAGGCTCTTTTTAGCAGCTACCGCATTGAAACCGACAGTAATCAACAGCGCAAATAAGAATAGATTGACTTTGCTTTTCATGGAATTGTTTTTTTTACAAAGGTATACCATGACTTCCCCGGGGATATTAAAGGAATGTTAAGTTATTATTAAATAACATACTGAATAACGGTTGATTATCTGGAATGATTCCATGCTTTTCCGTCTTTGACCTGTATGTTAAGTCTGAATTAAGTTTCATTGCCAATTGAATGTCAGATACGTTCAAAACAACAGTAAATAATGGTGTTTTGAATTGTTTTGCCTTGATTTTTCCGAAAAAATAAATAATGATTTTGTAACACTAAGTTTTTTTTCAATTAACATGTTTTGGAATACTGAAGGGTATTTTTGCGGCAAACCTTTTCCATGAAGAATAATTACCAAATAGTCGCTTTCTTTCTTATTGTTTTTCTTCCCTTTATTACGGCCGGACAGGGGTTAATATCCGGAAAAATTACGGATAAAAAAACCGGGGAAAGCATTGTCGGCGCCAGTGTTTATATTCAGGGAACTACTACCGGGTCATCAACAGACATTGATGGAAAATATACAATTAAAAACCTCAAACCGGGATCTTACAATATTATCGTTTCCTTCATTTCTTATAAGATAGATTCTCTTAAAGGAATAAAGGTATTCAAGGACAAGCCCAGCCTGCTGGATCATCAGTTAACCGAGAGTACTACCCAGTTGTCTGAGGTCTCTGTTACCGCCAGAAAGAAAACGGATACAGAAATAGCACTCATCAATACAAGCAAACAAAGCAACCTGATCGTGGTAGGTGTGTCCTCCCAGCAGATTGCTAAATCACAGGACAAAGATGCATCCGAGGTTATACGACGCCTTCCGGGAGTAACGATCATGGACGGTCGTTTCGTGGTCGTACGCGGACTTATTGAGCGCTATAATTCAGTATGGCTGAACAATGCCTCCACTCCAAGCAGTGAGACAGACAAACGGGCATTTTCTTTTGATGTGCTGCCCAGCAGTATGATCAACAACATGGTGATATACAAAACTCCTGCACCTGAAATTCCTGCTGATTTTGCAGGGGCGTTTATTCAGATTACAACAAAAAATATCCCCGAAAAAAACAGTTTCAGTATCGGGTACACCGCGGGATACAGTGACGGGACATCTGTAAAAGGATTTGAAAGCTATAAGGGAGGAAAAACCGACTGGCTTGGGTATGATGACGGTACCCGCAAACTTCCTGGCATTGTTCCTTCAACAAATGAGGTTCTGGTACTCCAGAATTATAATGCTGAGGGGCTGACTGATGAGCAAAGGGCATACCGCAAACAAAGCATGCTTGACATCTCCCATTCATTCAGTACCATATCCAGTTACAAAAACAGCACAGCACCCCTTGATAATAAATTCAATATTGATTTTTCCAGAATTATAAATGCAGGGAATTTAAAAATCGGAAATATAACAGCCCTGAGTTACAAAATGGCATATAGTACAGATAATATCCTGCGTGCGAAAGTTGAATCCTATGGTGCCAGTACGACCGGAATTACCTATGACAAGCTTTACAATGATGCAAAATATGATAAAACAGTGGGGATCGGAGCGATATCAAACTGGTCTCTTTCTTCGGGAAAAAATGTCGTTGAATTTAATAACATGTTTAACCAAACCGGGATCTCCACTACTATAATCCGTACCGGCATCGACCATTACCGCGACGATAACAAGGTGTATAAAACCATGCTTGGGTACTCAAGCCGAACCATTTATTCGGGTTCCATCGGAGGAAACCATCATTTAAACGATTTTAATTCCCTGCAGTGGACCCTGGCCTATTCGTATGCAAACCAGAACGAACCCGATGGCAGGATCATTGCTTACTACGCCTCGAAAAAAGTGCATGATACTATCATCGGCAATGATACAATCAGAATAACTTCATATCCCAAGTTCAATCTGGAAGATTTTTCTACAAGCAGTGCCAATGCAAATGCAAGGCTCTTTTCAAATGTGAAGGAAAACAACTATAACGGGAATATAAATTATCAGCACACATTCAATTTTGGCAAATTCACTCCTGAGATTAAAGCCGGAGTCTTCGGTGAAAAGAAAAACCGTGATTACTACATCCGCACCTTTACAGAGAAATGGTCAACCATCAACCATGACCTGAGTATACTGGGTCAGCCCATTGATAGTGTCTATGATCCCGGAAATTTTAATTTTCAGGATGGAGCGATTTTTCAGGAAGCGACTGACCGGAGCGATATGTATAAAATCGATCATACGCTCTATGCCGGCTATCTGGCAGTGAAAATACCGATCGGAAAAGTTGTATCTGTTTATGGTGGACTGAGGATTGAGAAAGATGAAATAATCCTTTCGGGCCCGGATATGAATCGTGAGTTTGCCACCCAGGAGAAGAGAGACACATTGAACTACTTTCCTTCTCTGAATATTACATTTAATATCACGGAGAAGCACTTGGTCAGGTTGGCTTTCGGGCAAACGATCAATCGTCCCGAATTCAGAGAATTTGCCCCAACCGCATTTTATGATTTCAAAGACAATGTGACTGTTTATGGCAATCCGAAAATAAAATCATGCTATGTCAATAACTATGATTTCAGGTATGAATGGTATCCCTCTGCCGGCGAAATGATCACGGTTGGGGGCTTTTATAAAGAATTTAAAAATCCCATTGAGGCTACTCTTACGCCTGCATCCGGAGGAGAATGGAATCTGCAATACCTGAATGCGATAAAAGCAACCAGCCTGGGGGCAGAAATTGATATTAGGAAGGGTTTCCAGAACTGGTCTAAAAAACATAATTTCTTAAAGTATTTCAGGAATTTTTCATTGATTCTGAATGCTGCCTATATCAAATCAACGGTTGAAACCGATACACAATACCGCTTTGTCCTCGACAAGAAAAGACCCATGTTTGGCCAGTCTCCCTATGTTGTAAATGCAGGACTTTATTATCAGACAGCGAATAATGATTTCTCTGTAAGCCTGCTTTACAATGTTTTCGGAAAGCGCATCATCGGTGTGGGCACACCTGCATTTCCGAACTCCTATGAGATGCCGCGCCACAATCTCGACCTGACCATACATAAACGCATTGGAAAAAATCTGACAGTGAAATTCGGCGTAAAAGACATACTGAATCAGGAAGTCGTGATACAGCAGTTATGGAAGGCGGACAATCTTCCCGATCTGGTAGTCAAACAAAAAGCTTATAAACCGGGTCGGCTGTTTTCATTCGGAATAACATTATCGATATAATCTGTTACAAATAAAAAAAAAGCAATAATGAGAAAATTATTAACCCTGATCCTGCTGGTATTCATTTATGCGAATTCATCCGGGCAAACATTAACTGTTTCCTTACCTGTCGTTACTGCTGCCCCGTTGCAGTATGTCTATATTCCTGTGAAATTAACAGGAGCTGGCAGCACCGGTGTACCAGTCGGCAGTGCGAATATCCAGATCTCTTATGATATGTCTGTACTGGATTATGACACCCTGACGAATTTTTATAGTGCAACCCCGGTAAGTCAATGGTATTTTTCCGGCCATGACGGCATTGTTGCTGCCAACTGGCTGGAACCATCTCTTGGTACACTTGCAATTCCGGACAACACCACCCTTTATGAAATAAAATTCACCTATAAGGGTGGCACTTCTCCGTTAAACTTTTTAGTCAATGAATTTACCAATGCCGCATACGACCTGATCCCGACAACCCCGGTAAACGGGGCAGTCAATCCTCTTCCTGTTAACCGACAGGTTACTTTCATGGTCGATATGAAAAACGAATCGGTTTCCCCGGAAGGAGTTCATGTTGCCGGAACATTCAATAACTGGAATTATTCACAAACCCCCCTTGTATGGGGATCCGGAACTATATACCAGACAACGGTTACAATGCTGGAGGGAACCTATATGGAATTCAAGTTTGTGAACGGAAATACCGCATCACAGGCAGAAACCGTTCCGGGGGCCTGCTCAATAAACGGGAACAGGTACTTTACGGTTCCGGGGCACGACACGGTGATGACAGCCTACTGCTTTGATAACTGCATTGCATGCGGGGGCGTTTTACATTATTCACATGTTACCTTCCGGGTGAACATGATGTCACAGAACATCACTCCGGATGGTGTTCATCTCGCAGGAACATTTCAGGGATGGAACCCCGGCACAACAGCCATGCTAACTTCTGGTGACAGTATTTACACCCATACTGACAGTTTGCTTACAGGTACTTCGATACAGTACAAATTTGTAAACGGAAATACCGCGACCGGATATGAGACGGTTCCTTTTGCCTGTTCATCAAACGGAAACAGAACGTTTTTCGTTCCTGCAAATGATACCATCCTGAAACAATTCTGCTTTGGGGAATGTGATACCTGTATCACAGATGGAATACTACCGCATCAGCACAGTGATTTTTCACTTGGACAAAACTATCCGAATCCATGTTCAGAATACACAAATATTAATTACAACCTCAACCAGGCTGGGAGGATGAAACTGGTCCTTTACAGCTCAATGGGGATACCCGTCTCTGTACTCTTTGACGGAACATGCTCTCCTGGCTCTTACACATTGCCTATCAGGACAGGTTCACTCCCTTCCGGAATTTACTATTACCAGATGATCAGTTCCGGCACAGAAGGGACCTTTATGAGAAGTAAAAAAATGATAATCTTATAATATACCTGGTGCTGTTTTACCAGGGCCAACCTTTAATTTATAATTAAAAAAAGTCAATCCAAAAATTTTAACATCTAAAAACCAAATTATTATGAAAAGAACATTTATTACGCTTACCCTGATTTTATGGGTATTTGTAGCGGGTTTTTCGCAGATCACTGACCCGTTTTTTGAAAAAGTTACCTATATCGGTGCTTTCGGACATACCGACTGGACACAGGGATGGGCCAACTGGACGCCTCAAACAACCGTTTATCCTGCTACAACGGTTACTGTTGGTGATGGAACAACATTACCCTCAGAAACAAGTACGAATACCATAACAACCAATACGCATTGGTCATCAAGTAATTCACCTGTAATCGGGAATGCTTCATTCTCTAACTCAAACCTTGCAGACCCGTTTTTCGAACAGGTTAATTTTGTAGGTGCTTTCGGGACGTATGACTGGACACAGGGATGGTCAAATTTTGACCCTCAGAATACCGTTTATCCTGTAACCAACGTAACCATCAATGCAGGTCATATCACTTCAAATACTACCTGGACATCCGGCAATGTATATTTGCTTAACGGCTGGGTTTATGTTGATGCAGGTGTAACGCTCACAATTCAGCCGGGAACGGTTATCCGTGGCGACAAAACCAATAAAGGTGCACTGATCATCGATCGCGGCGGTAAACTGATGGCTGAGGGAACTGCTTCACAGCCCATCGTATTTACTTCAAACATTGCTGCCGGATCACGTGATCGCGGCGACTGGGGCGGAATTATTCTTTGCGGATATTCAACCATTAACCAGGTTGGTGGCACAGCCATCATTGAAGGCGGCGTAGGCTCGATTTATGGTGGAGGTACAACACCCAATAATTCGGATAATTCAGGTGTATTAAAATATGTTCGTTGCGAATTCGCTGGTGTTCCTTTTGCACCGGATAATGAGATCAACGGAATCACCTTTGGTGGCGTTGGTAATGGAACAACGGTTGATTACTGCCAGGTTTCTTACAGTGGCGACGACTCTTATGAATGGTTTGGCGGAACCGTAAATTGTAAACACCTTATCGCTTTCCGCGGAATTGACGATGAATTTGATACAGATAATGGTTTCAGTGGAAAACTCCAGTTCCTGGTTGCCCTGAGGGATCCGAACATTGCCGATATTTCAGGTTCAAATGGTTTTGAATCAGACAATGATGCCAATGGAAGCTCCAACCTTCCCCTGACCCATCCGATCTTTTGTAACGTCAGTATTTTTGGCCCGCTTGTTACTCCTTCAACCCCGATCAACTCACTTTTCAAACGTGCCATGCATATCAGGAGAAATTCAACCTTGTGTGTGTACAATTCTGTTTTCGCAGGCTGGCCGGTTGGTTTATATATCGATGGAAACAATACCCAGGCCAATGCAACAAACAATGTTTTACAAATTGAAAATTGTATTATGTCTGGTATGACCACGAACTTTGATGTTCCTTCCGGACAAACCTGGAATGCAGCTGCGGAACAGTCATGGTACCTTACCCCGAGCCGTCATAACAGCGTTCTCGCAAACAATACTGATCTTTCCCTGGTTGATCCCTTTAACCTTACCAACCCGAATTTTACTCCAGCCAAGACTGTTTATAAACTGAATGGCTGGCTGTATGTTAGAAACGGCGCTACCTTAACGATCGATCCGGGTACCATTATCCGTGGCGACAAAACAAATAAAAGTGCGCTCATCATTGAACAGACCGCAAAACTGATTGCAAACGGAACGATCACTGAACCTATTATTTTCACATCGAATGAAGCTGCCGGTGCCCGTGCACGCGGTGACTGGGGTGGCGTTATCCTTTGCGGACTTGCAACCGTCAACCTTACCGGCGGAGTTGGCCATATTGAAGGAGGTGTTAATTCTCTTTTCGGCGGTGGTTTAACGCCCAATGATGCCGACAATTCCGGATCTCTTAAATATGTACGGATCGAATTCCCGGGTTATGCTTTCATGCCGAATAATGAGATCAATGGTCTTACCCATGGTGGCGTTGGAAACGGAACAGTTGAGGATTATATCCAGGTTTCCTACAGTGCCGATGATTCTTATGAATGGTTTGGCGGGACAAACAACGGAAAACACCTGATAGCTTTCCGTGGACAGGATGACGAGTATGATACCGATAATGGTTTCTCAGGTCATTACCAGTTCTGCGTTGGACTTCGCGAAAATTTTGCAGATATTTCCGGATCAAACGGATTTGAATCTGATAATGATGCCGGCGGATCAACCAACACACCAAACACACAGGCAACTTTCAGCAACATTACGCTTGTTGGTCCGCTTGCTACTCTTTCAACACCATACGATGCCAATTTTAAAAGAGGGGCCCACCTTCGCCGTAACACCCAGTTTAAAGTCCACAATTGTGTTTTAATGGGATGGCCGGTTGGTCTTTACATTGATGGCAATAACACCCAGGCAAACGCTGTAGCAAACTCATTACAGGTTGAAAATACTTTCCTCGCCGGCATGCTGAATAATTTTGATGTTCCGACCGGACAGACCTGGAGTGCAACCGATGAACAGAACTGGTTTAATGACGCAAGCCGTCATAATAACACCTTAACAAATTGTTCTGATGTACAACTCATAGACCCATTCAACCTGAATTCACCGAATTTCCTCCCTCAGTCAACTTCTCCGGTATGGGGTGCTTCACGTTGGTCAAGGACTGTTTCTGGTATTGTAACCTATGACAACGCTACAAATACAGTTATGAACGGTACCGTTGTTACCCTGAAAACTCAGGCAGGGGCTACGGTTGAAACAGCCACTGCAAATGCAAGCGGCAACTTCTCTGTTTATGCTATAGATGGCGTATACGTATTGGATGCTTCCAGCCCGAAAGCATGGGGCGGATTGAACCTTCAGGATGTTATTAATGTTCGTAAAAAGATCTCGAACCAGATGACTTTTACATCACTTCAGAATAAAGCTGCTGATGTAAACCAGACCAATACGGTAAACATCCAGGACCCCATTGTCATGCGTCAGAAAATTGCCCTGATCCCGAACCTTACAACCTGGAAAATCGCAAACTTCGTATTTGACACTCCTACAATCACAGTCAGCGGATCAGGCGTGACTCAGAACATCAAGGCTCTGGCTGGTGGTGATGTTAACAACAGCTATACACCGCCTGCAAAATAATTCAACATCTTTCAGCTTTGCCGGATTCGTAAACAACAGGTCCGGCAAAGCTTAAATTTTTAATGGAACTAAAATGAAAAAAGTACTTATCGTTATCCTGGCGCTTTTAGTCTCTTTCGCCAGTCATGCCCAGATCACCATTACTTTGGGAAATGCACTGCTGCAAAATCCCGGAACAGATGTTCACCTGCCGGTTTCAGTAAAAGGCCTTAACGGGGCAACCGGTGGAATTGGTATCACAGGAATGGAGCTGCATGTCAGCTATATCAATACAAGTGTGGTTTATGATACCACCTTGAATTTCTCCACGATGATGCCTGTTTCTCAATGGTTTTTCGGCGCAAATGGTGTCGATTATGGAACCAACTGGCTTGAACCCAGTGGTGCCCGACTTAATATACCGGATAATACCGTGCTTTTTGACATTGTTTTCCATTACCTGGGTGGAACAACGGAACTTAACTTCGACAGCACCCGTTGTTTACTTGTTGATTCGGCATTCAATATCATTCCTGGTGTTCATTTTGTCAACGGACGTATCACCCCATCGCTTGGTTCGGGTGAATCACGTTGGAATGGTACAGGTAGCTGGAACACAGCCTCAAACTGGAGTAACGGAATTCCCGGCGACAGCACCAATGCGATTATTGAAACCGGTAATGTTACCGTGTTTTCAACAGCAATCAGCAATGCTTTAACCATAAACCCGGGTTGTGTCATTAACATTTCCCCTGGTTTTTCACTGACAGCAAACCGGAATTATACCAATAACGGTAGATTAAATCTGCTTTCAGATGCAACAGGTACCGGTTCATTTATCGTGATCGGAAGCGTTTCAGGATCAGGCGTGAATAATTTCCATCGGTATCTTGATTTTACATCAAATCCAGGTTGTTTCATTTCATCACCTATAACAGCTGCGACTACATCTGTTTTTGGGAGCAACCCCGCTGAGAGCTATACAGAAAGTTCAGCTTCCTGGATGACGTTACCTGCAGGAAATAACCTGGACTCCGGTAAAGGATACCGTGTCAGCGGATCAGTACCCGCCACTTTTACCTACACGGGACCGTTTACAACCGGGGATGTTCAAATGGGCAACCTGTCTTATACCGCCGGAGGTAATTCAGTGACGAGGGGTTTAAATCTTCTTGGAAATCCTTATCCGTCTGCTATTCAGTTGGAACAGGGAACCTGGAACAGAACAAACCTTGATAAATCAATCTATGTCCTGGATGGTTATAAATATGTTTGTTGGAATGGATCCATTGGCTCATTAAAGGACGGGATCATTCCTGCAATGCAGGGTTTCTTTGTAAAAGCCAATGCTGCCGGGGCATCACTTACAATCCCCGCCGGTGCACGCTTGCACGACAACCAGCCATTTTACAAAACAACAGAAGCTGTTTCCAATGTTATCTCAATGCGGATTGAAAACATTGCTGATACCAATCATTTTGATGAGGCATTCGTTCATGTACTCTCAGGATCAACTACTGGTTTTGATAATGAACATGATGCTTACCTCATTCCCGGAAACAGCAGCTATCCGCATATCTGTACAAAAGCATCAGACCAGAGCCTGCTTTCGATCAATACACAGCCTGATTTTACCGAAGTACCTGTTGAGTTCACAGTTGGTTCGGCAGGATCCTATAAAATCACATTCGGCAACATTGAAACATTCAATTCAAACCAGGCCCTTTATTTTGAAGATAAAAGTACAAACTCTGCCATCAATATCAGGAATACCGGGGTCTTTGTATTTTCTTCAGACGGGTCATCCGGAACCGGAAGGTTTGTGCTGCATTTTCAGGAAGTAGGTATAAACGAATATTCCACAAATAATTTATTTGTCTGGAGTACCGGCCATACTATTTACATTTCAGCGAAAACAGGGATACTTCATATTGACCAACTGGATATTATGAACATGACTGGTCAATGTGTTATTTCATCTGCAAACCTGAATCTGCCTGCAACAATACAGCAGGATAATTTATCCAATGGGCTTTATATTCTGAAAATTAAAACAAGGGACGGAATCTGTGTACAGAAAGTTTTAGTCAGGTAATCACAAGTCATCGTTTTCAAATAACATGTGGTTTCTGACAACTCTTTCCTGCACTATGATTTCATCAAGTATTTAATTCTAAAAAAGAAAAACACAATATGAAAAAACTACACATTTTATTCAGTTTTATCCTGTTGTCTGTTATCGGGTTTGGGCAATTATCTGTCACAGCCGCAACGGTAACGACAACTCCCGGACAAAAAAATGTCTCCGGAGAGACCCACGGGCCGTTGAATGTACCTGTTTTAACTGGTGCAACCTCCGTTTGTCTTAATTCAACCGGTAATGTATATACAACGGATGCAGGCCATACCAATTATGTCTGGAACGTGGTCGGTGGCTCAATTACCAGTGGAGGAACTCTCTCCAGCAGCACTGCGACTGTTACCTGGAATACAGTTGGTACACAGAGCATCAGCGTTTTCTATTCCGGTTCTTCAACGACCCTTTTACCGGTTGTTGTGAATCCGCTTACTGCAAGTATCTCTATCTCTGCTTCAGCAACAACTGTTACGGCCGGAACCCCTGTATCATTCACTGCAACTCCTGCAAACGGAGGGACAACTCCTGCCTACCAGTGGAAAGTTAACGGTGCTAACGCCGGAACCAACAGTCCCACATATACCTATACACCGGTAAACGGTGATGCTGTTTACTGTATCCTTACTTCAAATGCTCCTTGTGTCAGCAGTTTGTTTACATCAAACCTGATTCCAATGACAGTTACTACAAGTCCTTTACTGGTAACCGTTTCTACGAAAACAGCTGTTCCGGGTCAGATCGTCTATTTCCCGGTTAAACTGAAAGGTGCAACCACAACCCCGATCAGCAGTGCCAATATACAGATCAGCTATAACCCCGCTGTTCTGACCTATGATACCCTTATTAATTTTTATTCAGGTACCCCTTCAGGACAATGGTTTTTTTCCGGAAACAGTAATACGGTTTCTGCAAACTGGATTGAACCCAGCCTTTTAACACTTTCTATTCCCGACAGCACCACCTTGTTCGAGATCAAATTCACCTACATTGGCGGTATTGCCTCCCTGCCATTCATTACTTATGAATTTACAGATGCACAGTACAACTTTATTTCCACTTCAAAAGTAGATGGCGCAATCAGCCCGACACCTCCTTCATTAACAGGACCAACCTCTGTTTGCCAGTCTGCCGGTAATGTTTACACAACCGATGCAGCTCATTCAGCTTATGTCTGGAATGTTACAGGTGGAACGATCACTGCCGGAGGAACATCCTCCAGTAATACTGCTACTGTAACCTGGACTACCTCCGGATCAGAAAACATCAGTGTATCTTATGCAGGAACCACAACAACCACTTTGCCTGTAACTGTAAATTCAAGCCCCGTGGCTTCAGTTTCAATTGCAGCATCTTCTAACCCTGTTTGTGCCAATGCAACAGTGACCTTCACTGCCACACCGGTTAATGGCGGAATAACCCCCGTTTATCAATGGAAGAAGAATGGTGTGAATGTAGGAACCAACAGTACATCTTATGCATATGCGCCTGCCAATGGTGATATCATAACCTGTGTACTTACTTCAAGTGAAACCTGTATCTCGGGAAATCCTGCCACTTCCGGTGGGATCACAATGACGGTAAACCCGCTTACTGCAAGTGTTACGATTGCTGCAACTTCAACCAGCGTTTATGCAGGCACACCGGTTACTTATACTGCCACACCGGTTAATGGGGGTTCATCTCCTGCTTACCAGTGGAAAGTGAATGGTGCAAATGCCGGAACCAACAGCCCGGTGTTTACGTACACCCCGGTGAACGGAGATGCAGTTTATTGTATTCTGACCTCCAATGCTCCCTGTGTCAGCAGCT
>Ga0114951_10001373_pt1 | contig 30279 bp, 29 predicted proteins | sample AM7aDNAmetaG_FD_88677 | JGI IMG/M metagenome (GOLD analysis project Ga0114951, IMG submission 88677) | Freshwater microbial communities from Finland to study Microbial Dark Matter (Phase II) - AM7a DNA metaG | ecosystem: Environmental > Aquatic > Freshwater > Lake | place: Finland: Lake Alinen... | reverse complement strand
GGGCCTCAAGCAAGCATAAAAAGAAAGAGTGACAGTCTCCGGCGACTATCACTCTTTTTGTTTTTTCAAAGTTGCTTTATCTTTGCATCTCTTTACTTATCTCTAAAATCAGACAAACTTTCTCAGTTTGTCTTCAGTAGATTTCCGTACCTTCGGCTCTGGTCATCGCTCTGTACTCGGCGATTAATTTTTTCGTTACCGGGCCGGGTTTCCCGTTGCCTATCTTTCTGGTATCTATATCAATTATGGGCACCACTTCTGCGGCGGTTCCCGTCAGGAAGCATTCATCCGCGACATACATATCTACCATGGTAAAAGGTTTTTCCGAGACCTTAAGCCCCATATCCCTGGCCAGTTCCATGACTGCCGCACGGGTTATACCCTCAAGCGCGCCGATATAAGTCGGGGGGGTAATCAGTTCGTTTTTCTTGACAATAAAAATATTATCCGCGGTACATTCGGCCACATAACCTTCCCGGTTAAGCATAATGGCTTCAAGCACGCCGCCGTTGTTAGCTTCAAGTTTTGCCAGGATATTATTCAAATAGTTAAGCGACTTCACCATCGGGCTCACGGCCTCAGGGACATTTCTCCGGGTCGAAGCAGTAATAACCGGCAGGCCTACCTTGTAGAACTTCTCGGGATACAGCGTAATAGAAGACGCAATGATAAAATAAAAGGCCTTAGGGCATTTTGTCGGATTTAACCCGAGATCGCCGGGGCCGCGCGTGACGACGCATCTGACATAAGAATCCTTGAGTTTATTCTTTCTAATGGTGAGCAGAATCTCTGCTTTCATTTTTTCTTTTGAAACCGGAATCCGTAGCGTAATCGCCTTGGCCGAAGTATATAATCTCTCCAGATGTTCGTCAAGTTTAAAAACCCGCCCGTTATAAGAACGGATACCTTCAAAAACACCGTCCCCGTAAAGCAAGCCGTGGTCAAAGACCGAAACAACCGCCTTTTCCTTTGGCACAAATTTTCCGTTAAGATTAATGATCATAATGCTACTCCTTTTCGGATTAGATTCCACCGATTACCAAAACTATTGGATTCCATTGATTAAAAACCATCTATCGACAAGAAAAAGCTTTTTTCTTTTACTTTGCAACTTGTACTTTGTACCTATCTTTAATTATATTACTTTCCCGTCTTTAATTTCAACTGTTCTTTTTGAAAGCGCAGCGAATTCACGGTTATGCGTGACCAGAATTATAGTCTGTTTTTTTGTTTCGTTGATTCTGACGATTAAATCTATCAACAACTTTGCATTTTCCGTATCCAGATTCCCTGTCGGCTCATCGGCCAGTAAAATCTCGGGATTATTTATCAAAGCCCGGGCCAGCCCCACCCGTTGTTGTTCTCCCCCGGAGAGTTCGCCGGGCCGGTGCGTCATACGGCTGCCGAGACCCAATTCATTTAAAAGCTCCTTCGCTCTTAAAACAGCGTTTTCTTTCCGGCCGATCAGTGCAGGGAGTAAAACATTTTCCAGAGCCGTAAAATCCGGCAGCAGATTATAAAATTGAAAGACAAAGCCTATATTTTGATTTCTGATAACGGAAAGATTTTTATCAGACAGACCGTAGATATCACGGCCGTTCAGGTAAACCTTGCCCGCGTTCGGTTTTGAAATCCCGCCCAGGACATTCAGCAGCGTCGACTTTCCCGCCCCCGAAGGTCCGAAGAGAGTTATTAGTTCTCCTTTCTCCACCTCCAGGTTGATACCTTTCAGGATCTCGACCACGGTGTCACCAAGAATAAAAGCCTTATGTACTTCTTTCGCAACCAGCACTTTTTCATTCATAACGCACCGCATCCACAGGATCCATCTTAGCCGCCTGCTTTGCCGGATAAATGGTGGAAAGCAGGCTTAATAGCAAAGAGACTCCCACAATCAAGCCTAAATCCAGAAGCCGGAGTTCAACCGGGATATAATCTATATAATAGATTTCCCCTGAAAGTTTAATAAACTGGTATTTTTTTAGGAGCAGGGAGGCCGTTACGCCGGTAACCGCGCCGAGGAAAGTCCCGACAAGGCCGATTATCATTCCCTGGTAAATAAAAATCTTCATAATTCCGCTTTCCGGTACGCCCAGAGTTCTCAAAACCCCGATATCCTTTTTCTTCCGCATAACCAGCATGATAAGGCTCGAAAGTACATTAAAAACCGCCACGAGAATTATAAGTGTAAGCATGATACCCATAACTATTTTTTCCAGCTTCAGCGCCGAGAAAAGATTCTTATTCATGACCATCCAGTCATAAACCCCCAGGCTGTTGTCAATATTTCCTCTTAGCTCCCGGGCAATTTCTTTCACATTATAAATATCCTTAACTTTAACATCTATACCGCTTATCCTGCCTGGTATCTCAAAGAGCTGCTGCGCGTCGGGAAGATAAACATAGGCAAAGGTTGCATCATATTCATACATCCCGGATTTAAAGGTTCCGGCGACTTCGTACTTGGCAAATTTGGGGAGCATCCCCAAAGGGGTGGTTTTAAAAATGGGAGTTATTATGGTTATTTCATCGCCGGACACGGCGTAAAGCCTTGCCGCAAGTTCCCGGCCAAGAATTATTCCCGGCTTTTTCCCGGAAACGGGTAAAAGGATGCCGGTATCGGCATCACAGATCCGCGGCTGCAAAGCCGGATCCACCCCCCAGATAACTACGGCATTCGTAGTTGAAACAGTTTTTATCATGCCCGGATAGAAAACAAAAGGCGTCGCTGAAATGACACCTTTTGTCGACTTTACTATTTCTACAGTCTTCTGATAGTCAAAAAAAGGTTTGTAGGTCTTATCATAAATTTCGATGTGCGGTTTAACCCCGAGAATTTTCTCCCGCAAATCCTTCTGAAAACCGTTCATGACCCCGAGGACTATGATGAGCGCGGCTACCCCGAGCGTGATGCCGCCCAAAGAGATAAAAGTAATGACGGAAAAAAAAGCCTGTTTATTTCTGGCTCTAAGGTAGCGCAGGCTTAAAAATAGTTCATATTCCCTCTTCATCTTTTGGCCTCATCTGTGGAAAGAGAATTACATCGCGGATAGAAGGCGAATTGGTCAAAAACATTACCATCCGGTCTATACCAATACCGAGGCCGCCCGCCGGCGGCATACCGTGTTCCAGCGCGGTAATATAGTCGTAATCCACTTTTTTAAGCTCGGCTTCTTTTTCCACATCCACCTGCTTAAGGAATCTTTCCTTCTGGTCCAGAGGATCGTTTAATTCCGAGAAAGCATTTGCCGTCTCCCGGCCGAAGATAAACACCTCGAATCTTTCCACCAGGGCGGCATCATCTCTTTTCTGTTTAGCCAGCGGCGAAATTTCTATGGGATAGTCCTTGATGATGGTGGGCTGGATTAAAGTGGCTTCCACTACTTTCTCAAATATTTCGTTTATTAATTCCCCCTTGGAAGAAACGGGAGGAGAATGGATATTTTTCTCCCTGCACGCGGCCTTCAATCCTTCAAAATCCAGACCGGCCGCGTCAATACCGGTCGCCTCTTTTACGGAATCAGCCATAGAAATCCGTTTCCAGGGCCGCGAAAAATCAATTTCTTTTTCCTGATAGATTACTTTTGTAGAACCAAAAAGGGTCTTGACTATATACTCAAAAAGCTCTTCGGTCAATTCCATCATATCATTATAATCGGCATATGCCTGGTAGAGCTCCAGCATAGTAAACTCGGGATTATGTTTTATGGACATCCCCTCATTTCTGAAGTTACGGTTAATCTCAAAAACCCTTTCAAAACCGCCGACGATAAGGCGCTTCAGAAAAAGCTCGGGAGCTATACGCATAAAAAGCTCCATGCCCAGGGCGTTATGAAAAGTTTTAAAAGGCTTGGCCGCAGCGCCTCCGGGGATGGAATGCATCATGGGCGTTTCTACTTCCAGAAAATCCTTTTCTTCGAGGAATTTCCTGATAAGTTTAATAATCCGGCTCCGGATATAAAAAGTGTCCATTACTTCAGGATTGGCTATCAAATCAAGATATCTCTGCCGGTACCGGATCTCTACATTGCTTAACCCGTGCCATTTTTCGGGCAGCGGCAGCATGGCTTTGGAAAGAAGGGTTAACTCCTTAACCCGGATAGAAACTTCACCCGTGCGGGTCTTGAACATATCGCCTTTAACTCCGATAAAATCACCTATATCTGTTTTCTTAAAAAGGTCCCAGCCGTTCTCGCCCAAAAGATCCGCTTTAAAATAGAGCTGAATTTTTCCTACACCGTCCTTTATATGCGCAAAAGCTGATTTTCCGTGCTCCCGGAGACTCATAACGCGCCCCGCAAGCGAATAAATATCTTCTTCAAGATGTTTGCCAATCTCAATATCTTTGTACTTCTCAAGTAAAATCTTGGTCTTCGCGCTGACCTCAAAACGGTAAGGGTAGGGGTTTATTCCCGCTTCCCTTATTTTTTTAAGTTTTTCTATTCGCTCTTGCAATAAATCATTTTCCATAAAATCCCCTTTAAAAAACGGTAAATATCAGAATGTATTATAACATTATATATAGAAGGTTTTCAAATATGAAGATAATTAAAAAAAGTCTATAGGGTCTAAAAGCATTTTGAGGGTAATGACGAAAATATTTTGGGCATCTTTGTTTTTTCTTAAAATTCATTCAGAGCCGGCGGCTGACCGGAACTCCCGATGACGGCGGTTTTCATGCCTTGATTCCGGCCTTCTTTTATTTCTTTCAATTCTACGGAGAAGAACCGGCTTTCTATATAGCCAAACCTGAAAAGCATTCTGTCGCCAGGTACTTTAAAAGCTTCCTTTATTTTAACCTTTTTTACGCCTTTGTGGTGAGGCCGGATGGGTCCTTCCTTCATCTCAGAAAATAATTCATAAATATTTTCTGAATTTATTCCGCTATTTTCAAAATCGCTGTAAAAACCAAAAGCATGGTCAAGGGAAAACCCGAAAGCTTTCACTATTGCTTCGGCAAACTTGGAGAGAGGCTTACCTGTCTCAATCTGCAAAGTTCTCGCTGCTTTTCCTTCCCAAAAAAGAAGCGCAACTTCAAATATGTAAAATGGCTTGTTCTTCATTACTCCTCGCAAAAACAACCTTTTTTAACCCTATATACCGATTTTACCATTTAAAATTCAAAAATCAATTCAATTAATCACGGGACATATATTCTGAAACTCTTTGCGATTACGGCCAAAATGCTTCAGATGAAAAACCTTTTCAGGATTTCCTCAATTTTTAGCGCATATTGTAATCCGGAACCGGCCGGGAGCCCGGAAAATAAAATGGCTTGAAGAGTTCAAATAATTTATATATAATAAACTACCACAGGCTAAAGCCCGATGGATATCTCGGCATATATACTATTCCTATCGAGAAAAGCTCTGCTTATTTTGTCCGCCTGCGGCGAGATCTCGCTAAAGGCGGATTTTGAAAGGTAAATATTTCAACGCCGGCCAAGGAAACCACGCTTTAAAAAGCGTGGTTTTGTCGGCACGCAAAATAAAGTCTGAAAAAGATTATACAAAAAGCTTGAAAAATGGCAGGGAGGAACGGCAGATGGACTGGAAAATAATGGCAACGGCTTTTATGACCATACTTCTTGCAGAGATGGGGGATAAAACCCAGCTTGCCGTACTCGGTTTCTCTTCACAGACAAAATCAACGCTTTCGGTTATAATCGGCACCATGGGGGCCTTTCTGGTTCTCACGGTCCTGGCAGCTTATTTTGGAAGCTTTATAACAAAGTATATCCCGGTAAAGTATATCCACCTGGCGTCCGGGGCACTCTTTATTGTCCTGGGAATACTCGCAATAAAAGGGGCCGTATCAAACTGATTATTTTTCCTGAAGTTAAAAACGGAGTCAAACAAGCATGACAGCCATAGAAGCCCAAAATCTTGTCAAAACTTATGTAAGCGGGCACTTCTGGAACAGAAAGAAAACGACAGCCCTCTGCGGAATAAACCTGAAGATCAAAGAAAAGCAGGTCTTTGGCCTTCTCGGCCTGAACGGAGCCGGTAAGACTACTTTTATAAAAACACTGGTCGGACTGGTCTTCCCCACCTCAGGTAAAGTCTCTATTTTGGGAAAAGCGGCCGGTCACACAGAGATTAGAAAAGATATTGCATACCTGCCGGAAATGCCTTACTTTCCCAGATATCTGACTCCGGAAGAAATACTTTTATTCTATGCCCGGTTATACGAGCTCCCCGCCGGCTCCCGGAAAGAGAAAGTTTTTGCTGCGCTTAATGAAGTAGGCCTCTTTGAAAAAAAGAAGGTGCAGCTCAAAGAATTTTCAAAAGGAATGCTGCAGCGTGTAGGCATAGCTCAGCTTTTGTTAAATGACGCCCGGGTATTCTTTCTCGATGAACCCACCTACGGTCTGGACCCGCTCTCCGCAAAGCAAATGCGGGATATTATTCTCTCTCTTAAAAAAGCCGGGAAGACAATTTTTCTAAACACGCATCAGATGGGCGAGATCAAGCAGATTTGCGACCGGATAGGCATATTAAATAACGGCCGTCTGATTGACGAAGTCGAAGTTAAAAAGATAACGGGCTCTCTGGAAACTTATTTTATTCGAAAGGTGCTGGCTGATGGAAAATAAAAAACTCAGCAAGATATTTGCCGTAGCACAAAATGTATTAAACGAATGTGTCCGGCATAAGATACTTAATATACTCTTTATCTTTGCTCTCGCTCTTATCGGCGGGGCGCTGCTTATTGAGGAGCTTTCGCCCGGAGCGCAGGGCCGGACTCTTCTGAATGTCGGGTATGCAAATATGGAACTTTTTGGTTTTCTCACGCTTCTGCTCTCGCTCTTCATCATTACCTTTGAAGAAATCGAAATGCGCACTGTCTGGCTCTCACTTACCAAACCCGTATCAAGAAGTTCCTATTTTATCGGGAAATTTATTGGCATAGTTTTTGTTACACTTCTTACTCTGGCGGTAATGTCTCTTCTGGTCATGAGTCTTTCGCTGTTAAGTAAAGTCGGCCTTAACTTAAGTTATCTGGCCGTTGTCTATGCCATGGCCTTAGGTTTGATTATCACCATATCTTTTACCCTGGCTTTTATCACTATTGCCACGAATTTGCCGACCGGTCTCATATTTGCCTCGCTTCTCTTCTTGCTGGGCCATCTTACCGAACATCTAAAAGTGATAATAGCCAATCCCGAAACATCGGTGGCGGCAAAACTTGTCCTGACTTTCGTTTATTACACCGTACCCAATTTCGCGCTCTTTAATCTGAAAGACAAAATATACATGCAGGAAAGCGGAATCGAGCCGGCCTACCTTTTATTGATAACTCTCTATGCTCTGGTCTTTTGTTTTATCTTTCTTTACATCGGGATTAAAGCCTTTGAGAAAAAAGAGCTCTGATATGACCCTAAAATCTTTTTTTATACCGGTTTTTGCCCTTCTACTTTTGCTGACAAGCACTCTCTTAATTCATCAAAATAATTTTTACCGGGAAAATTATAAGCCCTTTCCTTTTGCAACAGTAAAAAAAGAGCCGTTTTATTCTTTTCTTGCCTCTATTTCAGGTTTTCGGGTGCTGGTAGCGGATGTTCTCTGGATGGACACAGTGCAGTATGTGGGGAACCCGGTAAACGCCGGGGAAAACTACAAACAACTTTATACAAAAGCAAGAAACCTGATTACGCTTGACCCCAATTTCACTTATCCCTATATCGCCGTAAGCGGTATACTCTTCTTTTCTATGAACGAAAAAGATAAAGCTATCGAGCTCATAAAATACGGTATTAATAATAACCCCGGCTACTGGCAGCTTAGCCTATATTTAGCCGCTTATACCTATGCCAAAGCGGATAACATCCGGATGGTTATCCATAATATCGAAAGCGCGGTTAAACAGGAAGCCCACCCGCCCATGCTGGAAAGAATACTCGGCTCGATGTACCTTAAACTCTCAAAAAAAGAACCGGCAAATAATAAATTCTGGACAGGGAAAGCGGTCAAACTCTGGCTGGAAATGTACGAACATCCGAGCGAACCGGAAAATAAAAAATACGCGGAAACACATCTAAGGGAAGCCGGTTTACTGAAATAGGCCCCGAAGGATTCGGGCTTAGGGCTTAAAAAAAATAATACTTCAACCCGCCTCTTAACTCAAATCCGTTCCCTAAATACGAGGGTGTGAGCCAGTCAATACCGAACTCCGTGGCCAGATTTTTTGTAAGAAACCGGTAACTGCAAATTCCTATTTTGAAACAGGTAACAGACTCACCCGTGATATTGGAAATATAACTCTTAAAACCCGCTTCAAAACCTGTTCCGTTAAGATCTCTTTCCAGCTGGCCCGGGCCCAGAAACTGCAGCATCGCGGATAAAGTCAAAACCTCCCGCGGCGTGTTCCGGTGAAGCCCGCCTTCAATAAAAACATTAAACAGGAAAGAAAACCAGTAATTGGCGGAAAGCGAGACAAAGCCCTGTCTCATTTCTGACTGGCGTACCGTGGCCCAGTCTATATCGAAAATAAAATCTCCGGAAATTCCCACACCCGCATGCCCGGATCTTTCACCGGCCTCCAGAAAGTAGAGGCTTTTATGGAATTCCTGCATTTGCGCAAAGGTCTCTTTGTATCTTAACCTTAATTCGTTCTCCTCCGCCGCTATGCTGCCGGCAAGAACAAAAAGGAGAAGAAGCAGGCTAAGTTTTTTCATTGCTCTCTCCGGCTGCTTTAGAACGCTGCCGGCCGGCCTCGAAGAGAACAATGCCTGCCGCGACCGAAACATTCAGGGAAGGAATCATCCCCTTCATAGGGAGCCTGACCAGGAAATCACAATTGTCTTTAAGGCTCTTTCTGATACCTTCGCCCTCGCTTCCAAAGACCAGGGCAATCCCGCCGGTAAAATCCTCATCATAGTAATTTTTTGTCGCAGAAGCTTCTACGCCGGTTATCCAGATATTATTCTTTTTAAGCAGGGAAATTGCGTAATTAAGATTACTGACCATAGAGATAAGCACATATTCCGTTGCGCCCGTGGAAACTTTCTCCACCGTCGAAGTAACATGTACGGAACCCTGTTTAGGAATAATAATACCGTGGGCCCCGGCGCACTCGGCAGTCCTGATTATGGCGCCAAGGTTATGGGGATCCTGGATAGAATCAAGTATTATTATAAAGGGCTTTTCATTCTTCGAGGCCGCAAACTCAAGGATATCTTCAATTTCGACATATTCCTTGGCATAAGTGAAGATAATAACACCCTGATGATTCGTCCCTTTGGCTAATCTATCCATATCTTTATTTGAAAGATACTGGATGGAGGTGCTCGTTTGCTTGGCCACCGCGATAATATCGTGCAGCTCGGGTTTTTTCTCCCTGGCGATGGATATTTTTCTTATGAGACGGCTTTTAGACCTGAGCACCTCAAAACACGCATTCTTTCCGAAAATTGTTCTATTCATTTTGTTTTTCCTTTGTAAAGCGATTTCACCGAGTTAAAGCAGATTGCAAGAATACAAGACGACAGGAAAACAATATTAAAACTGCTAATTTTACTTGCTTTCGCTGATCTTCTCTATATCCAAACCTCCGCCCTTTTACATTTCCTTTAGCACTCGCCATCAATTGGACCCATTTAAATAATATACTTCAACGATTTTAGACCTTACGAACTTTATAAACATTAAAAACCTTACAAACCTTATATCACTTTATAAACTATATTTTTGCTTTATCAACAACTGCCCTTTCGGCGTGTCTTCCACGGCCCAGCCTTTTTCTTCCAGCAGTTTTCTTAATTCATCGGACTTTACCCAATCCTTAGTAATTCTTGTTTTTTCCCGTTCCGACGCCAGAGCATTAATTTCCGCGGGGACCTTTTCAACATTTATCTCAAAGCCCAGAACCAAAAATAAGGCAGTTATCTTCTCTCCCGCCGTTTGCAGTGTGCCCCTATTCTCACTGTTCAAACTCCAATCTTTGTTCTTTATTGTTTTTTTAATATCATTGGCGTATTCAAAGAGCGAAGCAAGAGCGGCCGCCGTATTAAAATCATCATCCATGGAAGCACTGAACTTCTCTTCCATTTTCTTTTCTTTTTCCTTAAGGTTACTATCTGAAGCTCCGCCGGCGGTCAGCGGCTTTTCTAAAATACCGGCAATACGGTATAGGGTGCTTACAAGTTCCGTGAAACCGTTAACGGCATTCGCAACATTCTCTTCGGTAAAATCCAGCGGACTCCGGTAATGCGCGGATAAAAGAAAAAACCTGAGCACATTGGCACTGTACTGTTTCAGAATATCCCGAACCAGCAGAAAGTTATTCAGGGATTTACTCATTTTTTCCCCGTGAATATTCAAATGGCCGTTGTGCACCCAGTAGTTGGCAAGTTTTTTCCCGGTCGCGGTTTCCACCTGGGCTATTTCATTTTCATGATGCGGAAATACCAGGTCAATCCCGCCGGAATGAATATCAAAAGGATGCTGTAAATACTTCCCGCTCATTACGCAGCATTCCGTATGCCAGCCGGGCCGGCCGGGCCCCCAGGGGGAATCCCAGAAAATGCCTTCATTTTTATCTTTCTTCCAGAGCACAAAATCAAGGGGACTGTGTTTATTTTCATTAACTTCAATTCTGGCGCCGGCCTGCAGCTCTTCTATATTTTTGTGGGAAAGCTTGCCGTAATCCTTAACTTTTCCGACATCCAGATAGACATCGCCCTCGGAAGCGTAAGCAGCTTCTTTTTCAATAAGCAGGCTTATAAGCTCCTGCATTTCCTTTATATGCTCGGTCGCTTTGGGATTTACTTCGGGTTTTTTAACGGAAAGCGCCGCCAGGTCTTCAAAATAGGCTTTTGTATAGGTTTCAGAAATTACCTGAGGAGTCGTATTCTCCTCCCGGGCCCGCTTTATTATCTTATCGTCCACATCGGTTATATTCTGGACCAGGGTAACTTTAAAGCCCTTAAAGGCCAGATAACGCCGTATAATATCAACGACTATAAAATTCCTGGCATTACCTATATGAAAGAAGCCATAGACCGTCGGCCCGCAATTGTAAATCTTTACTTCCCCGGGTGTAAGAGGGGTGAAATCTTCTTTTTTTTGAGTTAGAGTATTATAGATTTTCAACATGTTAACCATTGTAGCACAAACAGCCGTCAATTAAAAGGACAACGGTTCCCGTGTCAAGCCAAAGTAAGAATGTCCGCTTTCTACCAAAGTAGAAATGTCCGGTTTTTAATGTTTAGTCAGTTCCAAATGGCTATCTGCCCTTGTTGTTTCAATAAATTTTGGAGTATCTGATTCTTTCATAAATCTCGGTGGCAAAAGCGGTCGCCGCCAGGGATGATTCTCATTTGGCAGATGTTTCTTCTTAGGTAATCTTATTTCTACCTTAACTTCTTTTTTAGGCCTCATAACTATTTCCTTAAAATCTAACTCTCTGCCTTTGTATATCAGACTAATCTTTCCTTCCAAGCTCTCGTATACAATTATCTTTCTACCAGAAAGCCTGTTAAATATTTGATACAGTTTCGTATTATATGAAACTGTAAAGTCGTTCCTTAAAACCCTTCCTTCCTTGATACATAGTATTGAGCTTAATTTGAGTCCCTCTGGTATTGGGCGATGCAAATCACAAGGGCTCGCAGCTTCAAATTTAAACCTCTTGTTATGCTTCGCCAAAAATCCCGGCAAAAACTTATTGGCATCTTCAATGTTATTTATTCCCGCCAGTCTCATTTCTTTTATCAATCTATCCTGGTAAGTCCTGAAATCCCGCTCTATGCGACCTTTTGCTTGTGCCGAGAATGCATGGATGATTGTTATTTCAAGTTCTTTTGCGGCCCGTTCAAGCTGACTCATCGCATGCCTGTTATTTAATTCATCTTCTATTGTCTGTTTTCCCTTTGATTTATATGCTGCATGCCGATCAAGATAAATACTTACCGGTATTCCATATTTCTCTATATACCTTCTTAAACTGTCCATTGCAGGCATCAGACCTTCATATTCGTAAAATCTGCAGTATCTCCTGTTTGTAGCATCGTCTATATATCCCAGAAGAACACACTTTGGGCCTCTGCCCTCAAACCAGTCATGTTCTGACCCATCAAACTGCTGCATCTCACCCAAACAGCTTCTTCGGACTCTCCAGTGACGATGTTCTCGAGATTTTCGTTTCTTCCACTTGCCCTCACTAATCAGCCAGAGCCTTAAGGTCTCATCACTGATTTTTATTCCATCTAATTCTTCAAGTTTTTCTACCGCCAATGTTGGGCCAAAACCTTCGTACTTCTTGTCGTACAGTTTCAGAACTTGCTTCCTTATGCTTTCCCTCAGCTTGTGATGAGATATTCGTCCTCTCAATCTATGCGTAATCCCTTTGTCTCCTTCCAGACTTACTCGCTCTATTATTCGTCGCACTTGCCTATCACTTAGATTTAACTTCTCGCCGGCTTCTACCTGTGTAAATTTCTTTTCCATTACCTGATGAATTACATGCAACCTTACCAATTCTCTCTGACTCATTCTTATTTCTTCCTTTTCTGTCATAGTACCTCCAAAAAGATACTATACCAGATTAGGACATTTCTACTTTGCCAATACAGGACATTATCACATTGGTATTACAGGACAACGGTTCCCGGGGGGATTAAGGTTTCTCCGGTGTTTCCTTTTCATCGCCAAAAACCATAATTTCATTCTTGAAGATGCTGAAATTATGCTGCATGGCGAGTTTTTTGAGTTCTTCAAGTTTAGCATCAGCGAGCTCTCCGGCCCAGCATTTTTTCTGTCCGTCCCAGCGCAAACCGAGAGTCTTAAGATCTTCTTTTGCATTATAGGTCTTGCCGGTGCATTTGTAGATGCTCATGCTTTTTCCTCCCGTCAATTTCCGGTCTGCTTAGCAACAACTACTTGCTTTTATATTTAAACTCATTGGAAGCATAAAATAAAATCGGGACACACAAAAGGACAAAAAACAGGTCACGGGCTATGGTAGAGCCGCTTATAGGTTCATTCCAGCCAAAGAGAGTAAAACAGCCGCATTCATGGGCCAGACCCCAGGCGAGATTAATGGTTATGCCAAGTATATAACCGGTATTGAAAAGTATCATAATAAGCGCTACGGACTGTGAGAATATATTCAAAATAATAAGCAGCCCGGCAAAGAATTCCATCCAGGGCAGGGTTACGGATACTAAAGGAATAAGGATTTCAGGCAAGAGTTTGTATTCCCTTAGTACCGAGGAAAAGACTGCAGGATTGAAAATCTTATCAATACTCGCGAGTATAAATACTGAACCCATAAGCAGGCGGAGCGCAAGCAGAATTTTTTTGTTTGCAAACAATTTATTCATTTTTCCCGCCGTTAACTTTTACTTTGAGTCCTTCTACCGGAAAGCCTGCCGCAACCCAGGAATCCCAACCCGCGGTGAATTTCTTGACATTTTTAAAACCATTTTCCCGCAGATAATCGGCCACAAAATCACTCAAATGACAGGTCACACTGCTGCAATAAACCACATACAGTTCTTCTTTGTTCAGGTCTTCTTTCTTTTGCTCATACTGGAAATTAAACCTGCTGGCCGAAAGAGAGATAGCGCCTTTTATATGTTTATCAATATAAGTATATTCGGGGCGCGCATCCACAAAAACAGCCTTCTTGCCGTCAAAAAGAAGCTTGGCTTGCTCAAGGTTAACCGTCCGGTCATCTACCTTAACCGCCAAAACGGCTTCTTTAGTAGCTGCCGGTTTTTCAATTACAAGAGGGAGCACAACTCTTACCTCGGTTTTATTTTTTAAAGCCGGCTTTACGACGGGAGGAAGAATCTTAGGATTTAAAACAACGGCGGTCTTTATTTTTTCTTTATTTTTTTGCGCGGTCCCGGGAACGGGCTTTTGGGCCGGACCCGCTCTCATTTTTCCCGGAGTTATAACCGCATTTTCGGGCACAAGCGAAATTCTTCCGGGATTTAAAATATTAAAAAAAACGCCAAAGACCCCCGCAGCAAAGCAGATAACTACAGACATTAATATTATACTCAGGATTTTTTCGATTCTCACGGTATTATTTTAACGGTAAAGCAGTTAAAATACAAGCGTTTATTAGAGGCAATTATTGTATAAGGCCCCAAGGAACTTCTAATGAAAAATACTTTTGGCCTGAAATTCTTTATTATCAATCATTAATATTCTATTGTTTCATTCATTCCGGAGGGCCAAAAGCAGATTCCCCTTAAGCGCATAATACGCCGCAAGCGCGCAGGAGACGAGTCCTATTAAAAGCATTCCCGAAAGCGTTAATAAAGGCAGGGTGAAATTCAGGTTGTTTCCTGTTTTTAGTATATAAGGCAGTGAGACCAGGACGGAAAGCAGTGACCCCGCAAATAAGCCGGTCAAAAGCAGAAGCGCATTCTCAATAGCCACAAGAAAAACAAGCGTCTTTTTCTTAAAACCAAGCGCAGTCAAAAGCGCAAATTGCTGCTTTCTTTCATAGACATTTTGCAAAAGCACGGCAACGATACCAAAGGTCCCCAGCAGAAAACCCAGGCCTCCGAGTATCTGAAAAGTATAAAGATAGGTATTCTGCACATTCGCAAAAGCTGCCAGAAGCTCTGAAGTTCTGGTTACCGTATAGCCTGTTCTGCCCAGTTCCTGCCTGAGCAAAAGGGCCACCTCTTCTTCTTTTTCTTTAGAAGTTCCGACAAGAAAGTAATTATATCCGGTGTCGCTGCCGAAAATCCTGCTAAAATTTTCTTCGGAGATGACCAGGGCCTCCGCAAATATACTACGGGAAAGAGAAACGGCAAAATTCAACTCTACCGGCGCTCCGCCGGCGCTATAGACAGAAATATTATCTCCGGATTTTTTATGCAGGATCCATTGCGCACTGTTCGCATCCGCCGCCGCAGGAATCCTGCCGCCGGGTAATTCTTGGTTCAATACGGCCCAGTCAATCTTTTTCCCCGAGGAAAAATTAGAGCCATTTTTCTTTACAAGGGTTAATGGAAGACCAAGAATCCTGGGCATCACGGGTTTATTTACATTAAGACAGCTGACATCATCTCCGCTCGAGCTTAGTTTGCAGCCAAGGAAAGTCACCCCGTCCCAGACCGTGGAGTCATAAGAAAGAAAGCCGCTGCTTTTTCTTCCCGCCTTATTGTTTAAATCATTAAAGAGCGCTAATTTTGACCTGGCCAGCAGATTAAAACCGCCGGACCCGGATTTTTTTTCAAAAGTGTCGAAGTCAAAACCCCGGGGCCGGTTTACGGCTACCGTGATAATGATGAAGGCGGCGGAGGCAAATAATCCGGCGGTAAGCAGGCTTCTTTTTTTTGAATAAAATATGGACCTTACCCCGAAAGAGAAGAGGCTTGAGATTTCCCCGGCTTTTATTTTTTTTACACTGCCGGAATAAAAAGCCCGGCCAAAGAGCAGACCCCTTACACTCCCCCCTTTAAAGACCCTGATGCCCCAATATATGGAAAACAGGGAAAGCAATCCGCCAAAGAGCAGTCCGGTAATAACCGGCCGGCACTCAAAATACAGTTTAAATTCAGTCCCCTCCCCCAGAAGCGGTTTAAGAAATAAAAGCATTTGTTTTGCATAAAAATAACTGACAGGCAAAGAGAGCAGGGCCCCAAGCACAAGAATTAGCAGTCCTTCAGCCAGGTATAATTTTAAAAGAGACCTGTACGGAAATCCCAGAGCCCTAAGCAACCCCGCCTCCGCTGTTCTTGCTTCCAGCATAATACGAAAGAGATAGGAAGCAAGCCAGAGAGAAGAGAGGACTATAATAAAACTGAGTGAAATAAAAAGCATAGAGTAATCGGTAGAGCCCTGCGCCGCTTGCAACGCCTCCGCTCTTACAAAGGTTAAGCGGATTCCCGCATCTTTATAATCAAAATACTTTAAAAAACTTTTTTTAAAACCCGAAAGGTCGGACTTTTCCGGCGCCAAGATCTTTATTGAAGTTACCCCGGAATAGGCGGGCTGCCAGAATTTCTTTGCGGTTTCAAATTTAATTAAAGCCTTCGGCGCCGTCCTGTAACTATTCCAGAATAATTCATCTTTTTGCCTTATCTTTTTAAGCTCTACGGGAAAAGGCGTTTTCCAGCCGGCCATATTTCCGGCATCCGTCATACCTTCAAATTTCGGGACGACGGCATTTGCTGCCATTGCATCCTGGGGCTCAATGTTAATAACGAGAAATTGTTTTGTCTTAAGTTCATACTCACCGTTTTTTCCGGAGCTAAAGTACTCGGTTTTTACGGTATCTCCGACGGCAACTCCTGTATCCTCGGCCGCCCACGAGCTTAAAATAATAGGTTCTAAAGCAGAAGCAGGTTGTCCGGCTCCGGATTTCCCGGAAAAGAGCCGGCTGCTGCCAAAAACTATAGAATAAGGCGCTTTACCGTTAATTGAATTAAGCAAATATACGGAGGTTTGCTCAGAGGAAAGCCAGTTTGCCTTTGCCGCTTTTTCGGCCGCTTCCACCGCCGCTCCGGGGAGCACCATATTGTCGCTCTCAAGAACAAAATAACCTTTGTTCAAAACTATCCTGAGCCCGAGATCTTCTATCTCCAAAGAGCGTCTCAGACTTTCTTCAGGCGAAAGCCCGTCCCAAAAAAAGAGAAGACAATTTACCTTCCCCGGTTTTTTTATCTGTTCTTGCAAGTAATCAAGACGGACGAAAATATTTCGAGGCTTAACCGCTTCATTTTTTAAACTAAAATCTGCGGGAGGAATATTCTTTACTATAGTCCGGACAATAACCGGGAAAGACCGCCTTGTGTCTTCCAGATTTTTACCGCCGAACAGAGAGTCCCCCGGGGCAAAGCCCGTTTCGGCAATTTTGACCACAAGATAATCGCCTTCATGGACCTTCAAATCCCGGGCGAGCACTTCGTTAAGGACTGCGTCTCTTTTATCCGGCAGAACGACAGTCTTTAAGGAATCAGCCCAGTAGCTTTCTTTTACTCCGGTGAGAACCGCATCAGGCACAAGCGTTTCGCTTGTTGATTTTTTGACGAGAGCCGGTAGCACCAGCACGGCTTCCACACTCCTCCCTTTGTTTTCTTTATTTTGTTCCGCCCTGAGCCGGTCGGCCAGAGTTTCGAGGAAAAAACCTTTGCTGACGGCCGTATATTGAATATTTCCCAGCCGGGCAAGAGAGCTGTGTTCAAGATTTCTCTTTACGGAGTTCCCGACAAGCAGCGAACCCGTAAGGGCTGCAATTGCAACGGCAATTCCGGCTGCAATAACCAAATCCCGCTTTAAAAAATATTTAAAACTTCTTAGAACAAGCCCTAAAGTGCTCAAAATTTATCCCTTTTCCAGGCTTCCATCAGAAAGACGGAAGACCGTTTTGAATTTACCGGCAAGTTCCGGGTTATGTGTAGCCATAAGGACTATTACCTTCTCTTCTTCAGCTGCTTTAAGGAATATATCCGCCACCAACCGCCCATTTTTTTCATCCAGGTTGCCGGTGGGCTCATCGCAGAGCAGGAGTTTTGGTGAATTAAGCAGAGCCCGGGCTATCGCAACTCTTTGCCGTTCTCCGCCTGATAATTCTGCGGGAAAAGAATAAAATTTGCCTTCCAGTTTAAGTAGTTGAAGCAGAAAAACTGCTCTTTCTTTAAGAGCGGGCACGGAGTTCGAAGGGAGGGCTGCCAGTAAAACATTTTCCAGGGCGGTGCACTGCGGCAGCAGGAAGTGTTCCTGAAAAACAAAACCCGCAGTCTTATTCCTGTAATTATAGAGGGCGTCTTCTTCAAGTTCTGTTATATTAAGCCCGCCGAGCCGGATTACTCCGGAGTCCGCAACTTCCAGCCGGCCTATTATATTTAAGAGCGTGCTTTTTCCTGAACCCGAAGGACCGGTAAAAGCAATCCCCTCTCCCGGCAAAGCCGTGAAAGATACATCTTTCAGGACCGGCAGCTGGTAGGACTTGCTTAAACCACTTATTTCAAGTGTTTCTGCAGAATTCCTCATGAATTTGCCCTCCCAAAGGCGCAATATATTGTACTTTAAAAGTAAATCTATATCTATATTTTTTATTAACGGTTAGTGTTTTTTTATGATAGAATATACCGCTGAAATCAAGCTTACTCTAATAAACCATAAAGGGAGGGAAATTTATGAAAAAAGTTTGTTCTTGTATAACGGTGCTTGCGGCGGTGTTTCTATTTTCGGTTTTTTGTTCTGCGGAAACCAAAGATGCCTCCTGGCCTGCTTTCAACGGCCTTAATCACGACAATATCAGCCCGGATAAAGATTTACTGAAAACCTGGCCGGAAGAAGGGCCGAAACTTCTCTGGAGTTTTGATAAATGCGGCAAGGGCTATGTGGGTGTCACAGTCGCAGACAATATGGTTTTTACGGCGGGAGATTTGAAAGGTAAGAACACTATAACAGCCTTTGATCTTGCCGGAAAAATGCTCTGGCAGACGGAAAGCGGAAAAGGCTGGACCGGAAGTTACCCCGGCGAAAGAAGTTCCCCTGTATACAGCGAGGGGATAGTCTATCAACTAAGCGTGGTAGGACTTCTCGGGGCCTTTGACGCAAAAACCGGGAGAGAAATTTGGACTCTTAACTTTAAAGGCAGTGAGACCAAAGGATCGGTGGGGGTCTGGGGTTACTCGGAATCGGTGACCATAGACGGCAATAATCTTCTTTGTATGCCCGGAGGCAAGAATGTTCTTTGCCTGGCGCTGGACAAAAAAACCGGCAAACAGGTTTGGGCTACAGAAAGCATTGATGATAACGCTTCTTATTGTTCCGGCAGCATAATAGAATACAAAGGCAAGAGAATGTTTTTGACCATGAGCGCAAAATATGCCCTCGGGATAGACGCTAAAACCGGTAAGCTCCTCTGGAAATTTGCGTATGAAACTCCCTATGATGTCCATGCCACCACCCCCGTCTTCCTTGACGGCTATGTTTATATCTCAAGCGGTTACGGCACCCAGGACAAATGCTTCAAACTTGATGACAATCTAAGCGCCGCGACGGAAGTCTGGACGGGTAAAAATATAGACAACCATCATGGCGGAGTCGTTCTGCTTAACGGCTATATTTACGGGACCGGAGACAGTTTCAAGGGCCTGCATTGTCTGGATATGAAAGCCGGCAAAAAAGTCTGGTCAGAAAAAAGCGTGACCAAGGGCTCAATAACTTACGCCGACGGCATGCTTTACTGTTACAGCGAGAAAGGCGGCAAGGTTACGCTTGTTGAAGCAAACCCGAAAGAATTTAAGCAGGCCGGAACCTTCCAGGTTAAGAGTGAAGGCAAGGATCTTTTCTGGAACCATCCTGTGGTGGTCGGCGGAAAACTATTCCTGAGACATGAGAACGATCTTTTTGTTTACGATGTAAAAAATAAATAGTTTTTTTTGCGGGCTCCGCCTTTACGGGTGGAGCCCGCTTTTTATTTAACCTTTTCTTTCTTTGGTTCAGGTTCGAACCTTTTATCCCGGTAAAAACCTTCTTTTAATCTGAGACTAAACCCCCGCTTTATGCGCCAGGAAGCTGCGAAACCGCCCTGTTTAGCAGAAATATTACATTATTGACTTATTAAAAACATTCGCTTATAATCAGCAAACAATAGTTTATTATAACAAAAGGAAACACTTTGAATTTCAGAGAGCTTTGCGAAACAGCAGTAAGAGAAAGAGCTTCCGATATTATTATTTCGACAAACTCACCGATAAGTTTCAGAATTGACGGTGATGTTGTTCAGCTTGATGAAAAAAAACTCAACGGCGAAGAAACCAGAGAGCTTATTGAATCAATATTTGATAAGGAACAGAAAGTTTTATTTCATAAAAACAAAGAAGTTGATTTTTCCTATGACATAGAAGGGCTCTGCCGTTTCAGGATTAACGCCTACATGCAAAAAAGCACGGTGGCGGCTTCCATCCGGCCAATCCCGCATATTTTACCTAAATTTTCCGAATTAAATTTGCCCGCCGTAATAGAAAAACTTGCCAACACCCAGCGGGGACTTATCCTTGTTACCGGTCCGGCCGGAAGCGGAAAAAGCACGACTCTGGCGGCAATGATAGATCTTATCAACAGCAAGAGGAAAAGCCATATAATAACTATTGAGGATCCAATAGAATACAGGCATGAAAACAAGCTGAGCATAGTGGAGCAGCGGGAACTTCATACCGACACACATTCTTTTGCCGATGCAATTAAATCCGTGGTAAGACAGAGCCCTGATGTAATAATGATAGGGGAACTAAGGGATCTTGACACGATTTCTATTGCGGTTACGGCCGCGGAGATGGGCCACCTGGTCCTCGCAACACTTCATACCATTGATGCCGCGCAAACAATACACAGGATTACGGATGCTTTTCCGGCCGCCCAGCAGTCCCAGATAAGGATACAACTTGCCGGAGCGCTTCAAGCGATAATCGCTCAGCAACTCATCCCCAGAGATATGGAAAAAGGCAGAGTCCCGGCTGTCGAGGTGATGATCTCCACCTCAGCGATAAAAAATCTGATTATCGGTAACGATGCGAGACAAATCTATACGGCTATACACACAGGCCGGGAATTTGGAATGCAGAGTTTCATACAATCACTTAAGGCTCTTTATAATTCCGGTAAAATTAGTTTTGACAACGCCAGGCAATACTCGAATTCCCCCACCGAATTCACCACCGCGGTACTTGCCGATCTGGACCCTGCCGCCCACAGGTATGACAAAAAGGGAATAAAAAACCGCTTCCAAGATATGCTTTATTCGGCCAAAAAAAGGATGGAATAAGAATAGAGTGCAGGTCCTGGTTAAAACTTCTTTTACTCAAGAGTTCTTTTTCATATCAGGACTTAAGCCCGGCGGACTTTTTTTGCAGGAATAGTACTTTGTACTAGTTCAAGCCCAGAATCTCTCTCTCGTAAAATTGCACGGTCTCTTCCACCATCTTTTCTTGTGAATAATCTTTTACCGCGCAAGCCGCGGCGTTTTTACCGTATTCATCGGCTTTTCTGGCATCATCCATTATTTTAATTATGCCTTCCGCCAGAGTTTGAGGGTCATTGGGTTTGACAAGCAGCCCAGCATTACCTTTGTTCACAAAATCCCGGTATATCCCGTTATCCGGCAGAACGACCGGTATTCCGGAAGCCATAGCTTCAAGCGCCGCAAAACCGCGGGATTCTGGAAAACGGCTGGGAACGGAAAACACGCTTAATTCTTTTAAGAAGGCTGCCTTTTCTTTAAGTCCCGGCACTCCGGCATAGTGAAACTTTTCGAGCAAACCCTCCTCTTTAAGCCGCTTCTTACACGCCAAAAAATATTGCTTATGCCTGGCGCCCAGCGTCAAGCCCGCCGCCCATAATTCCGCCTCTCTGCCGTATTTTTTTGAAAGGAGAATAAAAGCTTCAACCAGCAAATCAAAGCCTTTGGCCGGCATAATCCTTGAAAGAAAGCCTATTTTAAACGGCTCTTTTGTCCGCTCCTGTACGGGGCTGTAATAGCCGGAATTTATCCCGAAAGTTATAGTCTGCACTCTCTCTTTTTCCACCGCGAGAAAATAGGCCATCTCCTCGGCATAGGCCGCCGACGGCGCGAGGAATTTTTTTATATATTTCGCATGCCGCCGGAGCAGAGTGTGAGCCTCCTCGGCATAGGGAACCGGCAGGTTTTTAATAAAATCTTCTTCCCCCATCAACTGACAGTAAACTTGAGCGCCAAGTTCCCTTCCTATAACGGGCGCAATACCGATAAGCATTGAATTTGTAATTACGGCTATATCCGGCTTGCCATCCTTTTTCATCGCCTCGACAAGGCGCAGAACTTCTCTTTCCTGATAACCTTCCTCACCTTTAAGGACCGAGACGGTCATAGCGCCGAGTTTTGCCGGCTCAATATCTATGGAAAACGACATCATAAGTTTAATAAGCGAGGGGGATTCGAGAAGTTTATCCATGACCCCGCCGTTTCTTTTTCTGAAAGCTTTAAAGTTTTGCTCCAGAAAGGCGTTTAGTCCGGAGAAATAAATCTTTTTTTCCTTTTGCGGCAGTGCAAAATCAACCTTCACGGGAGTGTATAGCGGATAGAGTTTAACCTCATGGCCTTTATTAATAAGCCCTTGAGCCAGAAGCATATCATGCATACAGGCTCCGCAATACATCTCACCTGCACCGGCTACAATGAAGCTAAGCTTCATAATAAACCTCCTCCAAGGTAAATATAATCCTCCCTGAATTCAGCCCGTCTATAAAGGTTCGTAAATGTCTGTAAAAGTTCATAAAAGTAAAATACCCCCTAAATATAATTAATTTCCACAAAATATTTGATCACATCCAATACCCGCCCCAACGTTCTCCAAAGCCCATTTAAACAATTTTTCACCTTTCATATAGCTTTTCATATTTTCCTTGAACATAAATATCCTTCAACGATTTTAGACCTTATGGACATTACAAACCTTATAAACCTTATAGACTATAGTTTATCTTACTTATCGCTCCCGTTGGGCAGGATTTTGCGCATTCTTCAGCGGCCTCTTCAAGCACCTTATCAAATTTTCTGCCAAAGGGCAGACTTACCCTCACATTAAAACCCCTTCCGATATAGGTCATTCCGTGTTTTTCTTTGTATTTCTCGCAGATTTTAATGCAAATTCCGCACATTATACATTTACCGGACTCATAAACAACCCCGATTCTTTTAATGTCCCTTGTAAACCCCCGTTTTTCACCCTTAAGGGCCTCCGGACCGGCATTATATTCTATAGCATATTTTTTTAAGAAACAGGAAGCTTCTTTACGGCAATCACAACGCAGGCATCTTCCGGACTCCTCTATTACTTCGCCCGCAAAAAAGGGAACTCTCTCCTCTCCGGGATTTTCCTCTACAAAAACCATATCAACCATATCGGGCAGGAATCTGGCAAAGTCCGAAGAATCCTTTAAAAAAACCTCCAGCTCTTCTTTACTCAATTTACCCATCTTCACGGAGAATGGGCGTTTCTCTATTTTTGGTTTTAAACCGCTTAAATATTTATCTATCGCCTTCGCAGCCTGCCGGCCTATCTCGGAAGCCCGGACGGTCAGGGTCGACTTGGGCCCCGCAAACACTCCGGTAACATTAGTTTCATAGGATTCTTTATCCGTAACTAAACCATTTTCTCCGATATGCAGTCCTTCTTTTTCCAGTTGCTTCAGATCGTCCTTTTTACTGCCGGCCGCAATAAGCACTGCGTCATAATTTTTAACCAGCTCTTTAAGGAAAATTTCCGCGCCCAGGCTTTTATTTTGTTCGAATTTTACACCCAGTTTTGCAATAAGGGCTATTTCTTCATCCAGGACTTCGTCCGGTAATCTTGTTTTTGCTATCTCATATCTTAGCGTCCCGCCGGGTTTTTCATTCTTGTCATAAATAACCACCTCATGGCCCCGCTGTCTTAAATAATAGGCTGCCGTGAGTCCCGCAGGTCCGGCCCCGATAATAGAAATTTTCTTTCCTGTTGCACCTGCCAGCCCGGGCAGGAACGGCTTGGCAGAACTCATATCAAAATCGGCGGCAAATCTCTTCAAATGGCAGATTGACACCGGGGCGTCTTTCTCTTTCCTTCTACAAACCTTTTCACATACTTCCGGGCAAATCCGCCCTAAAACAGCGGGCAGGGCAACATTCTCCTTAATGGTCCTTATTGCTGCCCTATTATCGCCATGTTTAAGTTCTCTAATAAATTTCGGAATATTTATATGCGCAGGGCAACCGGTCTGGCAGGGTCCGAGACAGTCCCCCGTGTGATCAGAAAGTAATAGTTCCAGAGCTCTTTTTCTGGCTTGCTTTACCCTTTCCGAATCAGTACTCACGCTCATACCGGCAGCCGCTTTGGCCGAACAGGCAGGAACAAGCGCCGCGCGGCCTTCTATTTCAACAACACAAATAAAACAGGAGGTTAAAGCCCCCAGTTCCTTAAGATAACACAGGGTAGGTATGATAATGCCGTGCGCCGCCGCTGTTTCTAGCAGGGTGGCGCCTTCCTCAAAGCTATATGTCTTTCCGTTGATTTTTAATTCAGGCATATTATTCCAAATCTATGGCCTCCGAAAGACACGCGGTTCTGCAGGAGTCGCACTTAATACACTTCTCCTGATTTATTTTATGTTTTTTATACGGCTCTGCTATTATCGCCTCGGAGGGACAGGCCTGAGCGCAAAGCGTACAACCGATACATTTATCGTTGACTGAATATTTGATAAGTGCCTTGCATTTTTTTGCCGGGCATTTGCCTTTTGTATGCGCGACATACTCTTCTTTAAAATACTTTATGGTAGTCAGCACGGGGTTGGGCGCAGTTTTTCCGAGCCCGCATAAACTTCCCGCCTTAATATCATGCGCCAGTTGTTCCAGCCGGCCTATATCTTCTAAACTGCCCCGCCCGGCGCAAAACTTCTCTAAAAGTTCCAGCATCCTTTTGGTTCCTATCCGGCAGAAGGTGCACTTCCCGCAGGATTGATTTTGGGTGAATTCAAGAAAGAATCTGGCAAAATCCACCATACAGTCAGAGTCATCAAGTACTACAAGCCCGCCCGAACCCATTATGGCTCCGGTGCCTGTTATTTTTTCAAAGTCTATGGGCATATCTGCCAGGCTTTCCGGGATACAGCCGCCCGACGGGCCGCCCATCTGGACTGCCTTGAATTTTCTGCCTTTTTTGACGCCGCCGCCGATACCAAAAACTACCTCACGGATAGAAATACCCATGGGAACTTCTATCAACCCGCCTCTTAAAACATTGCCCGCAAGCGCAAATACTTTAGTACCTTTACTCGTTTCTGTCCCTATCTTCGCAAAAGCACAGGCCCCGTTTTTTATTATCCAGGGAACGCAGGCAAAAGTCTCGACATTGTTAATATTTGTAGGACAGGAGAACAAACCGCTCTCGGCAGGAAACGGGGGCCTAAATCTCGGCATACCGCGCCGGCCTTCTATTGAAGCAATTAAGGCGGTCTCTTCCCCGCAGATAAAAGCCCCGGCCCCGCAAAAAACATGCAGCTTCAAATTAAAGCCGGTCCCCATAATATTTGAGCCCAAAAGCCCCGCCTTCTCGCATTCCGCCAGGGCGTATCTTATATTATCCAGCGCCATCGGATACTCTTCCCGGATGTACAAATAGCCCTCATCTATACCGATGGCAAAAGCCGCAATCGCCATACCTTCTATTACCCTGTAAGGGTAGGACTCGAGCAGCATCCTGTCCATAAAAGCGCCGGGATCACCTTCGTCCCCGTTGCAAATAATATATTTTTTGCTGCCCGCAGAAGCCCGGGATATCTCCCACTTGTTGCCGGCGGGAAAACCCGCACCCCCCCGGCCTCTGAGACCGGAATTTTTTATCTCGTGAATTATTTCCCCGGGTTTTAAAGTCTTTAGAGCTTTTTCAAGAGCAAGAAAGCCGCCTTTTTCTTTATATTCCTTAAGGTCAAGCGGATCCACTTCCCCGAAATTCTCAAGAACTATTCTTTTTTGCGGACCTAAAAAAGAACAGGCCGGCCCTTCATCCAGAGGAAGTGGCTTTGGCTCCTCCGGCGCGTCATAATAGGCAAAGGTAAAATGTTCATATCCTTTTTTTATTTTATTTGCAATTTTCCTGAGGGATCCGGCAGACGGCAGATGCTTATCACAAATAAGTTTTACATCTTCCGGTTTCACCCCGGCATAAAAAGTCGACACGCCCGAAGAAGAAACCACCTCGGTAAAGGGATTGCTGTGGCACATACCGACACAACCCACTTTTTTGGTAACCGCATCCAGCCCGTTTTCCGCAATATATTCATCAAAAGCCGTCTTAACATCCTTACTGCCGCTCGCGATACAGCAGGATCCCAGGCCAATTTTAATGACCGTTTTGTTTTTCGTCTCAAACCCGGCTTTTTCACCGGGAGCAGTTTCTAATTTAGCGTTCCTGGTATTTAAAAAGAGGTTGATCATCTCCGGTACGGACCGGGTTGAAACATGGCCATAGGTAACATCGTCTATCTTTACCACAGGCGCCAAAGTACAACAGCCAAAACAGGCCGCCTTCTCAAGAGTAAAAAGGCCGTCTGCATCAGTATCTTTTCCCTCCCCGATATTAAGGTAACGCCTTACGGCATCCGTTATCAGCGGGGCCCCTTTAACATGACAGGCGGTCCCGTGACAGACCGAAAGTATGTGTTTGCCTACCGGATTGTGACGGAACTGGGTATAAAAGGAGGCCACCCCCGTTATCTGGGCGCGTGTAATTTTGGTAATCTCACAGATATGCTGCAGGGCTTCCTTAGGCAAATATTTGAAATGTTTCTGTATTGCCTGTAAAATAGGAATGACCTTGTCGTTTCCGGTACCCACCGCGGCCACAATTCTTTCGACCTCCAAAAGGTCTATGTTTTCTTTTATTTTTGTATTCACCGGGTTCCTATACAAAAAAGATTCTTCTCGCTTCTAATAAATATTTTTCCGTCAACAAAAGCCGGGGAAGCCGAACATTTCGAGTCCATATCCATAGTTCCCAGTAATTTACCCTCATAACTTACTATATACACTTTCCCCTTCTGGGAAGGAACATATATAGTCCCGTTGACCAGCGAAGGGGAGGCCCAGAAATCATCTTCCAGGGAAATTTTCCAGAGCACTTTACCGGTTTTAATATCCTGACCTACCACCAAAGAGTTCATCGCGACCACAAGAAGCTTACCGTCGGTAACAGGCGTATTTATAGCCTGATTTTCTTCCTGCATCGACCAAACAATATTAGTTTTTGTAACATCACCGGCACCGCCCGGAATAATAGCGCTCACAGTTGAAACAGAACCTACATCTATGGCGATGATTTTTCCGTCCCCGTAGACAGGTGAAGTTGAAATCTCGCCGGTCAGGCATTTTACGCGCCAGAGCTCTTTGCCCGTATCCGGGTCATAAGAAATTACCTGCTCCTCGCCGGTGGTTATAAGTTCATTTTTACCTTTGTATTCAATTATCGCCGGAGTCCCCCACGAGGCCCCGACGGGTCTTTTTGTTTCCCAGGTTATCTGGCCCGTTTTTCTGTCAAGCGACACCAGTTTCGAAAGACCCTCGCCGCCCCGGTCCAGCTGCAATATAATATTCTTCTTCCAAAGAAGCGGTGAAGAAGAAAGCCCGTAAGTGTTCTCGGATTTCCCGAAATATTTAACCCAGCGTTGTTTTCCGGCATAATCAAAGCAGACCAGGTGGTCGGTGGCAAAGAAAGCAAAGACAAGCTCCCCGTCAGTCACCGTAGTAGGCGCGGCATAACCCGCCCCGCCGGCATCTTCCGACATAATCTCAACATCGTCAAGTTTTACCGGCACCATAACACTTGAAGACCATTTAAGGCTCCCGTTTTTTGCGTCATAACAGCTAACCTTAAGTACTTTAGCTTCACTGCCGGTCAAGAAAAGATTATCTTTGTAAACAACCGGGGAACTATAGGATTTTACAGGCAACGCAATTTGCCAGATAATATTTTTTCCTGTTTTAATATCCCACTCTTTTACATAATTGCCGTCTTTTACCAGGCCGGTCCCTGCCGGACCCCGAAAACCATTCCAGGCGGAAGACAGATCTATTACTTTTTCCTTAATTTCTGTCTCCGCCGGCTCAAAAGGTAACTTCTGAAAACCCCAAATTGCAAAAGTCCCGAGCAGGCCCAAAATGATAACCGCCGTAAGGCCCGAGGAGACCATATAAATATTGGCACCGGCTAACTCCCCGGTCTTATAGACTGTTTCGCTTCCTTTTTTTACTTCAGGGAGCCTCTCGGTAAAAACGCCTTTCAAGCGGAACGCCGCCAAAGCCAGCAGAAAAAAGACAATAAATATATTTTTCCCGTAATCAAGAAAACTGCTCTTTCTAAAAAACGCGGTTCTTTCCTTAAGATCCTGATCCCTGAACTCAAAAAGGAGTTTCTCATTATCCGGATATTTCTCCAGTTTTGCTTTTAATGCTGTCAGCACGGGAGAATCTTGAATATTGCCCTGCTGTCCCGAGAGATAATAAACAGTCAGGGTCAGCGCCGCAAGAATAGCAACAATTGCAGCCGCGACCGCCACCTGCTTAAAGAACAACCTTAAAATATTATTCCTGTTTTCTTGATCCATCACCCGTACTCTTCTCCTGTCTTTCTATAGGACAATCCCTGAAACATCTGGCACAGGACATGCATCTGGCGCTATCCGGTTCATAGATATCTCTTTTGGGTTTTCTTGCGGCATATAGGAACTGTAAGCCCATAACAAACATTATCCAGACCCCGAGATAAATACCGCCGGTTTTGAATTTATTCTTTACGCCGGCAACTTTCTCATAGAGCAGGAGGGAACTTTCCCCGGTCCGGATATATTCTTTTGCATAGTCGGAAAGAATTATTTTTTCGGGCTCACCCTCGCTATAGGCGTATATTTCTACTGCCAGTTTAACATCTCTATTATAAGTGGCCAGAAGCGCGCCGGTGTAGTTACCGAGCACTCCGCCTGCTATCAGTCCTGAAATAAAAAGCCCGAGTACAACCAGCCGGTTCTTAGCCTTCCTTCTTTCCGGTTTATCCGGTTTATTGATTGCTCCAAACGGGCACGAATCTTCACAAAGTTTACAAACAATGCATTTATCCGGCGTTATTGTTACTTTCTCGCGGCTAACCAGAGCCAGCGGTTTTAATAGCGCTCCATAAGGACAAAGAAAACGGCAGTAGGGCCGGCCGATAAATAATGAGAGTAAAACGAAGAATCCCCCGTTTAAAAGCATATAAAACGGCCCGGTAAGCCGGAAGATAGGAACGAAAGGATCATATTTGCAAATTAGAAAGACTGAGTCCGTCAGGGCAAAAAGAACAGCCAGGCCGAGATAGATATAAGCGAGCATGGAAAGAGAGCGATCCAGCCAGCGCGGAATTTTTATTTCTTTAAGCAATAGAAGATCCTGCAGTGCTCCGTGCGGGCAGGCACCGCCGCAATACGCCCGTCCGATAAATAGCGAGGCAACCAGAGGAATAATAAATATCAAGACTGCCGTGAAAGGCAGATAATAGTTCGGGTTAGTTAGAGAGAGTACAATATCCTGCACAGCGCCTATCGGACAAATACAGCCTTCTTTATAAAAACCGAAGTATAAAAGTGAAAACATTGAGATAAGCATAACAATATTTCTGGATCTACGCTTAAGCGAAGCCCACGCAGACAACAAAATAACCTCTATTAAGATAAAAATATCCAGATACACCAGCCAGTCGGCCCGGGCCGGAACTGTCCTCATTACCGGTACGAGATAGTTAGTATCAAACTCCGGCGGCGGGAATTTATATTCGCCGAATACCGGGCTCGCAACCAGGTAAAGAAAAATAGCGCCTATGAGCACTCTTTTATAATTAACTTTCACGGCCTTCCTTGGTTATATACGCTTTTTCAGCCGGTATTCTTACAAACGCCTTGCCGGCACAGGCCTTGGCAATCAAACACTCATTACAGTTTTTACAGCGGTCATGCATAACCTGTAACTGGAGAGAGCCGTTGCCGAAGGCAGTACAGCCTTTCACGCACTTCCCGCAGCCCACACAGAGTTTTTCAATAATGGTGTATTCATAATAAGGGTACTCAACAAATTTTCTCTTTATGGCACCGGTGGGACAGAGCTGATTTTCCCCGCCGCTGGTCAATTCCCGCTGCCCGGCCTGAAAAAAACCAAAGCATAAATTACAATAGCCGCAGAGAGAAAAATTATGCACGCATTTTACCGCAGAAACCCGCAGGACGCATTCGGTGGCACACCTGCCGCACTGGATGCATTTGGCCGGATCTATCTGCCAGACGGCCGGCTTCTTTTTTACCCGCGCCAGCGCGGCTCCTCCCGTAATGCCAAGGAAAAGTAACAAAGCCCCTCTCCCGAGATTTTTTAGGAATTCCATCCGCGACACTTTTTTAGTTTTATTTTCTTCCATTCCTGCTTTCCTTTACAAGCCATTTTGACTTTACTTCTTCTTTTGTTACCAAAGAACAGTTACTCGTATCCCGGCAGGTTTCACACCGGCTGTAATCCCTGCAGGCTTTATTATTTAAAATATTTTTCACCCCTAAATATCCGGCCAACCCCGTTAAAGCAGCCAACCCGCCCACCCGCAAGGCTTTTTCAATTATGTCTTTTCTAGAGTACTTCCTTTTCGAATCCATATATTCTCCCAAATCAGCAAACGGGTAACAGCACACAGCTGCACGGCTAAAGTTTTTTACTCTAGCCGTCCGCAGCCTTCCCTTCTATCTATATTTTTTGCTCTTGCCAACCCTCTAAACCTCT
>Ga0114951_10001371_pt1 | contig 30284 bp, 30 predicted proteins | sample AM7aDNAmetaG_FD_88677 | JGI IMG/M metagenome (GOLD analysis project Ga0114951, IMG submission 88677) | Freshwater microbial communities from Finland to study Microbial Dark Matter (Phase II) - AM7a DNA metaG | ecosystem: Environmental > Aquatic > Freshwater > Lake | place: Finland: Lake Alinen... | reverse complement strand
TTTTTCTTTAGAACTTTGACACATAACACATTGATTGCTGCACCCATGAGTTAATGACAACATAAAATAACCCATATCATTGGCAATCAACCTTAATTGCTCTTCCGTAAAATTCTCCAATACTGGCACAAACAGAGAAGTTTCTGGGTGAAGCACGGTTGGAGTAGCTGTCATGATTCTTTGAAATTCCAGGAAAACGCTGCGATCCCAGACAAAACCCTTTTCTTGCGTCTTTTCCAAGAAATCCTGCATGAGAGACAGTGATTGCTCGCCTTCCTGGCTTAGATAATTAATATGCCCATCACGGGTCTTATAGTGACGATACCCAGCTAGAATCCCTATAGATACATTTAAAAGATGCCCATACTCAGGAACTTTCTTTCGAATAAGATCCTTTTGCGCCAATAGGCCTTCCATACGTTTGGCAAATTTTAATCCCTTGTCGGGACTCATCAATCCTTCCATCATGGCGGCATCTGCCGTCTCTTCTATCAAGACATCATCATCCACCGGCTTAATATCCCCTAATTGGAGCTGGATCAGCATGGCATTACCCGTCGTCATCCCGGCGGTATCGAGCTGTGCGCCGTCAAAGATGGGGTTTGTCAGATTAACACCCCCGGCAAAATACTTCCTTGGGATCGTTTCCCGGGTGGCGGGATCGTATTCTTCACGGATAAAGTTGTACGCCCCCCTCTTGAACGACTCGACATAACGTGCCCAAATCTTCTCGGATTCTTTGGGGTCGTCGCTATTGACACCGGCCACTTTATTCTGGCCGACATAGAATTCGAGGGGGGATCCCTTGATCGCGCCCATGACCTTCTTTTTATACCAGGTCGCAAGAATGAGCGAATTGTAAACCTGACGGAGCTGGGCGAAGTTTTGGCCTTCGTTGACTTCTTTTTCGAGGACGGGAAGGATGATGTTACGGATGACCTGTTTGGCGAGTCCCTGTTGGATTGTCGCATCATGATGTAGAGACGCAAAATTTTGCGTCTCTACGCCAGCGTTTTGTGCGGCTCTACCCCCGGCAGGAGCCGAGGATTCCGCCATGTCCTTCTGTTGGGACATGGCTACATAATCGGATTCAAGCATGACTTTTAGGCGGGATTCGGCCACATACGCAACAGCTTCTTCCGGACGATTGTTACCGGCTGGCCTGGGCTTCTCGTAAACTTTGGCCCTGGCCGGAACGATCCAGACTTTATTGAACGTATCAACGGGGATATCTGTGGTCCCGAACTTCGCCTGGGCCTGTTTGTAGATCTCATCCCAGAATTTCTTCCCCAAGCCAACCTCGGGATGCATCAAACTGGCGGTGATCTGTTTTAACAGATAATCCTGCGCCAGAAGGTCGCGTCCCATCTCGGTCTGTCCAAAAGCTTCGGGAACAATGCGGTTTTTTTCATAAGGTGACAAATTAACCCAGAGGTCTTTTTCAGGGATCGTTAAGGCGGCGAGGAAATATTTGATTAACCGCGTGGCGACCGCCTCAACCTTCGGGGTTGAACCTTGGTCAAGGATAAAATCGAACCGAAACGGATCCTTGGTATAAACCTTGACCCCGGTAAGGATAGGCGGATGAAATGCCGGGCTCAACGACACCATATTCTCCAGTGGAGATGTGATCGCCTGGGCACAGGACAGCGGCAAACACGTGTTCGTCAAGAACACTGTCAGGATCATGGATGTGATCCATGTGCGTAAGGGGTGCTTTCTTTCTAAAAACATATGCCTAAGTATTCAATATATAGATAAGTAAATCAAGGGGGGCTTGTTTTTGCTAGCGGGGAAAGATTACTCCGTTGATACGGTCTTGTTCTGGTCCAGCGCCCCTTTCATGGTGTGCCAGGCGAGGATGGCGCATTTGACGCGGCTGGGGTATTTCCAGATCCCGGAAAATACGGTGAGTTTTCCGAGATGATGCCCCGGGACAGACGGGTCAAGTTCGCGGGTGACGAGTTTTCGGAATTCTTCAAAAAGCTGGGCAGCTTCTTCTACTGTTTTGCCTTTCAGGGCCGCGGTCATCATGGAGCCGGACGCTTTTGATATCGCGCATCCATCCCCGTAAAAAGAAACTTCTTCCACGATCCCATCGTTGATTCTCAGGTACACATTCAGATGGTCGCCGCACAAGGGGTTGTAACCTTCTGCTTCATGGGTGCAGGGTGAAAGTTTGAGGAAGTTGCGCGGGCGTTTGTTGTGTTCCAGGATGACCTGCTGGTACAATTCATCGTCGTGAGATGTCATTGGAAAACCTCGATGATCTTATGAAGGGCTTTGGCAAAGATATCGAGCTCTTCTTTGGTATTATAAAAAGCCAGTGATGCCCTCGCGGTCGCGGGCACGCCAAAGTGTTTCATGACCGGCTGGGTGCAGTGATGCCCGGTGCGGATGGCGACGCCTTCCCTGTCGATCAAGGTGCCGATGTCATGCGCATGGATGTCCTTGAGGACAAAAGAAAATATGGGGGCTTTATGACGGGCGGTACCGATCATCCTTAACCCCGGAACGCCAGCCAGCAGACGATTGCCGTAGGCCAGAAGTTCCTTCTTGTACGTTATGACATCATCCCATCCCAGTGCGGTAACATAAGAGATCGCCTCCCCTAATGCGATGACGCCTGCAATATTGGGGGTGCCCGCTTCGAATTTATGCGGCAAACGGTTGTAGATCGTTTTTTCAAAGGTGACGCTTAAGATCATGTCGCCCCCGCCCTGGTACGGCGGCATGGCTTCCAGGAGTTTTTCCTTGCCGTACAGGACGCCGACTCCGGTTGGACCATAGAGCTTGTGCCCGGAAAAAACAAGAAAATCGCAATCCCAGGCCTGCACATCGATGGGTTCATGCGAAACCCCCTGTGCCGCGTCAACCAGGACAACAGCACCTACAGCATGGGCCGCGGCAATGATCTCAGGGATCGGGTTCACGGTGCCCAAAGAATTGGAAACGTGCACAATGGAGACCAGCTTTGTCCGCGGGGAAAGGAGCGCGCGGTAAGCGGCCATGTCAAGTTCACCCTGGTCGTTGATAGGGATGATTTTAAGGCTGCAGCCGGTGGCTTCCCGAAGCATCTGCCACGGGACGATGTTGGAATGGTGCTCCATTTCCGAGATGATGACCTCATCCCCGGCTTTGATGAACTTCTGGCCGTAACTGAAGGCCACAAGATTGATGGACTCGGTCGCCCCTTTGGTGAAAATGATCTCGAAGTTATTCTTGGCGTTGAGGAATGAACGGACTTTGTCGCGGCTTGATTCGTATTGCGCGGTAGCTTCTTCGCTCAGGTAATGGACCCCGCGATGGATGTTGGCGGTGCGGTGGCAGTAATGGGCGTGGGTCGAGGCAATGACCTGGCACGGCTTGAATGTTGTGGCTGCATTGTCAAAATAAATGATGGGCTTGTCGCCGCGGCCGCGCGTGGACAGGTTGGGGAAATCCTGGCGAATTTTATTTACGTCAAACACGGTTATATCCTCCTGGACAGCCTCTGGCCGTCCGTGCATGATCCGTCACGTTTCATGGGCCAAGATGACGCCCGACTTCAGCGCGCAGCGCCGTATGGCTGATCTGGCTGAGCACATCCTGAATGAACCCCTGTACCAAAAGACTCGCCGCAGCCTCACGGTCAATGCCGCGCGCTTGAAGGTAAAAAATCTGGTCCTCATCCATTTGCCCGATGGCGGCACCATGGGAGCATTTCACATCATCAGCAAAAATTTCAAGCTGGGGTTTGGTGTTGACACGCCCCTCTGGTCCCAGGATAAGGTTTTTGTTCAATTGGTACGCCTGCGTCAGCTGGGCTTCACGACGCACGAGGATCCTTCCAAAAAAAATGGAATGGGCCTTGTCGCGCACGATGCTTTTATAAAGCTGATGGCTTGTTGTCGAAGGGGCAGTGTGCTCGATGTGGGTGCGGCTTTCTGCCTGGGAATCGCCCGAAAGAACATGCAGACCATTGATGAAAGAGGCGGCCCCTTCCCCGTTGACAGTGACATAAAGATTGTCTTTAACCATGCGTCCGCCCCGTGTCAGATAAAAGGAACGCAATACACTGTCCCTGGACTGGCGGACCGTGAGTGTGCTTTCGCATGATCCCCCCGGCCCTTCTTCGGCCACGCGCAGGAGTTCAAATTTGGCGCCGTCTTCCAGGATAACCTCAATGGCTGAATTGGATAGGACGCCTGTGGCCACAGCCTCGGCCCCTGCCTCCAGGTGGATGAGCGCTGCCGCACCATGATCCGGCAGGCGGATCACGTCCGTGGGCTTGGTCCCACGCGGGATATGGATGATAAGTCTATTGTCTGCGGATTCATATGTCATTTATTTAATTAACCAGTCATAGCCTTTGTTTTCCACTTCAAGCGCCAGGTCCGGGCCGCCGGTCTTGATGATCCGGCCATCGTAAAGGATATGCACGATGTCGGGCTTGATGTAATTAAGCAGCCGCTGGTAATGGGTGATCACGATCATGGCATTGCGTTTGGTACGCAAGGTGTTAACGCCGTGTGCCACGATCTTCATCGAGTCGACATCCAGGCCTGAATCAGTTTCATCGAGGATCGCCATACGCGGGTTTAATACGGCCATTTGCAGGATCTCGTTGCGCTTTTTTTCCCCGCCGGAAAAATCCACGTTGACCGCACGGTCAATGTACTTGTCGTCCATCTGAAGAATTTTCATCTTGGCACGGATGAACCCGTCGAAATCGATGGGGTCCATCTCTTCCAGGCCGTGATGACGGCATACCGCGTTATAGGAAGCGCGAAGAAATTCAGATGTTGGCACGCCGGGGATTTCCACGGGATACTGGAAAGCAAGGAAAAAGCCTTCGCGGGCACGCGCATCGGGCGTCATGGGTGTGATATCCGTCATCTGGCCATTGATCTCAAGCTCAACTTTTCCGTTATCAACCGTGTACTGGGGATGACCTGCGATGACCTTGGAAAAAGTGCTTTTACCCGAGCCGTTGGGCCCCATGACAGCATGGACTTCCCCGGCATTGACGGAAAGATTCAACCCTTTGAGGATATGATTGCCTGCCACACTGGCATACAGGTCCGTGATCTTTAACATATAACCCTTTCGATCGGTTCAGTACAAGTTTAGCGCATTCAATTTTTCGCCTGCCTTATCGCGCCACCCTTCCGGCTTCTCTCGGGGATTGCGATCCCCTCGTTCGAGGCGGAAAGGCACCTGGCGCTTGGCGCGGCGAAAAGACAGGGCACTAAACATAAACTCGGTTCAACCAACACTGTTTTCAAGTTTCATCTCAAGAAGTCTGACAGCTTCAACAGCAAATTCCAGGGGAAGCGTTTTGAAAACTTCCTTGCAAAACCCGTTGATGACCAGGGCCACCGCTTCTTCCTTGTTGAGGCCCCTGGACTGAAGATAAAATATCTGCTCCGCGCTGATCCGCGAGGTGGTAGCTTCGTGTTCGACGGTTGAAGAATTGTTGTGCACCTGGATATCGGGGAACGTGTTGGCGCTGCAGTTATTGCCTACAAGCATGGAATCGCACTGTGAAAAATTCCTGGCGTTGCGCGCACCCGGCATGATCTTGACCAGCCCCCGGTAACTATTATGCGAACGGTCCGAGGATATCCCCTTGGAAATGATCGTACTGCGGGTATTCTTGCCGATATGGATCATTTTTGTTCCGGTATCGGCCGCCATGCAGTTATTGGTAAGCGCCACCGAATAAAACTCACCGACGGTATGGTCACCCATGAGGATACAGCTGGGGTATTTCCAGGTGATGGCGCTCCCCGCTTCTACCTGAGTCCAGGATATCTTCGCGTGGTGGCCCGCGCATTTGCCACGCTTTGTCACAAAATTATAAATACCGCCTTTACCGTTTTTGTCGCCCGCGTACCAGTTCTGGACGGTTGAATATTTGATCTCGGCATTATCCAGCGCGATCAGTTCAACCACAGCTGCATGCAGTTGGTTCTCATCGCGTACCGGCGCTGTACAGCCTTCGAGGTAACTCACGTAGGATCCTTTGTCCGCAATGATAAGGGTGCGTTCGAATTGGCCGGTGTCTTTGGCGTTGATACGGAAATAGGTGGACAGTTCCATGGGGCACCTCACTCCCGGGGGGATGTAGCAGAAAGATCCATCCGTAAAAACAGCGGCGTTAAGGGCAGCAAAGAAATTATCCGTATAGGGCACCACACTGCCTAAGTATTTTTCAATCAGGTGTGGATGCGTCCGTACAGCTTCCGAGATCGGACAAAAAATGATCCCAAGCTTCTCCAGATCCTTTTGATGGGTTGTCCCTACCGAAACACTGTCGAAAACAGCGTCTACCGCCACACCGGCGAGGCGTTTTTGTTCGCCCAGGGGGATGCCGAGTTTCTCGAAGGTCTTAACGACTTCCTGGTCCACCTCCTCCATGCTGGAGAGCCCGCCTTTTTTCCTGGGAGCGGAATAATAACGGATATCCTGATAATCAATGGGGTCGTAATGAAAATTAGCCCAGTGAGGTTCTTTCATACCACGCCAGTGATGGAAGGCTTCTAGTCGGCGCTGGCGCATGAACACAGGCTCACCTTTTTTATCTGAAATAAAAGTAATGATGCCTTCATTCAGACCTTTGGGCGCAGTATCGGTTTCCACATCCGTAACGAAGCCATACTTATATGCGTCAGGTGCCGCCGCCGGGGATTTTTTCTGTTTATCGTCGTCTTCTGCCATACGTTGTTAAGATCCTTGTGCGAGGCTTGATATGTCTCAGGCCATTTGCACAACAATGTCCGGGTTGTACTGGTCTTTGAGGATATTCTGGATCGCGAAGAGCGTCCCCATGGCCGCATGCGGACAACAGCCGCAGGCTCCCTGGTAACTGATAGTCACGGTGTTCCCTTCAAGTGATATGACTTCAAGATCACCGCCATCCCGCTGAAGGGCTGGACGGATGGTTGAGTCAAGGATCGCGTTGATACGTGCAAGTTCGCCTGAAAGCGGAGCCCCGCCGCCGATCTTGTTAGCATCAAGTTTGAAATCCGGATCATGAGAAGCGATGTTTTTCAAGATCACATCTTTCACGTTCCCTTCGAGACGATCCCAATCAATGGATCCGGAACGCGTGATTGTAATGAATTTTCCTGAGAAATAGACTTCCGCCACACCTTCCAGGTTCATCAGGGCTGCTGCAAGCGGTATACTCACAGCTTCAGGACGCGCACGGAAGATTGCGCTGTCCGTCATCTTGACAGGGACATTCAGGACAAATTTTAAAGCGTCCGGGTTAGGTGTCGGTTGAACGGTAACAGTATATTTCATTTTAATTCTCCTTTTCTAAGGCGTCATTGACTCAGCATCATACTGCCGGGAAGGCAAAGCGTCAAATGGGGTTTATTACGCGTATTTGTCGGTGGAGGGCTGATTAACTTTCAATCTATTCTCCCTTCAGCACATATTCCCGGCAAACAAAATCGGCAAAGGGGAATGCGCAGGTGAAGGCTGGGGATACCGCGTTAAGAATATGAATCGAAGTGCGGTCCCCTTCGACCACAAAATCCTGCACCAGGGTTCTGCGGTGTTTATCAAGGAGTTGGGCGCGGATACCCGGGCGTGTGAATTCACCAAACCCGCCAGGATCGATGCCTGGCACGAGTTTTTGTGCCAGGTTGATGAAATATGCGCGGTCGTATTTACGCATTTCCTCCAGGGCCAGGTCACGGAACCCGAAATTGTTTCCCATAAAAAGACGGGCTTCTTCACCCAGGATCTCCAACAGCTCTCCGGCGTTAAAGCGGTGTGTCAGCGCATAGTTTTCCCGCCAGAAGGCCGGGATCGCGGTAGGGCCGATCTTGATTGTCCCATCCACTGTTTTGGTAAAATGTACGCCCAGGAAAGGATTTTTAAGGTTTGGAACAGGGTAAACATTCATTGTTACATCGGTTTTGTTTTTGGCATATTTAAGATAAAGGCCTTTAAAAGGGATCATGGTGTATGCTTTCCCAAACCCGTAATCACGGGCCACCTGATCAGCGTATAATCCGGCACAATTGATGATTTTTCCGCCTTTAAATTCACCCTGGTTGGTGATGACCGTCTCCCCCTGGTGATGTATAAAACGGGCTTCAAAAACGAATTCCACACCGGCATTCATCAGGTCGTCTTTAAGCGCGACAAGAATATCCAAAGGATCAACGCTTGCGGTATCAGGTGAATACAGTGCTTTCTTATATGTAGCCACCCCCGGCTCATATTCCCGTGCTTCGGCGGCGTCGATCAGACGCACGTTGGAACCGTTACGTTGACCGCGGTGTTCGAGCTCATTGAGCAGTTGAACTTCCGCTTCATCCATGGCCACGACCAGTTTGCCGCATCTGTTGACGGGGATATTCTTGACGCGGCAAAACTCCCTGATGGACCTTGAGCCCTGGACCGTGAAACGTGCTTTCAAGCTGTCAGCTGTATAATAAAAACCGGCATGCAACACACCGCTGTTACGTCCGGAAGAGTGCGCACCGACATCAGGTTCCTTGTCGAGGATCAAGATGGAAGCGTCAGGACGCAGGTGGCGGAGGGTGCGTGCGACGGCAAGTCCGATCACCCCGGCACCGATGATGATGTGGTCAAAAATTTTGGATGGCATATGTTGATTTCATGTTGTGGCCGGTTATAATGGACGCATCAACCAGAAAGGGGTTTACCCATGAAAAAGTTTACGCTGAGTTTTCTTGTCATCGCTGTTGCCGCAGCTGTCTATTCGCTCACCGCGGCCACCCAGCTTTCCGCCCAGGCATCCCGTTTTTCCAATGTTATTGCCTTTGCAACAGCCGTGGGACGGATCGGATTCTTCGACCAGGGCAGCGGCAGGCTTTACATTTACGACGGGGATGCCAAAACATGCCTTTTCACAGGTCAAATGACCGAACTGGGCAAGCCGATCTCTGTCATTGAGACAGCTTCTCAAATACCCCCGCCCCCGCAGAAAGTACGTCCTGGCACAAGGATTAGTGTGAATGAAAGAGGCGAAAAGACAGTCACCATTGACCCACAGCCCTGAATAAGGATCATTCCCGCCGCAGGACAAATATGCCGGAATCCGCGAAAAGTCCGGTCAAAAGGACCACTTTGCGGCCTTCACACAGATACCATGATTTTTCGATGTGAATCTTTTTCTCGGTACAAAAATCCCGAAAATCTTTGAGGCTGAGAAAGCGCAGATTAGGGGTGTTGTACCATTTGTAAGGAAGGCTTTTGGTCACAGGCACCTGCCCCATGAAAGAAATCTGAAGGCGGGCACGGAGATTGCAGAAGTTAGGTATCCCGACAATCACCTTCTTCCCCACGCGCAGTGAATCATTCAGGACTTTCTCGATGTTAAGGACCTGCTGGAGACTTTCATTGAGGATAACATAGTCGAAGCGTTTATTTTCATAGACGTCAAGGTCGGAATCTATATTGCCCTGGGCTACGGAAACCCCGCGTTCCATGCAGCGGAATATCTGTTCGGGTGATATTTCAATGCCGGTGCCGCGGCAGTTTTTTTTCATTTTAAGCATGGATAAAAGTTCGCCGTCACCGCAGCCCAAGTCCAGCACCCTGGAACCGGGTTCAATGATATCTGCAATAATCTCGTAATCCAGACGGATCATGCCAGCCCTGCCCTTTCCCGCCCGACCTTGGCGATGTAATGGGAAATGGCGCGCGTCTGGTCGTCAAACTCGACCAGGAAGGCATCGTGCCCGTAGTCCGATTCGATCTCCACGTAAGATACATCCGCGTCTTCCGCCTGAAGGGCCCGCACCATTTCCTGTGACTGGGAAGACGGATAAAGCCAGTCTGACGTGAAACTGATAACCAGAAAGTCGGAGGTGACGCCTTTGAAGATTTCGCTGACCTTCCGTCCTTCAGCGAGATTGAAATAATCCATGGCCTTTGTCAGGTACAGATAGCTGTTGGCGTCGAAACGTTCGACAAAACTCTGCCCGCGGTATTCGAGGTAGCTTTGAACCTCAAAATCCTTGGAAAAGTCATAACCGAGTTTTTGCTTGTCGAGGAGTTTACGGCCGAACTTTTGTTCCATGGATACCCAGCTCATGTAGGTGATATGCCCGATCATCCGTGCGACGGCAAGCCCTCTGGCCGGAAGAGCTTTCCCGTAATAATCCCCGTTATTCCAGGCAACATCGGACATCACGGCCTGGCGTCCGACTTCATGGAAAGCGATCTGCTGGGCGGTATGGCGGTGGCACGCGGCAATGACAATGGCCGAATGGATGTATTGAGGATATTTTACGGCCCAGGTAACGGCCTGCATGCCCCCCATGGATCCGCCGGCACAGCTCAATAATTTTGTGATGCCCAGGTGATCCACAAGCGCTTTCTGGACATCCACCATATCTTCAATCGTGATAACCGGAAAAGTCAGTCCAAAGGGTTTATTTGTCCTGGGATCTATGGAATCAGGGCCGGTCGTTCCCTTACAGCTGCCAAGGACATTGGAACAAATGATAAAATATTTGTCGGTATCAAAGGCCTTGCCAGGCCCGATCATGGCATCCCACCAGCCGGGCTTGGCATCTCCCTGATGGTATCCTGCGGCATGGGCATCACCTGTAAAAGCATGGAATACAAGAATCGCGTTTGAACGGGCGGCGTTAAGCTGGCCGTACGTTTCATAGGCAACCGACAGGGGGCCGAGTTTCTCGCCGCTTTTCAGATGGGCCTGATCCAGGGAAAAATGTTGGGTTTCTACGATCGTCATATTATTCGCAGACAACTTTCCTTGCCGGCCCTTGTTCCGCATAACGGAACATGGCTTCCAGGCAGCCCAGCGCGCGCACGCGAACATTCTCATCGATCACAATACGTTCCGACGGCTTGGGTGACTTGAGCGTACTTAAGATGTCTTCCAGTGTGTTTGACTTCATATACTTGCACAACGTACAGCTTCCCACAAGTTCCTTATCCGGAAATTCCGACTGAAGCCGTGCCGAAAGGCCGCATTCAGTGAGCATGAGGAACTGCTTGGCCTTGGTCTTGCGCATATAATCAAGCATCTGCTCTGTCCCGCCTACAAAATCCGAATTGGCCACAACCTCGGCATTGCATTCGGGATGGCTGACGATCTTGGCGCCGGGATATTCGGTGCGGATTTTCATGATCTGTTCGCGCGTATATTCTTCATGGACATAACAGACGCCTGAAAAGTAACGGATGTCTTTTTTTAATTTCCGGCGAGCGGCCTCATTTTTGAGGTTCATGCCCATGTATTTATCCGGGAGAAAATAAATTTTGTCCGAAGGTATCCGTTCGACGACTTGATACACATTGGCGGATGTCACGCAGACATCGCATTCGGCCTTTACTTCGGCGGTGGTATTCACATAGCAGACAAAAGTATAGTCAGGGAATTCCTGGCGCAGCTGCCGCACCTGCGCGGCAGTGATCGAATCGGCCAACGTGCATCCTGGATCGCGTGCCGGGACAAGGACTTCTTTGTCTGGATTGACGATCTTGGCGGTCTCTCCCATAAATCGGACCGCCACAAAGACAATGACCTTCGCTTTGGTCATCATGGCGTCGCGGCTGAGCTTGTAGGAATCGCCGACAAAATCGGCCACCCCGTAAATGATCTCGGGGCTGGCGTACGAGTGCACCAGGATGACCGCATCTTTTTCCGTCTTCAAGGCGTTGATGGCATTGACCAGCGGCACCAGTTCCCCGCACTTCTTCAGCGAGTACTGGCAAACACTTCCGCCCACACGGACATTCTTTAATTTATGATAAAGTTCTTCGGCTGTGATCGGCACGGCGGATGTCATGGAAATTCTTTCTGTTGAGCTACGCGTTTCAAAATACTATATATGAATTTAAAACATTATTCAAGGATATAGGGGTTCAAGACGCAAGGGGTTCTCCCTTAAGCTGATGCGGTGTGGCGGCGGTGATGCGGGCCTGGACCATATCTCCGGGCTTGAAATTCCCCTTGGGCAGTACGACGATCTTATTAGCGTCATTACGTCCATATACGCTGTTGCCTTTGGATAGTACGACAGATTCGATAAGCACAGGCTCGATTTGCCCGATCAGTGCCTTGTTTTTGCCCAGGGAAATATCTGTCTGTATTTTGTTGATACGCACAATACGTTCAGTTTTTTCCTTTTCAGGAACATCATCCTTGAGGCGGCGTTCAGCCTCGGTATTCGGCCTGACCGAATATTTGAAAATGAAAGCGGAGTCAAACGCAGCTTCCTGCATCAGACGGACTGTATCGTTGAACTCAAGCCCCGTTTCCGTTGGAAACCCAACAATGATATCAGTGGACAAGGCAATGCCCGGGCAAGCGCGGCGGATCCTGGTGACCAAGTCCATGAACACTGCCCCGGTGTAGTGACGGTTCATCAGGGCAAGCACACGGTCATTCCCCGCTTGCAGGGGCAAATGCACCTGTTTGCATACTTTGGGATTTTCCCCGAGGACCCTGATGAGGCTTTCAGGAAAATCCTTAGGGTGCGGTGATGTGAAACGGATGCGCGCAATCCTTTTAATTTTTGAAATTTCATCCAGCAAGTGCGCGAAATCCTTGCCGTCATGGCGATACGAATTGACATTCTGACCGAGCAGGGTGACCTGTTTGAATCCATCGTCCGCGAGGCGTTTGACTTCATCCAGGACATTTTCCACAGGACGGCTGCGTTCACGGCCACGGGTATAGGGTACGATGCAAAAAGAACAGAAGTTATTGCACCCCCGCATGACCGCGACCCAGGCGTTCACGCCGGCACTGCGTGTTGGATACACGTCAGCATAGGTTTCAAATTCCGAAAGGGTCACATCATAACCAGGGTGTTCCATGGTGGTAGTTATCATGGGATACCGCGCCCCCTGGAGTGTAGGGGCGGGTTTTAAACCCGCCCTGATGGCAGTCAATATTTGAGGAAGTCGTTTATAACTATCCGGTCCTACAACCAAATCCAGTGCCAGAGCTCTGTCATCCATCAGTTCCTGACGCAGTCCTGTGGCCATGCACCCCAGGACACCGATCACCACTGGCCTGCCTTGGCGTTTATGGCGGATCTCATGAATATGGCCGTAAACCTTGCGGTGGGCATTCTCACGGACGGAACAGGTATTAAGAAGCACAATATCAGCTTCATTCGCGCCATCGACGAATACATACCCCGCCTGGGCCAGGATCGACCGCACCAGCTCGGAGTCATATTCGTTCATCTGACAGCCATAGGTAGCAATATATACGGCTTTTCCAAACCCTTTGTCATCACTCATTAACGAGCTTGAAATGGTCATTTATTGTTCAACCTTATTGCATCTTCAATTCTTTGATCACCAATGTACAGCCCGTCAACAACGGCGAAACCATCCATAACCTTGACGGTAACATAGGCGTCTTGTTTCTCGCGCCGACTATGATCTCTGTAAACCTGCTCAGCGCGCGGAGCGGCCCTCTCTTCCATGTAATACCGATCAATGGGCAGGTTAATCCCAACCTCACTCCCGGAGGGATACGTGATCGTAGCAACCAAATATGATCCTTCTTTTGGCTTTTGTGTTGTGATCTGCGACACCTGAGCAATCCCGTTCTGATCAACAGCTAATTGCGCGAAAACTTTCTGCCCATATTTCAGTTCAACGCCGTCAGGCTTGGCAACCTTGTTAATATCAACCCTTAAAGCCACATAGCGCCCACGGAAAGCGTCGTAAGGATCAACCGGAGCCGTCTTGAACTTAAACGCTGCACCATACCTTAATGTCGACTCCCTTTTGGCGATCATTGACACAGGTACGCCAATCTGCAGAATGATCAAACCAATAAAAACTCCTATGATCAGTTCTTTCCTCATGCGGCACCCCCTTTACGACGAAGAATCCCCACATTGGTCACCAAGAACCCAATACCAATGGCTATAAAAACAAGCCCCTTCAGAACAAAGTTGATCTCACTATCAAAGAATCGCGCCAACACCAGCGCCGACAACATAACCATTCCCGTATTGATCACACTCAAACTGTTGGTCCGTATTCCTGTCATCAAACGAAAAACGCTGACCGAAAGCAAATAAACATTAAACATGAACATAGGAAAAACAGCCGACGTTCCACCAAAGGCATAGCCAATCAAAGCCAGCAAGGGCAACGCTCCGAATAATGTCCGCATCCAATCCTGTCGCTTGGCATATTGAAAGAACAGCAGCAACGCCCCACCGACCAGCAAGAATGTCAGAATGTTATCCGGAATAGCCGCCCAAGAAGATATTTCATTGGGCGCATACGAATATCTCCCCGTTATTGAGTCCCACGGGAACCGGAAGGTCAGCATGAACATCATGGCAAAGATGCCCAAACCGCCCAGAACCTGAAAAGGTCTCTGCCAATTCGTCGAGATCCCTTTGAAATCCCAAGCACCAAGAAGATAAAAGAACGAAATAAGACTCGAATAGATAATGATCCATGCCCCCGGCCAAGACCTGCCCAAAGTAAAACCTGCCCCGATAAAGATGCCGATTGTCATCACCAGTGCCAGGATCGTCGCACGGATCGTATACTTCTCCTGCTGAAGCGACCAGATAAAATGCGGCACAACGACAGCAAGCAACGGCCAGAAAAGAAATGCCTTAAGCGGCTCATTCCAGAAATGACAAGCCCACGCCGAGACTCCAAAAACAAAGATTGCCGCCGGTATCGTCGCCTCCATAAGATAGGCCAAAGGAACGATGAGCAACATCCACGTTAGAATAAAGGTAGGCGTATCTCCCGGGATATTATAAGTTTGACTGATAAGCGCGATCGATGCCCCGACCATAAGACTCAAGAATGTCGCCGTTCCTTCTTTAAGCGCTTGCGACTCCGGTCGTTTGAACACCACCCACATCGCCAAAGCCTGCCCGATCATCAAAGGCAACAGCGACAATACCGCACGAACCGGCCGGGATAGTTCTTCCCAGTTATGACCAAAGATCAGAATGATCCCCAACCCAATGAGTAGCGCACCTAAAACGCTGCACAAGATAACAAACCATTTCTTGTCCATACTCTTAATATCGCCGTAATGCTCACATAGCTTGTCTGCCGCGGATTGCGGCAAAACACCCTTGCTAACCAGATCCGGCAGCTCTTTATAGAGCCACTGCACCGCTTTCTTATTCATACAAGTCCTTTCAATATGTCATTCTTTATCAATGCCACACCGCATATTAATATACGAAACATCCCAAGAATTACATCGACGTAATGAACTCCACCAAAGCCGTAACGTAAGGCGCCCATCGGTCAGCTGAAATATGAATTGTAAAAAATAATAATGTCAGTCACTATTTATGCTCCACATCGGTCAGTTCACCCGCCATTTGGATGATTTCCCCTTACCCAGACAAACGATCTTCTTTTCTGCCTTGAGTGTCCGGAACACTTTACGGATCATATCAGGGCCGATGCCAGAACACGCCCCCCGAACTTCAGTCATCGTAAAATCACCCTGCTGTTTCAGGATCACATCCCGTACAATCTCGGTCTTTGCTCCCCTGCGAACAGATAACGCTCCCGCCCGTTCGCTGAACTCTTTATACGCCGTCAGAACTGTCGCAAGAAAATAATGTACCCACGGCATGACATTGTGACGACTCTCATGCCATTGACGTGAACTTATATTTAAAGTCTTGTAATAATCCTCCTTGGTTCCTTCAATGATCCGTTCAAGGCTGATGTAACACCCCACCTGAAAACCATTCTGATACAGGGCAAGCAATGTTAAAAGCCGTGCTACCCGCCCATTCCCGTCCCTGAAAGGATGAATACAAAGAAAATCCAGGACCAAACAAGCAATAGCATAAAGAGCCGGCATTCCTTCTTTCAAACTGTGCTCATAATTAAGGCACAACTGCTCAACAGCGTCAGGAGTATCTTTTGCAGAAACAGTCTTAAAAAGCACTTCAACTCGACCGTTCGGATGTTTCTTGATGATCTTTAACCTTCCACTCACCGGCATCCCCCAACTCGTAACGACATAAACGGTGAAGCTCGAGAATGGTTGCCGGACTAATTGCAATCGATGTGTATTTTCGATGAATAAGCTCAAGAGCCTTACGATACCCCGCCAGTTCCTCTTCAGACCTGTCTCGAGGCCGGCTATGCTGAAGCAGGATCGGCCTAACCCGCTCCCTGTCGATCGTGACCCCCTCAATGCGGTTAGACGACTCGGCACTCTCAATAACCGCCATCTCAACCAAAGCCTTGAGGATCTGCGGTGCCTGATGAGTAAAAAGCTCTTCTTTACCCTTATATTCTGAAATGGAGTTCATCTGCCAGACAGCAGATATCGGGAGAGATAATTGTTGAGTAAAAGCCTTAAATGAGCTCATCGCTACAATAACACCCTATATAATACCCTATTACAAGTTTTATTACCCTATTCCATAAATTGTGGTCAAGAACCGTCCAAAAGCCATAAGATAGTGCTCCCATCGGTCAGCCAAAACTTAACAGATAGATTTTCTTTTGCACTTTTATCCTTATAAGATCTGTAAATCTTTCAAGATAGATTGAGTGATCTCTTTGGCTTTCTGACCTTTAGCCCCATCCGGCGCTTGAATATTTGTTGCAAAGAAAAAGCGCTTCCCCTGCTTCTCTACACACCCCACGAACCATCCTAGGATCCATTTCCCATCCTGAAGCCCTGAACCAGTCTTACCCATGAAGCGCACCCCCTGCTCATCGGAAAGGGTAATATCCTTGAACACCACACGGATATTCTCCTGTTCAAAAGGCAGTTTCCCGGAATAAAGTTGATACAAGAGATCAACCTGTTCCCGGGCCGAAATCTTGATCGAAGAGCGCAGCCAAAACTTGGTCAACCCCCCTGATATGTCCCGATTACCATAATTTAGCTTGTCAAGAAATGCCTGCATCCTCTCAGCGCCAATGCGAGACGCCAGATCCTGAAAATACCAGACAACGGAATTTTTGATAGCAGATGAAAGCGTCTGATCGTTATTCCAACCCGGGAAGTCATACTGGGCCCCATCCCACTTAACAAGCGTCTTCGCATCATCTCGATCCAGGACCCCAGTCTCCAACCCAGCCAATGAATTATAAATCTTGAAAGTGGAACAGGGCGTCAAACGCTTGTTACTTTGCGGCTCATTAAAAATGACATACTTATCACCCGTCTCATCGTACATAACGAATGTTGCTGCGCTGAATCCTTCAAAATACTTGTCTCCGCCCTTCATTTCCACAGAGGTTGCAGCCTTTGACATCGTTGAATAACAAAGGACTATGGCAAACATCGTTATTAAGACCAAAAACCAACATTTCATCTTATTCTCCTGTGTAAATCTTATGTAAAAACCCCATAAAAGCCATAAGATAGTACTCCCATCGGTCATCCAAAGGTCGCAATATATACGTATTTTCCAGGCTTCTTGTCGTCAGTTGTCTTGTGTTGCATTTAAGTTCTTTCCAGTAGCGTGCAAATGGTTGGTAAAACGAAATTTTAACGACAACCTTGTCTTTAATCAAGATGTCTTTGAAAACGAACTGAAGTAGTTCTTTTTTTGTTATTGAATCAATGCACCCCCTGGTCTTGGAGAAATCATCCAAAAGTCGTTTTAATGTGCGTTGGTATTCATCAGATCGTTCTTTTTGCATTAGCTCAATATTAAACTTATTCAATTGAACCTTCAAATCCTGCTCCCCTTTACGTAAAAGAGTGGCTTCATTGGCATAAACTTCTTGAGCTAATAAATTATGCTTAAAACTATCAAAAAGCTTCTTCTGCTGTTCATAATTTTCCTTTAACTTTGCCTCAATATTGGACTTGTTTGTCTTAATAACTAGATCAGATTCAACACCATATTCTTCGACAAAATTCTTAACACGTCCTTCTTTAAGATCAGGATGGGTTAGCAGTTTATCCAAAACGGTAAAAACCTGTGGTTCAACCTCATCAGCCTTAACTGCAATATTCGAACACTTAATACCAGCCCATGCATTCCTGAATTAGCCCTTACCGTTGGGAAAATATTGCCATCTTTCCGGATTAGATTTTTCATAAATTTTGTTCTGTGGGCGCTTCGTAATTTCCCTCTTATTAATGGCGAATTCAACTGCCCGTTCACATTCAGATCTTCAACTAAAGAAAATGTTGTGTGAAAATTGATCTGCCCAAAGTAATAGCCACGTGCTTCCCATTCAGCCCTACCAAATGCTTTACAAATCTCATAAAGCTCAGGAATAAACTCGCCCGCTTCCCTGGTAAAGCCAACGAACCTGATTTGTTAACGGATGAAAACATGGAAAAGAAACCTAGAGGCGGGTCCTGATGACGATCATGCGTCCGCGCAAAGCAGACAGTCCTCCGAAATCTTTCTCCAGGCGCAAAGCGCGTACTTCCAAGCGCTCGGAGGATGAGGTCAACTTGAATAAAAGACGCAAGGCATTCTTCCATTCCCCATCAAGAATAATTTCGACCGGGAACTCGGAATAATACTTCTCCTGGCGGGGTTTTTGCGGCTGGACATTCACGATGCGCACATCAGAATCTTTAGCCAGCACATCGATGCGGGAGGTGATGGATGATGTCTCCACCCCCTCCGATGAGACTTTGCCAAAAACAGCGCTGAGCGCCTCAAGCTTACGGTCACACATCGGCTCCCTGGCCGCTTCCTGACGGGCCTGCTTAATCCTGGCAGCCGTGACCTTGATCCGGTCTTCCAGGCTGGAACCATATTCCGCCACGCCCGCCACCAGAATCTGTTTCACGACAAATGCCAGGCAGATCGCCGCACAAACAGCGCCGATAACTTTCTCGCGCAGGGAAAATTTTTTCATGCATCCCCTTTCATCTGGCAGGTGATCTTGAAATAATTGACCTCGCCGGTGGCAACGACCCGCTTATTGATATACTCGATACGCACATCCGTAAACAGGGCCGACGCGCCCATCGTATCCCGGAACGCATTGACCGCTTCATGCGCGACGCTATAACCCTCCATGGCCAGCAGGCCGTCCTCACTGATATCAAAAACCACCAGAACAATATCATTGTTGACCAAACGTGTGACCTCACGAACAGCCATCGGCACACGCATACGGCCAGCCGCCAATACCTCCAGCTCATGAACTTCCTGGAACTTGGCCTTGACCCGCGCCACCGCCGGCTTCAGCGCGCGCAGTTGCTGCTCGAGCCGGGAAAGTTCCGTGTTCTTCTGCATAAATGGCAACGATAAGGCCAATCCCAGTGCCACCACACCCGCGAGGGCCAGCAGCGCCGCCCGCCAAGCGGCCCGACGCATCAATCCGCGATTTTCCTGGACGCGATAATCCGCTTGAGCCAGATCGACCGGCACCCGGTGAAGATACAACGCCACACCACACACCGCCGCCACAGAAACTTCACCGCCAAGCACCTCCGGAGGCCAAACTAATTTCCCCGACAATAGCCTGCGTGCCGGCATGGTGCCAGCATGCAGCAAGACCCCCTGCGTATGTTGAGGCGAAACAATCGCTTTAAGATCCATTCCTGGCATGGACGGAATAATATGAGCCGGCTCCTGCACCCCTCCCTCTTGGTCATAAGCTCGAAGGGTCATTTCATATTGCCGCCCCAGTTCAGCCATACGCACGTCTGGTGCCGCCCCCTCATCCCGCAAAACCTGCCGACTGAAAAGAACGTCAACTCCGCGAAAGAAACCAAACTCCGCCGCTTCCATATCCACATCCCAAAGCCCAACGACGCCAGCAACAGGCCCCCGGGCCACACGCTGCAGCCATTGGGCCAGGCCCGCTGAAGAAAGTGTCACCTGAGAAGGTGTGCATCCAGCCGCAACGCACACAGCACGGTAGCGCTCCAGAACCATTACCGGAACCATGAATACCAGGACCCGACTGTACCCGGCCGCATCACGCTCCAGCAACAGATAATCGACCGCCAACTCTTCCCGGCTGTAAGGGGTGTGCTGCGGCGACTGCAACTCCACCATCGCCCGCAGCTCTTGCTCATCCTGTGAAGGAAGGTGTAATATTTTCATTACCGCATGACGCCGGGGAATAACCAGAACAATCTGATCCCCCGGCAGCGCCATCTGCCGCGCCGTGCGCATCCCTTTAAGTAGCGCCACCACCTGAAGGTCCGTTGATCCACTGATATCCTGTACCGTGCAGGCCGACAGAACCAGCCCGCGCCCGCTTTTCTGGGCACGCGCAACCTTCAGCCAGCGGGATGTGATCTCAACAACACTACGATTGCCTGCAGCCATAATATTATTCTCTATGCCAGTATATTTCATGCATGCCACCAGGACCGGCCCCGGTGACCTGAAGCACAGTCTCAACTGACACTTTAATACCGCTGGCCTCGTCTGTACCAACGGAACGGATGCGATACAAACCCGAAGGCTCCGGCCCCAGCTGTCCAGTATAGGCTAATGCCCCCGATGGCAAAACGCAAGTGCCCAGCACCACGCCGGGCTTCATCCGGCATTGCAAAAACGTTTGTGTCTCCTGCATCATCTGCGCCGCATCGACCCCCGGGCCAAACACAGTGGCACGGGTCCAGGCCAAGTCCCAGGGGGTTACTGAGCTGGAGGCAATCCCTTTGAACACCGCCTCAACCACCACCGGTGCGGCTGTATAAACATTCACTTTAAGTGCAGGGGTATGCGTATAAGGATAAACCGTCAGCAACCCCTTGAGCTTTTGCCACAATGCCGGGGTCACACCCGGCACAAACAATATTTCTTCCAGGGCATAAAACGGGCGCGGCTTTACCGTGCGATCCGGTCCGTTACGGAATTCCTGTACCCCTTTAAGAAACTCTTCGCCTGTCCCTGGCGCCACGCTCTCGATCAACGCTTTCAGGGCCAGTGCTTCCGGCCCCGTGATCCCATTGATCATATTCACGTTGAACCGCCCCGCTTCATCCACCGGACCCCAGATCATGGTGTCAGGATGATCGACGCTGCCAGCCGCCTCCTGAAACCCGATATCCACATGAACACCGGCGCCCACCGGGACAGCCGAATAGGCCTTCGCCGCATCCCCTGGCTTTGCCTCGCCCGGCATACCCACAGTCCCCGCCGCATTCAATATTTTCTGTTCAGCCAGCGCTACCCCGGAACGTGCGGCGGCGTAAGCGCGCGTACGGCCCAGCGACATTCTAACCAAAGACATTTCCCCGCCGCCCATGCGCCCCAAACCCAAAGCGATCAAGCCTAAAAGAAAAATAATCCACAACACCGTCATCAATAGAACCCCGCGCCGCCCCTTCATCAGGCACCCGCCTGGTTTAAGATCTTGATAATCGGAAAAATATCCAATACTACCGCATGGCCTTCGCTGTGGCCTTGCGGATCATTGAACACACACTGCACGCGGATCACATCCGGCAGACGATCACTTTTCCATTTATCTTCAAACGTCACGTTCCCCGACTCACTTTTCCGGCCAAAGCGAAATGTCACGCCACCCGGGGCCAGGCCGCCCACGATGCCCATAAGTTCAGCCGCATCTTTTTTGCGCTGCCAGAAATCCGGCAAAGCCTGTGAACGACGCAATAAATACTGCGCCGGCTGCACGGCCTTACCATCGGCGTCAAAGGTTTCACGCACACTGCTTAGATGGCGCATCCGTACCTTATGCTTGAACAGCAGGTCCCCGGCATAATATTCCACCCGCCGCAAACCCGTGACTTCGGGAACATAGAACGCAATCCAGGATGAACGGCCTTCAAAAGCGATCACCTCGCCGTCAACGATCTGAGGATAAGGCAGAGCATTCTCCAGATCACGGGCCAGCATATCCAATGCCAGGCGGGAATCGCGCGAAAGTGTATGCCAACCCCGTGCACGCTGGTCAAACCTGAGCGCACCGTAAAACACACCGTACAGGCCACACGAAACCACCGCAAAGATCAAAAGGCCCAGAAGCAGTTCAATGAGGGTAAAGCTGCGCGCATTCATCCTAAAGCCCCTTAACCTGGTCCGCACGGGCATACACCGTCAAATCCAGAGTCCGGCGGGATGAATCGCCGATATCCGCCACCATATCCACCTGCTTAAGCCCCGCAATCTTGCCCGGAGCATCACTGCTGTGCTGTTTGACTTTTTGACCAGGCCCTGCCAGCTGATCCGGCTGGACGCCTGCGTAAACCGCTCCCAGACGACTTTGCAAGGCCAACAGTGTCAGCGTCACATCGGTATTATAGGAAACACCGCGCCGCTGGGTCGCGAACGCCTGCATCAACATGAGCAGCCCGACCGCCAGGATCCCCATGGCCACGACCGCTTCGATGAGCAAAGACCCCTTACGTATCATTCTCGTCGTCCCAGACCGCCACATGACCCAAAACCTCTTCGGTGGATATCACCAGCCCTCCCGCCCTCCCGCGCACGCTAAAATGCACCGGATCAATCTTGCCATCAGGAAAACAATTGACTGCCAAAGGAGCGGCCAACAGCATAACGCCCGCCGGCAATGCCCGCAGACGGCCCATCGCACCGCTGACATTCTTAAAAAGCGGCCCCTGGGGTGTCACTTCATCGGAAGCTTTTAAAAGAACCGCAGCACCATCCTTTAATGCCACCTGATAAACCACCTGCTCCGTCATCGCCCGTACCCGGGCATAACGCATCAAATAAACAATATCATCCGCCGCCTGACGCACTTGCCGTTCGGCGTAACTTTTAGAAAAAAGCGGCACACTGAAACCCGCCAGCACGGCCATGATGATCATCACCAGCAAAAGTTCGATCAACGTGAATGCCAGGCAAGGCCGCTCTTGCACCCCTCCAGCGATCATTTCCCAACAGCCCAGTTATTCACATCATCCTCACTGGCCACCCCATCGGCGCCCAGCGAGGAAAGGTCATAGGTGTCCTTGTTATGCTCGCCCGCTGCCTTATACACATAATCACGGCCCCAGGGATCACGCGGGAGATGTTTCTTTTTCAAATACGGCCCCTTCCATTTGGGCAGGTCCGTGCCCGAAGACGGCTTCTCCACCAGTGCCGCCAGGCCCTGATCGGTCGTCGGATAGCGACTATTGTCCATATAAAACAGATCCAGCGCGGTTGATAAATTCGCTTCAATATCCGTCTGCGCCGCAGTCACACGCGCCTGCTCACTGCGCCCGGTAATGTTGGGCACGACCATGGCAACCAAAACCCCGATAATCACAACAACCAGCATGATCTCGATAAGTGTGAAACCGAGCTTGTATTTTGACTCCATCACATGATCCTCCTTATATTTCGTAGCGGACATGTCCGCCCCCTTACACACAGCCAAAATCAGCGGCCGTTCACTTAACCATCATATTCATCTGGAACAACGGCAAGAGCATGGACACGATCATGGCACCCACAACACCTACCACGACGAGTAGAACCAGCGGGCCCAGCACGGTCACAAAAACACCAGCCGTACCCTCCATATCCCGCTCCAGCGAAGCCGTCAGTTTATACAACCCCTTTTCCAGGCGGCCCGTCTCCTCGCCTACAGCCACCATACTGACCGCGGCCTCAGGCCACAGCTGCGGCTTATGTTTGAGTGCTCCGGCCAAACTCGTGCCGGCCTTGACCTCACGTACGACATCCGCCAGATCTTCTTTCAGCACGACGTTCGAGACCATCTCCAGGCAGGTACCCAGCGCCAGCGCCAGGGGCACGCCACCCTCAATGAGGGTCGCCAGGGCACGGGCGACACGGGCAGTCTCAGCACGGCGGATAAACTCCTTGAGCACCGGGACCTTCAGCACCAATCCGTCCAACGCGGCGCGCCCTGATGACGTCGCCCAGTACTGTTGAAGCGCCCACCATAGCCCTGCCAGGACGCCCGCCACCAGCCACCAAAAGGATGCCATAAACCGGCTCATGCCCATCACCAGTTCTGTTGCGGGCGGCAAGGCGGTGTCAAAATCCTCGAATAAAGCTGTCAACTTCGGCATGACCACGGTCAACATGACCGCCACCGTCAGTATCCCGACCCCCAGAACCATCAAAGGATAGATCAGGCTCCCGGTCACTTTCGCACGCAGATCCAGATCCTTTTCAGCCAATACCTGCATACTGCCCAGCACTTCAGCCAAACGGCCCGAAGCTTCACCTGAACGTACCATAGGAATAAATACCGCCGGAAAAATCTCCGGGTAAGCCCCCATGGCCGACGAGAGGCTCTCCCCGGCATGCAAACGTTGACGCATACCACCCAATGTCGCCTTAAGCAGCGGATGGGCCGTACCGCGTTCCATGAGCTCGATCGCGCCAATGATCGTAATGCCGGCATCAACCAGATCGTACAACTGGCGGATCAACTCGCATATCAGCCTGGGTGAAACTTTATGACGGGCAAATGATACCGCCCGATGACCAGGCAGGAACGCTACCGCCACCCGTTCTGTCGCCGCGAAAGGATGTGCCTCCACCGGCGCCAGGCCCATGGCGGAAACTTTCCGCAAAGCCTCGTTCAAAGTCGGGGCATCGATCACACCACTGACGGTCTCGGTTGGATTCTTTTTAGCGGTATACGCAAAACTGGCCACGTACGTTCCTCAATTATTGAATGACCCGCAACACTTCTTCTGGCGAGGTTAAACCGGCCTTGACTTTCTCCCAGCCGTTTTCTTTTAGCGTCTTCATCCCGCGGCGCACCGCCAGATCACGGATCTCAACAGCCGAAGCCCGGCGTGTCACCAAAGCGCGCAATGCATCATCCATCATCAGAAACTCCGCGATCGCCAGGCGGCCATCATAGCCAGTCTTGCGACAAACCTTGCAGCCGCGCGGCGCATAGACCGTGGCCGTACGCTCCTGGGGGGACAACCCAAAGGCCCTGAGCGCTTCTTCCGATATTGTTTCCGGCACCCGGCAATGCGCGCATAACCGCCGCACCAGACGCTGGGCAATGATTGTTTGTACCGCCGAAGCGATCAGAAACGGTTCAACCCCCATATCCATCAGACGCGTCACACTGCTGGGCGCGTCATTGGTATGGAGGGTTGAGAACACCAAATGTCCTGTCAAGGCTGCCTGAATAGTGATCTGGGCCGTATCACTGTCACGCACCTCACCGACCATGAGAATATCCGGATCATGACGCAGCATCGAACGCAAGGTGGCCGCGAACGTCAACCCGATCGCGGGATTAGCCTGGACCTGGGTAACGCCCTTGAGCTGATACTCCACCGGGTCCTCGACGGTAATGATCTTGATGTCTTCGGCATTGACGGAAGCCAGGCAGGTATAAAGCGTTGTCGTCTTCCCGGAGCCCGTCGGCCCGGTCACAAAAATAATCCCGTGAGGGCGCGCCAGCGCTTCTTTCAGCCAGGTCCGCTGCAGCCCCACAAACCCCAGTTCCTCAAAGCTGTACAGGCGCACAGCGTTGAGGATGCGGATCACAACGCCCTCGCCCAGTGGCGTCGGCATAAACGATACACGCAAGTCCAACGTCTGTCCCTCGATCTGGGTGCGGATACGCCCGTCCTGCGGTAAACGTTTCTCGGCAATGTTCAAATTGGCCATGATCTTGATGCGCGAGATCAAAATATCGCGGAAATAACGCAAATTATCCGGAGCGTTCGCGTCACACAATACCCCGTCGATGCGATAACGGATACGGACCTCGTCCTCGAACGATTCAATATGGATATCCGAGGCGCGGTCACGGTACGCCTGCAGGAGCATCTGGTTCAAGAACCGGCTGATGCTGGCTTCCGACCCATCTTCATTGATCGCCTCAACCGACGTCCGCTCATCCTCCGCCGCCACGCGGCCGGTCATCATGGTCTCAACCGCATCGGCCCCCAGGCCATAATGCGCGCGGATCGCCTCAAGCACCTCTTTCTCCGGAGCCAGCAGCGCGCGCACACGGCCGCCAACCGCCAGAGACACACCATCGATGGCCTCGCTATCCAACGGATTGGCCATAGCCACAGACAATACCCGGCCGTCATCACTCAAAGGAAGGACTTTATAATGATTGGCGAATTTGGCGGGCAGGCGTGCCAGGACTGCGGGCGGCGGCTCCACATCCCTGACATGCACAAAGTCAACACCGATCTGCTGGGCCTGAACCGCCAGTGCCATGGAATCTTCAGGCAGCATACCAAGACGGATAATAATGTCTCCCAGCAAACCGCCGCCATGCTTCTGCTCTGCCAAAGCATCTTCCAACTGCGACATCGTCAGCAAAGCCTTGCTGATTAGTAATTCACCGAGGCGTTGTTTGGATAAAGGGATCATGGCGCCCTGAAAGAAATCCTGAAGCAAGGGTTATTGATAGAATTTGTTGTCTTTGAGCGTAAGGTACTTATCCGGATCAACCGCAACATCGCCGGTTATAATATGTGGTGTCAAGAAAATCACGATCTCTTCCTTATCCTTACTGCGCTTACTGCTACGAAAAGCCTTGCCCAGCAAAGGAATATCCCCCAACAGAGGGATCTTGCTCTCTTCCCGGGTCGCATCATCCCGGATCAATCCGCCGATGACGATGGTAACACCATCCATAACGCGAATCGTGGTATCGACCTCGGAAGTGACAACGATCGGAATGGAATTACGATTTCCGGTAGTCACGCCGGTCACCGGGTCTGTCGTAGGCGTTCCCGTCGTCAGAAAGTCATTTGCCGTCGAAACCTCCGGACGCACCTTCATGGTGATGAACCCGTCATCATGGATCATGGGCGTCACATTCAGCTTCACCCCTACGTCAATAAAATTCACAGTCTCGGAGTTGGTGATCGGCCCCGTAGCGGTCACGGTCTGCGCGGTCGTTACGTACGGCTGGGTCTTGCCGATATGGATCTTGGCTTCCTGATTGTTGGTCACGGCGATGCTGGGGCTGGACAGCGTCTTCATCGAACCTTCACTCGCCAAAGCCTGTAACACCGCATGATAACCATCGCGATCCAGGGTCCCAATGGTGGCAAACTGGCCCAAAGTTTCACTGAGCGACAAATTGCTGCCCAGCGTAACGCGATAACGATGCGGCTCCGCCAGATATGTCGTCCAATTGATACCCGCGCTCTTGCCGTTCTTGAGGGTTAGCTGAACAATGCGCGCTTCGATCAAAACCTCTTTCTCGCTTTTATCCAGAGAGACGATCACTTTGCGGATCCGTTCCAGATTCTCCGAGGTATCCGTAATGATCAACTTGTTGAAGGTCGTGTCGGGCTCGATCTTACCAACATCTTTAGACAACATCGAAACCAGTGTCTTGGCGATGCTTTCCGCTTTCGCGTAGCTTAAATCAAACACCTCTGTTTTAGTATCAACGCCAAAAGCGGTGCCATGCTTCTGTTCATACTCGGCCTCCGTTACGATCGCCAGAACTCCGTCGTGTTCTTCATATGCGAACCCGTTGGATTTAAGGATCAACGTGAGCGCTGTACGTACGTCGACATTTTTGAGGAACATGGTCACCCGCCCCTGCACCCCCTTGCCGGCCACAATATTGACACCGGTGCGGGCCGAGAGCATATTGAGCACGTCATTAATATCCATATCCTTAAGTTGTAAAATATCCAGCCTTCCGGAAACATTGGCGGTGGGAAGATTCCAGACCTGGGTATTATTGCCCGCGCCCGGCCCGGCGTTTTGCACCGTCGCCGTTCCCGGATCCTGATAGGGACCCGGCGTCGGGGTCACCGCTTGCGGCATATTCAACTCCGGCTGAGCATTGCTGGCGCTATTAGTCGAGGCATCCTGTGCAACAGCCGGCACCGCCAACAATCCTGTCAGCATCAATACGGCACTCCATGTCTTAAAACCCATTGCGATCTCCCGCCGGAATGATGTAAGTTTTTCCCTGATAAGTCAATGCCACCCGCCCCGCCTCTACCCGCGTCAACGCAAAGCCCCCGTCACCCCGCTCCTGGGTAATAAAATATGTTTTCTTCAACTGATTGTCTTCGAGGATAACCTGCGCCCTGGCATCCAGGATCAATCCTACCACTTTGAACCGCGAAGGCAACTGTGAACGGCCAGCCGTCGAGAAGCTGTCCGCAGGCACTTTCGCAACGACCAAGCTGAACAGATCGCGCCCGGACTCCGGCGCCACGGCAACATCCCCGGTAACAGTATCCGCAGAAAAAGGGCCGACCTCCGGGATCAACACCGGGATTGGTGCTTCAACTTTCAACAGATCCGTCCGGTAGAAATTCACCCACCCCGCATAGCCGATAGCTGCAACCAGGCACAACAAGCCCGCACGTTCGGCCCAAAAGATGACCTGAGAACTATACCTCATATATTTAAATTATAGATTAAATGATAATTAAAGAAAGGGGAAAGACAAAAAACTAAGAAAACGCGCCCCGAGGAATTATGGGGGCGCGAGATACTCAAAAAACGTCAAATTCATGAAAGGGGTAACATTATGCGCACTATACTGGGGCAAAGGCGAACAGGGCATCCTCCAACAAACCGAAGATGTGGAACATTCCCTGCCCTTCGATCTTCTTGGTTTCAACTCCCTAAAGACAAAAAAAATTAAAAAATGCGCCCCGGAAAATGATGGGGCGCAAAATACTCCAAGAATGATATTTTATCTTGCTTGACAACCAAGTGGCCACCCATGATGGGTATACGTTACAGGCGATGAATCACTGATATTAATACCGGATGAATGAGAACTTATATCATAATTATTGGCAAGAACCTTGCAGTAGAATGTATTGCTGGAATTTGTCACAATGTTGTTAGCAATAGTGAGGTTGTTTGCATCCGAGATTTCAAAACCCTGTACGGCATTATTGACCGTATTATTGTGATAATACCCTTTATAAACATTAACCGGGTACCAAGGGCCTCCGCCTATCAATAATCCAAAATCGCAATTCTTTGAAGAACCACAGTCGATACTATTATTAGAAACATCTGTCCCGGTATAGTTACCCGCGAGATCAACAGGCATAGCCCCCGGCCAGGCCTGAATCATCAATCCAGCCCAGGCAAAACCGTTGACAGTCGTGTCGTGTGTTATCGTGTTCTTCTGGATGATGCAATTTTGACAACCGCCAAAGATTAAATCCACATCCGTATTATTGAAGAATGTGTTGTTTGTTACCTGGGCGGTCTTGAAATTACCAATAGTCAACCCGTCAGACCAAAGCATATTCTCATTGTGAACACCGTTATGCGCGAATGTGTTATTTGTGATAATTATATTTTCCCCGGTATTGAATAGAAGTCCTGTGCCACACACCCCGTATTTGGAAACATTGTTCGTAAATATAACGTTGAGACTATCAAGGATGCCAATATTATACCCATATTTACCCTCGCCGCTTTGACACCCTTTTACGGCAGCCCCCCCCATGCGGTTTGTTCGATTGCCATTAACGATCAAATGATCGATAACAGTAAGATCCCCATTACCCGTTGCGTTAGCATTAACCAGGATAATACCAAGGAATGGAGCAAAATTAGGATCCGTGGAAGCTTTTATTTCAGCGCACCCCGTTGTATTATTAAGATTGCAGGGCGGCATCGTCGTGTTCTTGCCCTGAGTTGTCATAGCAATGGGTTTATTGATCAGAATTTGCTTGTTCACCGTATAAGTACCTGGGGGAATAGCCAGGATTTGATTAGACTGGGTTTGATTGATACAGTTCTGCAGGGCACCGGAAGCGTCATTGCTGCTATTATTAAAACTGATAAGGCTTGAACATACATATTGAGTTGTTGAGCTTTGGGAAACAACCGTTACAGCAGCTGCTGTAAGATCACCAAACCATTCGACATCTTCCCGCAACATCCGCCATTGAAAATTATAACTACCTGCCTGTGCGGGGGCTTTAATCTGAAAAGTAAATGTTTTTGACTGGCCCGGAGCTATTTGATCAGTGGAAGATAAAAGCGCTCTGCCAATACCCCATATGACATTATCTTTAGGATATTGAGAACCTAATACATAACCCGCGCTGGCAGTCCATGTTGATGTCCCTGTGTTTCTCATCGTGACAGATACTGTGGCTATTTGACCTGGTTTATACGCGGAACCAACACTCTGAGAAACATATACAGCATTATTGGTTGAGCCAGTAGTCGGCACAGGCTCCGACGCAACAGGTACAGACGCCACAGAAACATATACATTAGGTGTGGAGTTGCCAAACCATTGGACATTTTCCTGCAGCATCCGCCATTGAAAATTGTAATCACCCGCCTGTGCAGGAGCTTTAATCTGAAAAGTGAATGTTTTGGACTGGCCCGGATTGACCTGATCAGAGGAAGATAAAAAAACCCTTGCAGCGCCCCACTGAATGTTGTCCTGAGGGTTTTGAGCACCCAATGCATACCCCG
>Ga0114951_10001368_pt1 | contig 30329 bp, 19 predicted proteins | sample AM7aDNAmetaG_FD_88677 | JGI IMG/M metagenome (GOLD analysis project Ga0114951, IMG submission 88677) | Freshwater microbial communities from Finland to study Microbial Dark Matter (Phase II) - AM7a DNA metaG | ecosystem: Environmental > Aquatic > Freshwater > Lake | place: Finland: Lake Alinen... | reverse complement strand
GTCGCACCCGCCCAACGGGTCATACATTGGCGGCCAACCGCTTCCCAGCCGCTGGCCGCCGCCATTCCCGCCACTGCCTCTAATCATGCGTTTGGGCAACAGGCCCTGAAACGCCGGGCTATTCTCGGATCGTCCCGACGGGACGATGGCCGAAATCATCGCGAGAATCGCCGTCAGCCAAGACGATGGCGGGAAGCGGATGAACCGCATGAAGCCGAAGCCGCTTGCCCCGCCCCATCGCCGGCGGTATAAGCTGGAGCCAACGGAAGGCGAAAAAGTTTCGATCCGAACTAAACAAGAAGGAGAATCAGGAATCTCACCTATGCGCAAGAATTTATTGTTCACCACGTTTCTATTGCTTTCGCTGACAGCGTCGGCTGCGCCGCTCAGTTTTCCAGATCATAATTTCTCCATTGAGGTTCCAACGACGTGGACTCCGATAAACCCAATGCCACCGCAAGTACTCGCAGCTTTCCGAAGCGCAGACAACTCAAAGAAGCTGCTGGTGTTTGCAACAAAGATCCAAAACAAAGAGCGGTCGATCGCCGCTAGCGACTTCCGGGATGGTGTGAAGAAGGGCATGACCGATCAGGGGTGGCAGGTTGATCCAGAACAGCAGCTAACGATAAGAGGAATGCCATTTGTTTCGGTCACCGGCCATTTGCCATCTGGTGTCACGATGACAGCATATTTGGCTGCCGCTGGTGACGAGCTTTATATGGTTCAGGCTATCTTGCGAGCAGGGAACGCCGCCACAGACCCGGAAGTTCAATCAGTGATTCAGAATTTCAGCTTCTTATCTCCCGTTCAACCACTGCCAGATTCAACTCAACCGCAATCCGCTGCTTTTCGAGCCGGACAAGTCATTGGTAAGTTGCTCATATTCTTCCTCATTGCGGCTTGCATTGTACACTTTATTAAGCGTGCAAGATCTAAACGACGGAATGCTTAAAACCCCACGCAGTGGCAAACTGCCGCCGCGTTGATGTGCCGTGTCTCAATTCTGCGCATTGATTCGCGCGCGATCTTCGCTACACTCCGGGGCACGATGAAAACACTTGCGCTGCTGTTTCTCCTCTGCTTCGTCCTCGTTCCCACCGTCCCGGCCGGCGGCAGCTATTTCGAGGTCACCTACGAGCCGTCCACGCGGACGAACGAGTTGCAACTCGGCGTCACTTACCGGCTCTGGCTGCCGGCGAACGTGAAGACGGTGCGCGGCGTGATCGTGCACCAGCACGGCTGCGGCGCCGGCTCGTGCAAGGGCGCGGTGACGGCCGCGCAGGACCTGCATTGGCAGGCGCTCGCGAAGAAGTGGGACTGCGCGCTGCTCGGCCCGTCGTTTCACCAGGGCGAGAAGGACAATTGCCGGCTCTGGTGCGACCCGCGCAACGGCTCGGACAAGACGTTCCTGAAATGCCTCGTGGACTTCGCCGCGCAGACGAAGCACCCGGAGATGGCCACGGCGCCGTGGTGTCTCTGGGGCCACTCCGGCGGCGGGTTTTGGGCGAGCCTGATGCAGACGATGTATCCGGAGCGGATCGTGGCGATCTGGTTCCGCTCCGGCACGGCGTTCGGGGCGTGGACGAAGGGCGAGGTTCCGAAGCCGGAGATTCCCGCCGCCGCGATGGCGATCCCGATGATGTGCAATCCCGGCATGAAGGAGAACGGCGACAAACGGTTCAACGGCGCGTGGACCGGCACGCTGGAGATGTTCAAGGCCTATCGCGAGCAGGGCGCGCCCATCGGGTTCGCGCCCGACCCACGCACGAGCCACGAGACGGGCGACTCGCGTTATCTGGCGATCCCGTTCTTCGATGCGTGCCTCGCGCAACGCCTGCCGCCGCGCGCCGGCCAGCCGCTCAAGCCGGTGGACATGAAGCAGGCGTGGCTCGCGCCGTTGCTCGGCGACGAGGTGCAGCCCGCGGCAAAGTTTTCCGGCAACGTGAAGGAAGCCGTCTGGCTCCCGGACGCGCGCGTCGCCAAGGCGTGGCTCGAATACGTGCGAATCGGCGAGACGGCGGACACCACGCCGCCGCCCGCGCCGACGAACGTGAAGGCGGCCGCGAAGGACGGCGCGGTGGAGTTGACGTGGGACGCCGAGGCGGATTTCGAAAGCGGCTTGCAGGCGTTCATCATCCAGCGCGACGGCAAAGACCTCGCGCAGTATCCGGAGAAGCCGACGAACCGTTTTGGCCGCCCGCTGTTCCAAGGCATGTCCTACGGCGACACGCCCGTCGCGCCGCTGCCGGAGTTCCGATTCACCGACACGACCGCGAAGCCGGGCGAGAAGCATCGCTACAGCGTCATCGCCGTGAACAGCGTCGGCCTGAAATCGAAACCGGCGCCCGCCCGGTAAACGAAAGTTGCTCCGATGAAAATCTCCCTCCGCGGCGCACGCCGCCTCCTGACAACGTGGCTCATTCTCTCGCCATCGCTGCTGCTGGCTGACGACACATTGCGCGTCAACTTCGCGAGCTGGCAGACCAACGACTGGCAGGTCGCGCGCGAGCCGAAATCAACACAGCCGGGCCGGTGGACGCAGGAGGCCGACGGCATCCGCGCCGGCGACAAGGATGACGGCCTGCTCAATCTGCTCCACCGCTCCGTCAACGCCGCCGATGTCACGGTGGAGGCGCGCATGGCCTTCACCGGCGACGGCGCGCCGTCGTTGCTGCTGCGCGCGCAGGAAAACGCGAACGAAGTGGGCGACACTTATTTTGCCACGCTCCACAAGAAAGGCATCAACCTCTGGCGTCGCGTCAACGGCCGCGCCACCAAGGTTGCAGAGGCCGTTTTCGCGCCCGAGCCGGACAAGGTCTATCGCGTGCGCGCCTCGGCCGAAGGCTGGCGGCTGCGCGTCTGGGTGGACGACGTGCTGCGCGTGGACGCGGAGGACGCGACGATCCCAATGGCCGGCCGCGCCGGTTTGTGGGCGGGCGAAGGCGTCTGCAAGTTCCATGATTTTTCGGTCGAGGCCAAGACGCCGCCGTCTGCCGGCATGGAAACGCCTCCGTGGCTGACCGCTGGTCAAGCCGGCGAAAAAATCTGGTCCTCTCTCAACAACACTGCCGACGGCAAGCTGACGTGGGGCAGCAACAGCCGCGAGAAAAACACCGAATCAGCCGGCGGCGCTGCCCGCGTCTCCGCGCGCGCCAACGATGTCGCCGAGAGCCACTATGCCGGCGTGATGTTGCCGGTGCCGATCCGCGACGTGCGCCAGCAGCAAATCCTGATCGACCTGCGAAGCACCACGCCGGACGCGACCAGTTCGGTCTATGTCCGGCTCTACGACGCCGCGGGCAAACGGGTCGGCTCATGGAACGGCCATCCGCATCTGCCTTTGGCTCCCGTCACCTTCCGACTCGAGATCGGCGCCGGCAACGATGGCATGGCATGGGAATCCAAGGAGGTCAAAGGCGAAGCTTCCGCCGTAACGAAGATCGAGTTGATCACCGGCACGCAGCAACCCAACGCCGTCTATGACCTGGTCGCGAGCAATCTGCGCACCGCGCCGCCGCCGCCAAGCATCCGCGACCTGGCGAAGGTGAAACCGTTGTTCCTCGAAACACCGCTGGTGGCCGGTGGACGCGCGGTGGCGGCGATTGTGACGCCGTCGAAGTATCGCGACCTCGCCGTCAAGTTGCAGTCGCGCATCCGCGAACTCACCGGCGCGGACGTGCCGGTGCTCGACGACGCGGAACTGGCGGACGCACAAGGCCGTTGGAACGCCGATGGCGTCGCGCGCCGCAGCGGCTCGTTGATCGCGCTCGGCAATTTCGAGACCAACCGCCTGCTGCCCCTGCTCTACGCGCGGTTTTACACCGCGGTGGACGCCTTTTATCCGGGCAAGGGCGGCCACGCGCTGCACACGATTCACGATCCGTGGGGCAACGATCACAACGTCGTCGTGGTGGGCGGCAGCGACGATGACGGCGTGCGCGCCGCGGCAGAGGCGTTGCTGGCGGAACTTTCGAAGCGCGCCGAGGGCAAAGACCTCGCCCTCCCACGGCTGATGCAACTGAAGCTCTCGCCCGCGCTCCTCAAGGAGTTGCCGGCGCTGGGCAGAAACCCGGACGAAAAAGCCATCGCGCAGGCGGTGATAAACGCGAGGAAGGCGTTCGAGCGCGGCCAGCACACGGGCGTGACGCTCAACGTTTACGAAGCCGGCTTCAACTACTACTACTCCGGCCACGACGGTTACGCGGAATTATTCAAGCGGCTCGCGCGGTTGATGATCGAAATCTATCGCTCGAAGCCGACGACCTACGGCGGGCCGTGGGGCATGGACGCGGATTTCAACTCGATGCAGGTGATCGCCGCGTGGGATCTCGTCGAGGAAAGCCCGGTGTTCACCGAGGCGGAGCGTCTGGAGATCACGCGCATCATCGCCGAATACGCCGTGGACATGGGCAACCACGGCAATGTGCGCGGCGCGGCGGGGCCGTGGATCCGGCACAACCACAACACGTTTCCCTGCCTCGGCGTGCTTTTCGCGGCGGAATATTTCGGCAAATACTACCGCGTCGCCGAGGCCGCGCGCTGGCTCGCGGCGGCAGACGGTTGTTTCCGGCCGCAGTCGCTCAGTTTCAAACCGCAGGAGGATTCCAACGGCTACCAGTGGCTGACCGTCGGCCACATGATGCGCTATGCGCTCGCGCGGCCCGACCACACCTGGTTCGCCAACGGCAACGCGCGCCGCATCATGGACCTGGGCATCCTCACCATGGACAACCTCGGCTACCAGTCGGCGTTCGGCGACGTGGGCGGCTGGCGTGGCTGGGCTTCCGAGGTGCCGCTCTGGACCGTCGGCACGTGGTATTTCCACGAGCCGTCGTTCCGCTGGGCCATCGAAAGGGAACAACCGGTGCAGCCCTACGCGCGCGTCCGCATCGGCGGCAACGCCACCGTCAATCCGCCCGCGAGCGCGCCCGGCGGTTTCGACGGCACGCAGGTTTTCCCCATGGAGCGGAAATTTTTCGATTACTGGGGGCCGAGGTCCACCAATGACGTGGACAAACTCTGGCTCGCACCATTGGAGCAAACCTACGAAAAGATTTCCTTCCGTGGCAGCTTCGATCCGCAGCAGCCGTACCTGCTGCTCGACGGCATCGGCTGCGGCGGCCACCGCCACTACGACGGCAACTCGCTCGTCCGCTACAGCGAGCGCGACCGGGAGTGGTTTGCCGACGGCGACTACATCAAGGCGCTGCCGAAGTTCCATACGTCGGTGCTGGTTTTCCGTGACGGCCAATCCTCCACGCTGCCCCCGTTTTGCGCGCTCGAAGCGCACGCCGACCTGCCCGGCGCGGGATTTGCGCGGAGCACGGTGCGCGATTACGGCATGGCCGACTGGTCGCGGAACCTGATCTGGCTCAAGGGGAGTTGCTTCGTGGCGATTGACTCGCTCAAGGCGCGCGCCACGGACGAATATTCATTCCGCACGGTGTGGCACACGCTTGGCGAGCCGCGGATCGAAGGCAACCGCTTTACCGTCGAGCAACATGGCGAGCGTTGCGTGATCGAGAATCTCGACGGCGCGCGGCTCAAGCTTACCGACGACGAATCGCTCGGCAAAAACTGGAACGGCTACACCAACGCCCCACCTGTTGACCGCGTCTTGCAACAGATCGCCGGCGGGAAGATGAAAGCGGGAGAAAGCCGCCATTTCCTCAACGTCTTTGGCGCTTTCGCGTTCACGTCCGAGCGGGCCTCGGAGACGAGCGTGCTCGTGAAGACCGGCGGCGAAACGACGCTGGCCGGCGTGACCGATGGCAAGCCCACCGCCGTCGCTCCCGGCATCAAAACCGACGCGGCGTTGTTCGCGCTGCGACCGCGCAGCTTCTCGCTGGCCAACGCAACGACGCTCGTGGCCGGCGGACGCACGCTGTTCCACGCGAGCGCGCCGGTCGCCGTTGAGTTCAACGCCGAAAACGGCCGCGCCGTCGTGCAGTCGGCGGCGCGCGTGACGGTCGCGCTGATCGGGCAGAGCGAGCGGGAGATTTCGCCCGGTCGCCAGGAGTTCACGGTCAACACCACGTCCAAGACGCCGCTGATTTCACTTCCATCGGCAAAGCCCGCGAAGGCCGAGGCGGCGGCTGTAGCCGCGAACGTGCCGCAGCTTCCGGTGCGCTGGAAGTTCAGTGGCGCGCCGTTCACGTGCATCGCCGCCGCGGATTTGGATGGCGACAAGAAGAGCGAGACGGTTGCCGGCGCATCGGACGGCCGCGTTGTTTGCATCGGAGCCGACGGCAAGCAGCGGTGGGAGTTCAAAGCGCCGAGCGCCGTCAAAGCGATCTGGGCCGGCGACCTCGGCGGCGATGGAGGAACCGTCGTCGCCGCCGGGCTGGACGACGGCAGCCTTTGTCTGCTCGACGCGGCCGGCAAACAACTCTGGTCGCACGCGTTCCCCTACTACAAACGCAAGCCGGTGGTGACGGTCATCTTCGCCGCCGACCTCGACGGCAGCGGCAAAAAAGCGATCATCGCGGGCCTTGAGTCGTGGCATTTCTACGCGCTCGACCGCGACGGCAGGGAACTCTGGCACTACGAGAGCGTCCACGGCTCCACCTGCGGCGCGGCGGCCGACCTTGACGGCAACGGCAAGCAGGGGGTCATCGCCGGCACGGAATACTATTGGTGGCACGCCATCACACCCGATGGCAAACAACGCTGGAGCTACTCGACCAAGACCGGCCCGCACGCGAACTGCGTGGCGGCGGGCGATCTCGGCGGCGGCAAACGCGCCGTGGTTTTCGGCGGCGTCGACGGCAACCTCCACGTCCTCGACGCCGACGGGAAATTGCTGTGGCAATTCAACACCGGCGACGAAGTGACCGGCGTCGCGGTCGCCGACGGCCGCGTGTTCGCCACCTCGATGAGCTTCAATCTCTACGCGCTCGACGGCGGCGGTAAAAAACTCTGGCGGCGCGACCACGGCGATGTGTTGCGCGGGCTGGCGCTGATGAAAGCAAACGGCGCGGCCAAACCACGCATTGCCGTTGGCGGCGAAGACGGCCGGGTGGCTGTTTACGGTTCGGACGGCACACCGCAAGGCGAGGCGAAAATCGGCGGGCCGGTGATTCAGTTGAGCGGGATTGATTTGGACGGCGGCGGCAGCCAGGACATAGTGGTTCTCGACGCGCGCGGCGAAATCACCGCCATCGGAATCAAATAAGACTGAAACTCAACGCGCGGTCCACCGCCGGCCGAGCGACAGCTAGTCTTTCGACAACGCCCAAGTGCTGTCCGGATCGTATTCCTGCATGGCTTTGGCGGCGGCACCGGTCTTGGGGCCGAGGTTCTTCTCAAAAACCTTGCCGCGCTGGTTCACAATGAAGGTCATGATACCCGTGTTGCCCCATTTTTCAGGCCAGGCCACGAACGCAAAGCCGGCGATCATGTGGCCGTTGATGACATAGTTGTATTTGCCGCCCGGAGCGTGGCGTCCCTGCCGGGTTAGAATCTTGAAATAGTAGCCGCGATAAGGCGACTGCACGTCGGTCATAATCTTGGTCTCGTGACGGTAGCCCTCCTCCTTCGCCTCGGCGATGAGCGGGCCGAAAGGGCTGAGTTCCTCCCCCGGCTCAGCGTGCCAGTAAAGGCCGTCGTGTTTGCCCGGCGTGCTGCGAAGCCGCTGCGCGTAACTAAGCACCTCGTCGTTGTCGCGATCCTGACTCGCGTAATCGTGCTGGGCGGCCACATAGGCGCGGCAGACGCGGATGGCGTCCAGTTCGTTTTTGCCGATGCGGCGGCTGAGAATCTCCTCCTTGCCCGCCGCTGTGTCGAAGAACCACTTCCCGCCCTCTTTCACCAGCGGAATGGGAAACGGCCAGCCGTCCGCGCCGAGTTGGAGCGTGGTCTTGGAATCGGACACGTTGACGAGTTCGACTTTCTCCGTGAGCCGATGCACAAACTGATCGAAGGCTTCGGCGGCTTCCACTACGTCGGCCGAGACCATACCGTGCCCCTCCGGCCCGAAGATGGCGTGGAGCGTGTTGGTGTCCTTGGACTTGGCGGCCGTCACCATCGCGTCGACCGCTTCCTGCGCCGTGGCGAACCGCTGCTCGCCGGCGGCGAGCGCGCGAGAGGGAAGCATCTGGACAAGACCGGTCACGGCGATGGCAAACGCCGCTGAACGGAACAACCGGTTGAATGAGAGATTACAAGGTTTCATGGCGGTTTCTTTTTTCCGTGGAAATCATTCTGGCGATAAAATCAGTGTTTGTGTCCGGAGGCTGCCGCTCCGTGGGATGACGGAGCGGGAGCGGCTGGCCGCGGAGCCGGTGCGGCCACCGCGCGGCTTTGCTGACCGCGGCTGCTGGCTGCGTGTGCTTCATGCGCGCTTTCGCCGCCCACAAACGCGCCGCCGGAGGAATGCACCGCCGGCGCCGGCGCAGCATGCGGAGCTACATAGTGACTTTCGGCACGAGGTTCCACGACGGCACGCGCCGCCGGATGCACCTCCGCACCTCTGGCAGCCGGATGCACTTCCGCACCCCTGGCCACCGGCTGGACGGCGGCGGCATGAGCGGGATGAACATCGTGACTTGCCCAACCGCGATCCGCGCGATTCACCGTCGCAACGGCACCGTGAACTTGCGGACGCCAGACGGTAACATGGCTGTTAACGGCCACGTTCCCGAAACGCTCGCGAGGCGGGCGACCCCACCAATCGTGCGGGCGGTAGTGATCGCGAGACCACATCATGACGTTGTGATGATGCCAGTCGCAATCGGAGTTCAGCCAGAAGCCAATGGAGAATCCCACGCCGAACGAGAAGAAGAAACCGCGCCGCGCGAAGATCATGTCGGGCTGATACATCGGCACGTAAAGCATGTCCGGATTGGCGGGGAGGATTTCGATCATGCCGTTGTCGTCGACCACGCACAGTTGCGGCGTCGTGCGCAGGTTGCCAAGCGCCTGGGCCTGGAAGCGCAACCGCTGGATGGCTGCCATCACGTCCGCCTGCTGATACATAAACGCCAGGCCCAACTGGGTCGTCCAATCCAACCGCTGGTCCATCATCCTCAACACATCGGGATAATGGGCCACGGCCATCACGCCGGGACTCCAGGGTTGATAGTCAATCTGGCCGGGGTTTCCTCCGCCGAACACATAGCGGGCCGCGAGCGTGATCTCACCGGGCGCCGTGGCGGCGGGCAGGATTTGCGCGATCAGCGGATCGGGATAGAGCGCAATCGGCGCAAGCAGTTGATCAAGTTCGGGCGGGGCGCGCAACGCCACCGGCGGCGCGGGAGGCGGAGCCGCCCATTGCGCCGGCGCTTGAATGGACGCGCTGACCCATACAATCAGCGCCGTGGCAAAAATAATTGTTCGTTTCATCAGCTTCTCTCCACCATGTTTACGCACTGACTGCAATTGCCCTGACCAACGTCTCACTCGTTCCTTCTGGCCATCTTTGACGCCCACCGCGCGGCTGTATTCATCTCCGCGTCGTCAGTCCCGCCGAGCGAACTTGATAAACCGTGCTTCAAACTACGCCATGGGGTCGTTATCTGCAACCCATTCAACCTTATCGTTCCCTTGGCGCGATCCCGGCCGATCTGGCCATGAACTTCCCAGTCGGTTTGGGCCTAGGACTGCGTTTCAGTCACAACAAGGTTTTTGGGCAGGATCACGAAGAAAGTAGTACCACCTTCCTCACTTGTCGTGAAGCCAGCTTTGCCCTTGAGATAGCGTTCGGCCAGCAACTTGACGCTGTAAGTTCCCAGCCCGCGTCCGGAACCCTTGGTGGAAAACGATCGGTTGAAGACCTGAAGCTGGACACCAGACGGCATGAACGTCGGGTTATGAACCCAGAATCTGACGCCGTTGTCGTCCTTCGCGCAACCGGCAGTCACCACATGACCGGGCCGCGATGCTTCGAGCGCGTTCTTGATCATGTTGCCAAGTATCCGCCTCAACAGCCGCGGATCAGTCACGAGGCCCTGCGAGACTGAAGTGGAAGCCATGCTTAACCGGCGGCCTTCTGCGACCGGGTGAGTCGTGTAAAGCTGGAGGACCTTCTCCAAGACATCCTGAGACCTCAACGGTTCAGGAACCACCGGAAGTTCATTACTCTCAGCCGCGAGGAGATCCCTTTGGGCGAGGATTTCATCGAGGACGTGACGCACGCCGGCGTGGAGCAGATCAACTTGCCCACGCATATCGGCAGGGGCGCGCTCGCCAATCAGCAGGATCCGACCTTCCAAGCCACCGGCAGAGTTGATGACATCATGGAAGAAGATCCTTTCCAACGCCCGCCTCCGCTTCTCATGGCTGATATCCGCAATGGCCACCAGTGAATACGCCTCGTCGTTGATGGTCAACGGCGTGCCCGCCACCAGCAAGTCCATGGCTTCCCTTTCCGAACCGGAGACGCGAATCACGCGGCATTCCTGGCAATCTTTTTTGCCGGCTAGGCTGGTAAGGATGACCTTCACCGCGCCGCACTCCTTGCAAAAGGCGGTTGTGCCACATCCACCAATGGACGCCTCGGAATGCGTGCAGCCAAAAACTTCGCCCGGCCGTTTGCCCAACAAACCTTTCAGTTCCACGCCCGGCGCCAACTCTTGCAGATTCTTGCTGGCGAAAACGATCTGCCGTTGCTGGTTCAGGATCAGGACGTAGTTTAACACCGAATTGAGCAACTCGGCGATCAACGGCTGTCGAACCACCGAGTCGATCTGGCGTTGGATCGTCTCGACTGGCGCTCTCTCAGCCGGAGCAAATTCAGTCACCAAGGAAACCGGCTGTATTGGGTTCATGCGTGTGTGTACTCAGAGAGACGATGGTTGCCGCTACCACTTTCTTAACCAAAACCGGGCGGTTACTCAACAACCGAATCACCGTGCTCACAAACTCACGGCGCGGCGACACAAAACAAGTGATTCACACCACGGAGCAGGAGGCGATTGCACACCGGCACCGGCGAGCCGATCATCTGTTCGCCCATGTCGTTCTCGGAAAGCACTTCAAACTTGCCCTCGATGCGCGCGACGAACACCACGCCGTCTTCGCGCGCGGCGTAAAGTTTCCCGTCAGCCACCAGCGGCGAGGCGTAATATTTGTCCTTCGTTTTCGGCAGCGCGTCGGTCCAGAAGCTCTTGCCGGTGGCGGGATTCACGCAGTCCACCTCGCCCTTGTCGCGCAGCACATAGACGCGCCCCTTGTATTCGGCCGGCGTCGGCACGAACGCGCCGCTGTCGTCGCGCCTCCAGAGGCGATGCGTCGCCGTCACGTCGCCGCTGCCGCCGAGCCGGATGCCGTGCAACCGGTCGCCGCGCCCGTAGGACACCACCGCCATGTCGCCCACCACGACCGGCGAGGCCACGGGCACCCAATTCTTCTTCGCGTCGGGGTTGAAATCGCCGCACGTCCAAAGCGTCCGGCCGTCGGCGGCGGCGTGCGCGGTCAGCCGCTCGCCGCCCAACACCAGCAGCGCCTCGCGGCCCTGCTGCCGGATGACCAGCGGCGTCGCGTAACTGTGATCGCCCTCGAGCGACGTTTCGTAATTACGCGCCACCTTCCAGCGCAGGTTGCCGGTAAGCTTGTCAAACGCCGCGAGGTAGGATTCGCCGTGGTGCATGACGGCCATCACCACGTCCTGCTCCGTCAGCGCCGGCGATGAACCGTAATCCCAGTAGAGCGTCAACTGTCCGTATCGTTCGAGCAGGTTGGTCTTCCATCGCAGCTTGCCGTCCATGTCCACCGCCGCCAGGTTGCCGCTTTTGAAATAAACGAAAAAGCTCCGCCCGTCCGTGGCCGGCGATGGATTGCACCCGGAACCGTTCTTATGCTTGCCTTTGAACTCGGGGCCGAACGTCGCCTGCCAGAGCAGCTTCCCCGACCCGTCGAACGCGAGCAGCGCGTCCTGCCCTTCCACCGGCGCGGTGACGTAGATGCGCCCGTTCCAGACGATGGGCGTCGAGCAACCCTTGCCCGGCAGCGAAATCTTCCACAACAGATGCGCGTTCGCACCCCATTTTACCGGATAGCTGCCGGTGTCAACGCTGCCGTTGTCATGCGGCCCGCGCCAGCGCGGCCAGTTGGAATCGCCTTCCGCCGCGGCAAGGTTACCGGCGAGAAGCATCGCTGCTGCCAGACAAAAATGTTTCATCATGCGCATCCTGCCTGCGATTCCATTCCGCCGCAATAATGATGTCGTGAAGGAAGTCGCATTGTGGAAATAAAACGCAGAAACGCAGAGGACGCAGAGATTCGCAAAGAATCTGCGCGTCTCTGCGCCCTCTGCGTCTCTGCGTTGAGTTCCGTCCCCTGCTCCGCCGACCTCGCGCTACGCGTTGAAGAGATCCAGCGGCGCAAACGGCGCGCCGAGCACGCTGCGGCTTTCAAGGCCGAGCCAGCGGTCGAGCGCGGTGGCGTAAAGCTGCCGGAAATCCGTGTGGAACTTCAGGCCGTCCTTGTCCAGGTCGGTCAGGCTCGGATGCGCCCCCACCGGTCCACCCTTCACCCTGCCGCCGATGACAAACACCGGCGCCGCCGTGCCGTGGTCGGTGCCGCGCCGGCCGTTCTCGCGCGCGGTGCGGCCGAATTCCGAGAACGTCATCAGCGCGACGCGGTCGGCCAGCTTGTCGCGCTGGAGATCGCGCATGAAGGCCGTGACGGATTCCGACAGTTGGTGCAGCAGTGAACAGTGGTTGCCGATTTGGCCGGCGTGGTTGTCGAAGCCGCCGATGTTGCCGCCGCCGAGTTCGGTGTAGAAAATGCGGATGCCGAGGTCGGCCCGCATGAGCTGGGCAATGACGCGCAGTTCGGAGGCGAGCGTGAACTGCGGATAATCGCCCTCACCGACGGAGGCAGCCAGCACCGTTTCGAGACGGCGGCTGTTGGCGCTGACTTGCGCCGTTTCGCGCCGCAGAAAATCCAGCCAGGATTGATCCGACTCGACGGACGGCGTTTTCACCGGCGGCGGCGGCTGGCAAATGAGATCGCGCGGCGACTGGAGGGTCGGAACGACCACCTGTTCGGCGTTCGACGCGAAAGGCTGCGGGATCGCGCCGACAAATGCCGCGGGCAGGTTGGCCCCGGTGGAATTCGAAAGGCGGTCCGCCGCGCGGCCCAGCCAGCCGGTCTGCGCGTCGGGCGTCTTGGGCTGGGCCGTCTGCCAGATGCGCATCCCTTCCGGATGATTGCGGTTCTGGTTCGGGTAGCCGACGCCCTGCACGATGGCGACGCCACCTTCTCGATACAATCCCGCGAGCGCGCCCATGCGCGGGTGCAGCGCGAGTTGCGAGTCCAGCCGGTGCGCCTTGGCGGCGACCTGGCTCAACGTCGGGCGCGCGCGGAAATACGCGTCGTTCGCAAAAGGAATGACGGTGTTCAGACCGTCGTTGCCGCCCGAAAGCTGGAGCATCACCAGCACGGTGTCGCCGTCGCGGCGGGGCGACGCAGCCGCCATCGCCGCCCGCGTCAAAAAGCTTGGCGCGTTCGCGGCGAATGAAAACAACGCCGTCGTGCGCAGTGTGTTCTTTAGAAAATCGCGTCGCGTGTAAGACATGGCATTGCTCCTTCGGTCAAGCCAGTTGGAACTCAGGCAGCGTGAGCACGGCATAGGCGGCGCGGCGCGCGCTGGTGTCCACGTCCCACTCGCCGCCGGCAGGGATGTCGCCGGATTCGGCGTCACCCTGCAAAAACAGGTCGCGGAAGAACCGCGCGCCGCCATCGCTGCCGGGGCGGGCGTGCCGGCCGGCCACCGCCGCCGGATTGAGTTTGCTGCCGAAAGCTCCGTCGCTCTTCAACAACGCCGCCGTCAGATTGTGGCGACCGGCCAGTGTCGCGTGGTTGATCCAATTCCGTCCGCCGGCCCAGCCTTTCGCCGTCGGCGGATGAAGCAGGTTCTGGCCAAGGCGCGCCATCGCATCGGCCAGCGGCGCCGTCGGCACCGTTTCCTCCAGGCCTTTCACGATGCCGAGCGCGAACTCGACCGGGCACTTCATCCGCTGGCGGTAGGCGGCGGCGGAGAAAAACAGATTCGACCGCAACATCGTCTCCACCAGCGCCAGCACGTCGTCCTTTTTCGCAAACGCCTCGGCGAGCGGCGCGATCAACCCGGCGTCCGGCTCCGCCGTCTCGGAAATGAGCCAGCGGTAAAGTTTGCGCACGATCATGCGCGCTGTGGCCGGCTGTTCGAGCAGGATGCCCGCGACATCGGCGGCGGCGAAACGGCCCTCGCGGCCGAGAATGCGCTTGGTTTCCGTGTCGTGCTCGCGCTCGATGAGGCGCAGTTCGTCCTGCATCACGAACCAGCCGGTGAACGCCCGCGCCGCCTCGCGCACGTCGCCGTCGGCGTAGTTGCCGGCGCCGAGCGTGAACGCCTCCATCAGCCAGCGCGGAAAATTCTCGTTCGGAAACGCCTTGCGGCTGGCCTTCGCGTCGAGCGACAGGAACATCGCCGGGTCGTGCACGATGCCGAGCAGCATCTCGCGAAAACTGCCGAGCGCGTGGCGTCGCAAAAGCTGCAGATGCTGTTGCATCAAAAGCGCGCTCTCGATTTTGGCGCCGTTGGCGGCGAAGTGGCCGTGCCAGAAGAGCGTCATCTTTTCCAGCAGCGGATGCGGCGTGCGAATCATCCGTTGCAGCCACCACGCGCGCAGTTCGCTCACGTCGCGCGAACTGCTGGATTGTGCTTCGTAGCCGTCGAACTGTCGGTTGAACGCCGCCGCGTCGGCTTCCGGCCGCAGCAGCCCGTCAATCGTCCGCTGCGGGCCGTCACGCAGTGCGCGCTGAAGCTGGTCCCACGTCGCGCCGAACGCGGCGCGGCGGCAGAGGTGGCCCGCCAGCGCAAGGTTCCACGGCCGGCGCGCGTCCGGCTCGTATCGCGCCCACGCCCACGCGGGATCGGATGGTTGCTGGTTCAAGGTTGTCATGGACTCGTTCTATTAAGCGTCACTTTTGTCTCTGCAAATAATACCGCCTGTTGGGATCAGAGGTTACGGTTCATTTTCAGCGCGTTGATGCAACCATTCGTGCGACCCGTTAACGGCACGGTGGACGGCAACGGCTACCGTGCCTCCCTTGCGATGGAATCAGCCGTGTTTTTCGGGACAATTCTGCGCCCGGTCGAGAAGATCTGAAACGCCTCCGGGTAAGCCTTGAGATTGAACTGTGGGAAAATCAGTCCGCCGTTCACGTTGGCAGAATGGTAGGCGGACTGGCCCGCGCCCACTACCGAGAAGATGGAGGGCTGTGGTGCAAAATAAGTTGTGACCATGGGCTGCTGTTTCGCGTCCAGCCGCAACCGGCCTTCGGCGAGTGATTCAAATTCAAACACGGCCGTGCCGTGATGCACTTCGGGAACTTTTTCACGGCGCATGGGTGACGCGAGGAGAAAAAACCGCCCGCCATCTTCCGCCAGACTGGAGCCGTCGAACGCATCGGCGCCAAACCGGCCGGCATCGTCATTGTCGAGCAGCTTGCGCACGAAGTGCCAGGACCCACCGTGATCGTCCGATGCCAGCAGGAAGATCGTGTGTCCGACGCGAATGCCTCCCAGGCCAAGCCGCGGCTGCAGCGCGCTCAGTGACAGGTAAAGCCGGCCCTCATGCGCCAGTGCGCCCGGCTCGGAATAGGCGATGCTGTCCTTCAGCGACGCATCGAGCGCGTTCAGGTCCACGCGCGTCTTGTGGTAGGGCGCGGGCGGATTCTTTCCCGCGCCGAGGAGCGGAAGATCGGCGGACCATTCCCCCGCCGGGTCCGTCGCCGTGCGCAGTACGATCCAGCCGTAGTTCACCATGCGGTCCTGCTTCGGCGCCCAGAAATAATAATGCACCAAAAGTTTCCACCGCCGGCTCGGGTCCGGATCCGCCGGGTCGCACACAAGCGTCGGCACTTCATAGCGCCACACGCCTGACAACAGTTTGCCATCGGGCATCGCGAGCGTGCCGTTCGTCGAAGTGTTGAGCTCCTTGACAAACTCCCAATGCGCTCCGCCGTCGGTCGAGCGCGCCAGATGGGTGTGCACATACTGCCCGATAGGTTTGTAGTCGCCCTTCACCGACGAGTAAGCCAGCCAGCCGACCTTGCCATCGGGCGTGTAGGCGATACTGGGGTCGTAAATGCCGCCCTCCATACGCTCCCCGCCCGGCACCAGCTTGGTGTATTGAACATCGCCTGCGGCGCGTTTGAGTTCATCAAGCGGACCGGCGTAGTGATGCGGTCTGTTCCACACACGCCAGGCGACGAAGGCCACAACAACAACTGCCAGCAGAATGAGAAGCGTTTTTCTTTTCATGGCGAAGACCGCACGCAGTCCACTTTTGTTGAAGATGCTGCCAACCAGAAAACCCGCCAGCGTCCGGTTGATGATCGGTTCGACCATGCCGGTGGAAATGCCGGTAAGCGCGCCAGCGATCACTGTGAGGCCCAAAGTCAGCAGGCTCAACGAAACAGCTACCGCAATCAGTTCCTTGGGCCGGCGATAACCGCAAATCCACGCGACCAGCAGCGGCGGAATGGTGAGGACGACCGGCGCGAGGATGGCGTTGTCTTGCGGAACTTTCAGGTGGCCGACCACGATGAACACGGCTTCGACCGCCAGCGATGCGATGACATAGATAATCGCCATCGCCCAGGGTTGTCTTTTCACTAAGTAATCCTTCCTTGTCTTACTCCCGACGATACACGTCGGGCACTTTCTCGGTCTCGCCCAGCATCTCAATCGCTTTGTTCACGAGCTTCTCCAACTCGTCGAGCTTTCCGCCGTTGGCTAGCGGCTGGGCGCCTTGCATGAGCTTGCCCACCGCCGAGGGGTCCTTGCCGCGGCTGTGCCAACGCTGAATCCCATCGCGCACCCGCTTGATCTTCGCCTGAATGCGGAACAGCGGGTTATCCATGGAGACGGGCTTCTCCACCAGCGGTTGTCCGGTCAGGAACTTGTGATAGGCCGCGATGGCTTCTTTACCATAGGCGCTTTCCCGCATTCGTGTGTGGGTATCTTTGCCGGTGCCGTCCATACTCACGCCCATGAGGACACCGCCATGGTTGTAGTGCCAGGCGAGATAGGTTTCCCAATCCACGACGGAGCCGGGAACGCCTGCGTTTGCCTCCACGCCTGCCCAAGCGGGACTGCCATGCTTCTCCAGCTCGTCATAGATGGCTTTGAAGCTCTCCCTGAGAACCGTGACCGAATAGGTGGTCCAGCCGGGCCGGGAATACTTGTTGAAGGCCGTCCAGATGCGAGCGTTCGTCATCTCGGCTGGCGCGGGGGCGACTACGTGGGTGTAGAGCTTCTCTGCGGGAATACCCGTATCGACGAACTGCTGGCACCAGAAAGCGATGGTTTCCTGAGTGATCTTCGCGAGGGCGTTTCGGAAATCGTCCGGGGGATTGTCCGCGCTAAAGCCACGATCCAGGAGTGCCCGATAGCCGAGCGGTCCCGCGGGCACGCCGTCTTCCTTCATCATCTTCGTGCGCTCGGGATCTGGTTTAGAGTAGTCGTCGATGATTGGCTCTGAACCCACCAAAACTCCCGCGAAGAGGACCTCCTTGCCTTCGGCTTTGAGTTTCGCAATCTCCTCGCGGAGGACCGGCCCGATGACTTCTGAAACAATCCGTGTGACCTCGGCTCGCGTTTTCTTGCTCGTAAAGCACATCTGCGGCGGCCGGCGTTCGAGCACACCCCAGTTTAAGTAGCTTGCTTTGTTCGGCGGTCCATCCCAGCCGTGCCACTCGACGTTATACTTGTTGTTGGGGTCGTAACCCGGCTTGGCCGGATCAAACCAGTTCCAGAGGTCCGGGCGGTTGTTCCAAGCAACATGGAAATCGAACGACAGCATCACCGCCATGTCATGCTCGCGCGCCGCGCTGAATGAACGGCGAATAAGGCTGGGCACATACTTCTCAAATTCATAGGTCGAAATGGGGAGACCGAAACCCAAAAGCCGGGTCCTGCCGTCGCCTTTCATGCCGATCCGCTCGACCAGTTCCCCTGCTTTCTCAGGGAGATTCCAGAAGATGAGGTATTTCGGTTCTTTCGACGTGGCGGGCGCGTTGCTATTCGCGGGCGTGGCCGGACTGCTTTGCTCTCCCGCATCTGCCCACGCACAGGCCAACAAGAAGATTACACCCGCCGCCGCGAGGAGGATGGCGTTTCTTTTCATGATGTGAGGTGTGGTTACACCTCCACGCGCAGTATCTCGGCAGCGGGTTTTCGCAACAGGTGGCGCGTGGGCAGGTGGGCGGCGAGCGCCCCGGCCGCCACGCTGATGGCGAAAGTGGCCAGGAAGGTCACGTAAGGCATGGTGAACACAATCGGGATCTCCATCAACATTCCCGCCTGAAGGGCGAACAGGTAGGCCAGCGTAAAACCAATCAAGCCTCCGGCAATGCCGGCCGACAGAGTCAGGACGGTCGCCTCGCCCAGAAACATGCGAAACAAGTGAGACCGTCGCAGGCCAAGGGCCTTGAGGACGCCAATCTCCCAGCGCCGCTCGATCGCAGCCGTGGCCATCGAGGCGATCAAGGCAAACACCGAGATCAGGACCGCCACGGTCAGGACCATGCCGAAGAACACCTGGGTCACCCAATAGAGAATTTTCGCCGTCCGTTTCTGTTCCAGTGACGATTTCACTCCGAATCGGTAGCGGACATCGGATTCCTCCCGGATGCGTTTGGCCACAGTCTGCTGGATTTCCTCGCCCGGCGCGGCTTTCAGGAAGTAACGCACCAGGATCGCCTCCGCCGGCGCCGTCTGGGTCATCTGCTTGAAACTGGCCAGCGGAATCAGGATGCCCGATCCGACGGCGTTAGCCACTCGCGAACGGAAGTTGTCGAATCCGGGCATGGCGCCACAGACGGCCTCCACACGGAACCGGCCATCGCGCCGTTCCGCGCCCAGGCGAAACGAGAGCTTCACCGTGTCTCCGGCGCGGGCGTCGAGGTATTCGGCCGCCGACAGGCTCAGAATCAGCGGGGGCGCGGCGGCGGGGCCGGTTTCCTCCGTCTTCGCGGGAACCTGATAGGCTGCCAGTTTGGCGAAGGCGGCCGGCCCGCCTTCGGCGAATTGAATCCGATCCGTGTAGAGCACCTTCCCAATATTCGCGTCCACTCCGAACGGCACGATCCAAAGCTGTTTCATGCCGACCAGGTCGCTGAGAACCACGTCGTAGGCCACGCCCTGTTCCGTGCGGCCTCGCAGGAACCTGGCTTCCGCGACCTGCTCGACCCCCTCAATACGCGCCAGGTTGCTTTTCGGATCCTCGCCGGAAGCGAATTCGGACTGGAGACGAAAATCGGCGCCATTGAAGTGTTCCACCATGTTCATCGCCGTGCGGCTGGCCAGGACGACCAAGCTGGCTACGAAGATGACCAGCGAAATCGAGAGGATGAACATGAGCGCGGTGGTGGTGTTCCTGCGCCGGTGCCGCACCAGGTTTCGCCGCGCCAGTTCTGCGGAAGGGCCGAAAGCCCAGCCGACAGCCGCCATGACGCACCATTCGATGAGGGGAAGAACGCCCACGGCCACCAACGTGAATCCCAATAACGTCGCCAGCAGCAGTCCCAAAACGACGGTCCCAATGAGGGAGGGATTGCCGGAGAGAAACGCCGTTGGCAGGATGAAAAGGACCACGACAGACAGGGCGGACAGCGCGAGGCCGCCCAACAGCAACGGACGGCTGGCAGCGCCCTCCGGGCGGGTTTCATGCCGGATCTGGCCCCGCCGGAGCGGATCGAGCGCATCCACGATATGCCATCGGCTGGCCTTGACCGCCGGGATCACGGCGCTGCCGATGGAGAGCACGGCCCCGGCCAGCAGCGTCAGCCAGAGAGTCGCGGGCGAAACCACCAGAGTAATCACGCCGCCCTCCGCGTGCATAATCAGCCCCACCAGCCCAAGGATCCCTCGGGCAACCAGCATGCCGGCCAGCACGCCGGGAATCACTCCCATCGCGCAGAGAAAAACCGATTCACCCAGAATCAGGCCGAAGATGTCGCGTCGTTTCGCGCCCAGCGTCCGCAAGACGCCGTATTCCCGGATGCGTTCCTCCACCGCCACTGAGATGATCGAGTAGATCAGCAGTCCGGTGACCGTGAGAGTCAACACCGCGAACACGCCGAACACAGCCCGCAGCGGGGATGTGAAATGCTGAAACGTCGCGATCGCCGCCGCCTTGGGCAGCCGGACGTCATAGTTCATGCCGAGATCAGCAGCGATGGTTTCACCCACCTCCTTCAGCCGCAGCATGCTCGCGTGCAGATCGCGGGCATCGTAGCTGGCTCTGGAATCACGGAAGGCGCCCGCCAGGGCATGCACACGCTCCGGCTCGGCCAGCAAGGACCGGGCCGCGTCCTCGTTGACCACGATGAAATCCTTTACTTCCTGGGGCAGGATGAGTTGCCGATCTATGACCGCTGCCAGCCGCATCGCACTCGTCCCGCCCGTCGTGCTGGAGCGGATGGACAGCTCGGTTTCTTTGTCCGCCTTGAGCCGTCCCGCGAGGGATCGTGAGACGGCACAGGTGCCCTTCAAGAGAATTGGATCGGGAGAAAGTCCGGAAATATCAAGTTCGCGTTCCCTGGCCGGATTTAGCCCGATGAGGACCGCGTGGTGTTCCGTGTCGCCACGCCCGACCTGAACGATCCCCATCAACCGAGGAGAGACGCCCCGGAGACGCGGATTCGCCTTCAGCTTGGTCTCGATTTCCGCCGGGGCAAACGGTTTCGGCTGCAGCCAATGGCTGCCTTCCGCTGTGATGATCAAATCCGCCTTGCCGGCCTGCAACGCCACCAAGTCGGTATAGGAAACCGAGATGGAATCAATGCCAATCTGGATTGCGGTGAGCAGGGACAGCGTAAGAAAAATCCCGAGCGCGCCCAGCAGCGTCCGTGTGCGCCGGCGGCCGAGATTCCGCGCGACATATCGAAAGGAGGCGGTCATGACTTCGGGGTGCCACTCTCGATTTGGCCGTCGCGGAGCCGGACAGTGCGGGTGCTTTTCTCAGCGATGGAGGCATCGTGCGTGGCGATGAGCAGGGTGACTTTCTCGCGCTCGTTGAGATCGCTCAGCAAGGCGATGATTTCCTTCCCCGTGGCGCTGTCGAGATCTCCTGTGGGCTCGTCCAGCAGGACCAGCGCGGGTTGATTGGCCAGCGCCCGCGCGATGGAGACGCGCTGTTGCTCGCCGCCGGAAAGCTCCGAGGGTTTGTGGCCGGCCCGGTCCTTCAACCCCACGCGTTCCAGCAGGGCCAGCGCCCGCCCGCGTCTCTCCCCGCGGCCCACGCCTTTGAATTGCATGGGAATCTCCACGTTCTCGCAGGCTGTGAGCGTCGGGATGAGATTGTAGAACTGAAAGACCATCCCGATCCGATCCCGCCGCAAATCCGCCAGTTGGTCCTCGGATAATCGCGACAGGTCCACGCCGTCAATCTGGATCGTGCCGCGCGAGGGCAGATCAATGGCGGCCACGAGGTTGAGCAGCGTGGTCTTGCCGCAGCCGGACGGTCCCATCAACGCCACAAACTCGCCGTGGCGGACGGTCAGGTTCACGCCTCGCAACGCCCCCACCGCCGTCGCCCCGAGGACGTAGCTCTTGTGAAGATTCTCTGCCTGCACTGCGATCTCGCTCATAGTGTCCTTTGGCAAGCGCAGCGCCAGTTCTTCGAAATGCTTTCAACGGCACACGCTCTCGACCTGCAATACCGGAAAAACGACTGAAGGTTACATCGCCGGAACGCGCATCTGCCACGGCGCGTTCAAGCGCGGCGAAGGCCAGCGGGTGTTTCTTCCAGCCACCCTGGCGCAGCCGTTTCTCCAGTTCATCAACGAAGACACGCGGAGCATCACCGCGCCTCGGCCACTTTCTGTCCCGGCTGCGACGGCGATTTGAAGTTCAACTCCAGCCACGCCTGGCTCATGCCGTCCTGTGTGCCGAAGCTCAGGCGCAGGTGATGCACAAACGACGATATGCCGATCATCCAGTCAATGCCCGCCGAGTCGCCCTCGCCGCTGCCGCCGGTCTTGAGCATGTTCTGGCGCGTCAGCAACGCGTGATTGGCTTGAATGGCCGCGGCCAGCTTGTCGCCGTCGAATTCCACGAGGCTGTGCGTCTGCGCCAGCGGCGCGACTTTCTGTTTGTCCTGGCGTCCGAGCGCGTCCATGAGGTCGCAGGCCAGATCGTCGGTGGAACTGAGGATGAGATAATGGCCCGGCATGGCGAGCGACGGGCGGTAATTGGACCGCGCGTCGCGCTGCGATTTGTCCTTGATGTTCGCCGTGGAAAACCGCGCCACGGTGAACTTCGTGGTCCAGTGAACCGGCCGTTCAATGATGAGTCCCGGCTCGGCCTTCTGGCCGCGCGTGACGTTCGCCAGACCCACCGCCTTCTGCCACGCCTCCTCGACGAGTTCGTGACACTGTTCCGGATTGCGCAACTCCAGGATCGCGGCGAACGCGGGGATGCGCACTGTCGGCGCGTCCGCGGCGGTATCGTATTGCTGGTTCGCCACCACCAACCGGATGTGCGGCGTGGTCTGCGCCATCACGTCGTCCGTGAGGTCGCGGCCGCTGAAGAAAATGCCCATCATGTTTTCGAAAAACACCAGTCCCGACGTGCGCTCCGGGAAAAGCTGGTCCTTCGCCGCGTAGAAGCGGTGCAGGTCGCGGTAGAGGCTCACGGCGGCGACCTGGCGCGGCACGGTGAGGTTCGGCAGCGCGCCTTCGTCGGCCTTGTCGGGCAGTGCGAACGCCGAGGAGCCTTTGAGATCGAACTTCGCGCCGTCCGACACCAGTTGGAGCGCGAGGCCGCTCTCTTTGACGTGTACTCCGAGCGCCAGCCACTTCGACGAATTGGCCGTCTCGGCGATGCCGGCGAAGAGCAACGCCCCCAGTGGATTGTCGCTGTTCGGCTTCAGCGCCTTCCCGATCGCAGGCACCTGCTTGAGGACTTCCACGTTGAGATAAATCATGCCGATGGCGTCCGGGCCGACCGCACGCCTTGCCGCCTGGTAAGCCGGCGTCGCCGCCAGGCTCGATGCGCCGTTCTTGCCACGAAGCACCAGCGCCGCGCGCAAACCCTCCACGCCGCTGGAAGCCACCAGACGTTTGCCGATGATCGCGTGCGCTTCCTTCGGGCCAAACGACCACGCGGTGACGCCCTCGACTTCCTGCGAGGACGCCTCGCCTGATGACGGGCCGCCGTTCTTTTTCGCCGCCCACTTGCCGAGAATCTCGTGCAGTTGTGTCAACATCCGCTCGTCCTCGGCGTCGGCCACGAGCATCGCCACCTGGTCCGGGCAAACGCCGAACGCGATGCCGCCGCCGGTCAGCTTGGTCAGCGCCGTCGGCCAGTCGGCGCCCAACTGGTTCTCCAGGTATTTGACAACGGCTTGAAACTGCTTGAACCCCGGCTTGGCTTCCTGCCGCTGGTAGGCCGGCATCGCCGCGATCATCGAGGAGTTTTTCTCGTCGCAGAGCGGCGCCAGCAACGCCTTCGGCTGGAACACTTCCACCGCGAACACCGCGTCGGCGGGAATCCATTGCGCCGGCGCGCCCGCCTCCTGCGCCGCCATCGCGCCATGCCCCGTCATTGCCGCGACACACAACCCGATCCAAAATCCCAATTTCTTAAACACGTTCTCTCATCCTTTCCGCGCACTAATACCGCCGCCCGGCACCAAAGGTTACACGCCATGACCCGCATGACGAGCAATCACACTGCGTCATGACCGGGCTGCGTCAAAGCCTTGCCGTTGGGCCGGGCTTCAACTAATCTCTTTGCCCAGAGGACAGAACAACCCCAAAAACACATTCTGTGACCATGAAATCCACCCTGCTGCCCGGTCTCGCCTGTCTGGCGCTCTGCTGCGGCCCATCGTTCGCCGAGACCGCCAAACCCGCCAGCCACGGCTTCACCATCGTGGAAACGCCGGAGGAGATTCGGTTCAGCGGCGACACGCTCGACGCGGCCATCCGCAAGAAGGGCTACGTGAGCGGCGTCCGCGCAGGCAGCTTGCTCGACAAGAAAACCGGGTTCCACGACCTCGGCTTCGGCCTCGACATCGTGGACTGGATCATGGAACCGGGCAGCGACGAGGCGTATCGCAGCCAGCTTCCCGCCGACCTGCCCTACCAGACCGGCAACCTCTACCACGGCCGCGGCCAGAAGCGTTCCATCGAAGGACCGCAGATTTGCACGCAAGCAAAGGAACTGGCGCCGCGAATCATCGAGGGCCGGGATTTCGTTGCGGTCGAACAAAGCTGGCGCTACCGCGTCGCCGCCCCCGGCAAACAGACCGGCTCCGAATGGCGGCAAAAGATCGTCTTCCCCAAAGGGCGGCGTTACTTCATCTCGACCGACGAGATCCACGCGCGCAACGCCAGCGAGGCGATGTTCCTGCGCATAGACATGCCGGGCCACGTCAAGCACAAGGCCGGCGACAGCTTCAGCGAAATCTATCTCAGCTACCGCGGCCGGATTCCCTCCAGCGAGTTTCTCCAAAACTTCGCGCCCGACGAAAAATTCAACTATCGCCGGGACCGTGACGGCGTGCCGCGGCGGATGATCCGCGCCTATCACATTCGCGATCCGAAGACGGGAAAGGACGGCCCGTGGCTGGCCGGCATGACGTTGAACCCGGCCGACACCTCGGAGGCGTGGTGCCACCAGCGCGGCTACGTTTGCTTCATTCATGAGTTTAACGAACGCCCCATCAAGGCGGGCGAGTCCTTCAGCGCCGCGTTCATCGTGGGCTACTTCGATTCGATCGAGGAGATGGAGCGCGTCTATGACCAGCACTGCGGGCACAGCGCTCTGGCTGTCAACGAGTCCGGCTGGAAGCTTTTGAAAACCTGCGGCGGACAATGACCGCGTCGGTCTCCGGGATAGATTGCATTGGACGGGTCGGGTAACAATTTGTAGTCTGTCCGCCAGAAAACAATCCCAATGATCACTGATTTTCTTCAAGAAACCGTCCGGTTGATCCAGAAGCTCGATCAGGCGGCCATCGCCCGCGCCCGCGACATCCTGCTCGATTGCTACCGCCGCCAGGGGCGCGTCTTCACGGCCGGCAACGGCGGGTCGGCCTCCACGGCGCAGCATTTCGCCTGCGACCTCGGCAAGTTCGTCATTCCGACCGGCGCGCGGCCCTTCGACGCGCGGAGCCTCACCGACAACGTCTCGCTCTACACCGCCTGGGCCAACGACGCGGCGCGTGAGGACGTGTTCGTCAACCAGATGCGCGGGCTGCTGAAGGCCGGGGACGTGCTGATCCTCATCTCGGTCCACGGCGGCAAGGGTTTCTCCGGCGACCTCGTCCGCGCCGTGCGGTACGCGAAAGAAACCGGTGCGAAGACCATCTCGCTGGTCGGCTTCGACGGCGGTATGTTGCACCAGGAATCGGATTGTTCCATCCTCGTGCCGGCAGACTCCACGCCGCAGACCGAGGCGATCCATCTGGTGATCGAGCACCTGCTGATGGACGAGTTGAAGAGGGAACTGGCTCGCGGAGAAACCCGGTGATGGACGTGCTCTGTGTCGGCCACGCCGCGTGGGACATCAGCGTTTTCGTCGCCGGCTATCCGGTCGAGAACAGCAAGCGCGAGATTCACACGATGATTGAATGCGGCGGCGGGCCGGCCGCCAACGCCGCGTTCCTGCTGTCGCGATGGGGTGTAGCATCCGCGTTCGCTGGCGTCGTCGGCGCAGACGCTTACGGCGGGCGGATCGAACGGGAATTTTCCGAGGCCGGCACCGACATCGCGCTGATGCGAAGAAATGCCAACGACGTCACCCCGGTGTCAGTCATCCTCGTCAACGAACAGAACGGCAGTCGCACGATCATCAATCGCAAAGCGCCGCGCGCCGGCGTGCCGCTGCGATTGTCCCGTAATTCGCGATCAACCTCGATTCAACCTCCGCGCGTGTTGCTCTTCGACGGTCACGAACCGGAAGCGTCGCTGGAGGCGATGGCGTTGTTCCCGCAGGCAAAGACCATCCTCGACGCCGGTTCGCTGCGCGAGGGAACTCGCGAGTTGGCAAAGCGCGTGGATTGCCTCGTCGCCTCGGAGCGGTTCGCGCGCGAGTTGAGCGGGTTGCCCGATCTGGAAAGCGCCGCGAATCAGGACGCCGCCGTCGCCGCGCTGCACCGGCACAACGGCAAGCCTGTCGTCATCACCTGCGGCGAGCGCGGCCTGCTCCACGGCGCCGCCGGGCGCGTCGAGCGACTGCCGGCCTTCCCGGTGAAAGTCTGCGACACCACGGCCGCCGGCGATATTTTCCACGGCGCGTTCGCCTACGGAATTCTGACGGGCCTGCCGTGGCTGGAAACGCTGCGGCTCGCGTCGGCGACAGCGGCCCTCTCGGTCGCGGCGCGCGGAGGGCGCACTTCGATTCCAGCCTTGGCCCAGGTGAAGGAGATGCTGAGCCATGCTGGATGAGACGGTTTTTCGCGGCAGCAAGCTCTGCATCGTCGGCAGCATCTGCCGCGACGTGAAGACCGCCCCGCTTGCGCCCGGCGACCACCTCTTCCGCGACGGCGAGACGCCCACCGACTTCATCGTCGAGACCATCGGCGGCGGCGGCGCCAACAGCGCGCTCTTCGCGGCGGGACTCGGCGCGGAAACGCGGTTTGCGGGCAAAGTCGGCGAGGACTCCGTCGGCGCGCAACTCGAACAGGCGTTGCTCCGCCGCGGTGTTCGCTCCTTCGTCCGCCGCGATCCCACGGTGCGGACCGGCAGTTCCGTGGCGCTCAGTTTCAACACTGGCAGCCGCCACTTCATCAGTTCGCAGCCGAACAACTACTCGCTCGACTTCGCCGACCTCGATCTTTCGATGCTCGCCGGCGCCGATCATCTGCTGCGCGCCGACGTGTGGTTTTCGGAGCCGATGCTCAACGGCGGCAACGCGCAACTCCTGCAGGCCGCGCGCGACCGCGGCCTCGCCGTGTCGCTCGACCTGAACTGGGACCCGCTCTGGGGTTCGACGGACACGGCGCGCATCGCGGCGCGGAAAGAATCGGTGCGGCGGCTCCTGCCGCTGGTGACACTGGTCCACGGCAACGTCCGCGAGCTGAATCTCTTCGCGGACTCGACCGACCTGCCGACGATGCTGGCGCGACTCACGTCCTGGGGCGCGAAAGCCGTCGTGATTCACATGGGCGCGGAAGGCGCGGGCTGTTACACCGGCGGCAAGCTGACCGTGGAGCCGTGCGCGCCGGTGAATCAATTCGTCAACACCGCAGGCACCGGCGATCTGCTCAGTGTCTGCATGATGCTGCTGCACGCGCGGCAGGAGATTTCCATCGCCGACAAGCTTCGTCTCTCGAACCGCGTGGTCGCCGAGTTCATCGAAGGCCAACGCGATCTGCTGCCACCGTTGTGACGGCCCGCTGATCCACGCAATCCGCCAGCTCTGCTAGAACTCCCGTTTCTTGTATCCCGGATCAGGCATGGGATAGGTGCCGTCGGGGTCGCGTTGCAAGGGCGCGGGTGAATCCATGGTGAGTTGAGCCAGTTGCGGAGCGAATTCGTGCTCGTGGTTGAGCATCTGGTCGAAGGTGACGACCTGGCCGGTGTGGACGGCCATGCGGCCCATGAGGACGACGAGGCTGGCTTCGATGCCGCGCTTGGCCTCGTTGTAGGGTTTGTCCTGGCGGATGGCTTCGATCAGGTGATCCCACTCCAGTTGGTAGGGGTTTGGCTCCGGCTGCGGGAAGGCCCACACGAGATCGCCGTCGGCCATGGTCTGGCTCTTGTAAATGCGGCACTTGGCCGGCGTGTGCATGTAGGTGGAGATGACGGCCGCGCCTTTGGTGCCGTGGGCGTAGCTGGCGAACTCGCCGTGGCAGCGGGGAGCGTAACGCGAGTTGAGGAAAAGCTTCGCGCCGTCGGCAAAGGTGTATTCGATGGAGTAGTTGTTGAAATTCTGGTCAATGGCGTCGCCGCAATGGCAACGCCCGCCCAGACCGTGGGCCTGCACGGGCCACGCGTCCTTCATCCAGCAGCACTCGTCCACGTTGTGCGCCACGTAGTCGTGGAACACGCCGCCGCTGGCCCACATGAAGCCGAGATATCTCTGGACCTGGTAAAGCAGTTCGCTGATGCCGGCCGGCTGCGGGCCGACAACGCCAGCAGGGGTGACCAGCCGGTAGGTTCGCAGCGTCATGATGTCGCCGATCTGGCCGGACTTGATGCGGTCGTAAAGTTCCCAGCGCGCCTTGCAGTGGCGGCACATCAGGCCAACGGCAACCTTGAGGTTTTTCTTCACCGACTCCTCCGCGAGCTGGAGCATCTTGCGCGTGGTGGGGCCGTCCACGCTGACCGGCTTCTCCATGAAGACGTTGAGGCCCTTGGCGATGGCGTATTTGAAATGCACCCAGCGGAACGCGACCGGCGTGGTCAAGATCACGACATCGCCCGGCTTCAGGCAATCCATGGCCTTTTGATACGCGTCGAAGCCGAGGAACCGCCGCTCCGGCGGCACGTCAATCTGCGCGGCGCCGAACCCGCCGATCTGGTGGTCGGCGTGCGCCGCCTCGATGGCGTTGGGCGCACTGGCGTTCGCCTTCTTTTGGAGGGCTTCGTGGCTGCGCTGGAGGCGTTCCTCAAAGACGTCGGCCATCGCAACCAGCTTGATCGGGCCGCTCGTGGTGGCGAGGGCGTTGCCGGCCGCGCCGGTGCCGCGCCCGCCGCAGCCGACAAGGGCCAACTGGATGGTATCGCCGCCGGCCGCGTGGACATGTGGCAGCGCCATGCCGGCCAGCGCGGAAACCGCCGCGAGGCGGCTGGTGCTTGTCAGAAATTCTCGTCGGGAAACCGGGGAAGGAGTTATCTCGTTCATGGAACGCATCGTAGTCAGTGAAGACGACGGGTTCAATCCGAAAACCGAAGTTGGGCAGACAGGAATGTCTGCCTCACGGTCAACTTCGGTTTCCGGGCTTAGCTTCTGGGGCCGTCACCGGTAAACCACCCGCCGTAGCCAGCCGGCATCCAGACCGGCAGCGGTGGCGCCGTTCTTGGAGTAGATCCATGTCAGGCGGTGTGTGCCGGCAGGAATACTGAACGTCAGCGTCTGCCAGCCTACCTCGCCAGAAATGGCTCCCGGCTGGCTTACCCCGTCTATCGAGAACGTCAGGTAATCCCCGTTCAACTCCGAGGACACCATCCAGTCAAAGCTCAACGTGCCCGGCCCCGTCACCGTCGTCTCCACCCACGACACGTTCAGATTGCCGATGTGCCCGCTCCACGCGGCGCTGCTACCGTCTTTCGTGATCGTCGGCGTCCACACCGCGTCCCCGTCCGTGCTCCACGTCAGGTTGGTCGCTCCCAAAGCCTCCCCCAGCGTCGCCGCCGCCAGCGCCGGTGTCATGGACAGACCGGAGACGACCAGACCTGATCCGCCGCTGCTCAACGACGCCGTGTGCAACAGGTTGTTCTTGATCTGCTGCAAATCCACCGCGTTGATGGTGCCGCTGCAATTGACGTCGCAGAGGAAGTTCGCCGGGGTCAGTGTCGCCAACAGGTTGTTCTTCACCTGTTGCAAGTCCACCGCGTTGACCGTGCCGCTCTGGTTGACGTCGCCATAGAGGGAGCGGATGCGCACCGCATTGGTGCCGGTGAGTGGGTTGCCGGCGGAGTCCGTGATGCCACTGAGCACCACCGTGACCACCGACTGATCCACGGCGTTGGTCAGGTTCAACGTCAGGTTGCTGGCGCTGATGGAGGCTGCACTGTAGGTGACGTTGGTGAGCGTGAAGCTGCCCGCATTGAGCACGCCGCCTGTCGCCGCAACGTTGGTATTGAAGTTGAAGATGAGTGTGGTCGGCCCGCCAAGGCGCGGTTCGACGGTCGCGTTGCTGGTTGGATCGAGCATCAGCGGAAGGTCGAACGTGCCGGACGCGCCGTGGGTCTTGCGCGAGAAGGCGGACAGCAAGGCCAGCGCCGGGTTGATCGTGAGCGCAAAATTGCCGTTGGTGGTGACGGAGACGCTGTCGGTGACTTGCGCGATGAAATTGAATGTGCCCGTAGCAGTCGGCGTGCCGCTGAGCAAGCCGGTGGCGTCGAAAGTCAGTCCGCCGGGCAACGCGCCCCCGGTCGCGCTCCACGTGTAGGGCGGCGTGCCGTTGGTGGCGATGAGCGTTTGCGAGTAGCCGATACCAACGGTGCCCGCCGGCAGCGATGAGATCGTCGTAATCACCGGCCACACGTTGACCGTGAGCATGGCCGCGATGCTGGTGATGCTGCTGACGACGTTGCTGATGGTGACGATGTAGGTGCCGGCGTTGGTGGCGGAAACGGACGCGATGCTGTAGGTGGCGTTGGTGGCGTTGACGATGTTGGTGCCATTCAGCCGCCATTGATAAAACAAGGGGCTCGTG
>Ga0114951_10001366_pt1 | contig 30341 bp, 29 predicted proteins | sample AM7aDNAmetaG_FD_88677 | JGI IMG/M metagenome (GOLD analysis project Ga0114951, IMG submission 88677) | Freshwater microbial communities from Finland to study Microbial Dark Matter (Phase II) - AM7a DNA metaG | ecosystem: Environmental > Aquatic > Freshwater > Lake | place: Finland: Lake Alinen... | reverse complement strand
GGCGTCATGGGGGTGGCTGTCATCCGTACGCCTGCTGCCTGAAAGACGGCATTAGCCATCGTTCCAAGAGTCGGCACTATCGACGGTTCGCCCGCCCCACGAATACCGAACGGTTCGCTGCCCGACTCCTCCTCAACCAGTAAGGTCTGGATATAAGGTAAATCCGCCGCCGTGGGCATCCGGTAATCCAGAAACGTGGAATTTTTTATCAATCCATCTTGATAATAATATCCCTCAGTAACCGCCCATCCTATGCCCTGCGCGACCGCTCCCTGCATCTGTCCTTCCAGTATCCGGGGATTAACCGCCACACCCGTATCCTGAGCCACTACAAAGTCCAGGATTTTTATTTTGCCGGTTTCCTTATCAACCATAATATCCGCCGCTTGAACAGTGAAAACCGGGGTGGCTTCTCCCCTGGAATCTCCAGCTCCGCGTCCCGTTATAGGGCCTATACCGCCTCCAGGACCACCTCCACCAGGCGCTCCTCTTTCAGGCCGCCTTCCACCGGGGCCATCTCCTCTAGGTCCACCGCCGCCAGGCCCGTCGCGGGCCAGATCGGCAATCGTCATAAATCTATCCCCCTGGCCTTTAACCTGCACCTTGCCCTTAGCATACTCAAGATCCTCGACGTTCATTCTTAACCTTTGCGCAGCCTTCCTGCATAGCTGATCTACAGCGTCTCGGCACGCTCTGGACACCGCCTTGCCCATTGAACGGGTAATCATACTGCCGGCTGAAATGATAGAATACGCTGCCGTTTCGGTGTCTCCGGCAACAATGGTGATATCGGAATACGGAATCCCTAATTCTTCAGCCGCTATCTGAGCCAGCGCGGTGCGGGTGCCGCTTATATCGGTTGACCCTACCACCACTGCTACTGTGCCATCTGCATTGATATTAACATGGGCGGCTGAACCCCCAATACCGGTAACCCATAATCCCGCGGCTACCCCTCGGCCTCGGTTTTTGCCCACAGGCGCAGGGTGTTCAGCCAGGTATTTTTGCATTAGCTGAATAGTCTGTTTGAAACCTATCTTGCCGAAAGGCTGGCCGTTTACCATCGGATCGCCTTCTATGGCGGCATTTTTGTATCGGAATTCCAGAGGATCCATGCCTGTGGCCTGAGCCATCTGATCTATTTGCGATTCCACCGCAAAGGCAATCTGCCCGGCCGTAGGCGCTCGATAAGGGCCTGAAGGTGCTTTATGAGTCGTCACATCATAACAATTAATTTTCAGATTAGGCACATTGTAAAGGCTTACACCAGTGTTGAAACCAAAATGCATTGCGCCCATACCTGGCATCCCCGTCGATGCCCCGTAATCATAAATCATATCGGCCTGAATAGCCGTCAGACGCCCGTCCTTTTTAGCCCCCATCTTTACTTTAATAACCGCGGCAGCGCCCGGACGGGTAGCTTTAAAAACCTCTTCACGGGTCATCACCAATTTGACCGGCCGCCTGCTCTTTAACGCTAATAAAGCTGCCAGCGGAGCAAGTTGCTGGTGCTCTTTTCCGCCAAAGGCCCCACCAACCTCAACTGGCATGACTTTGATCTTGTTTAAAGGCAGTTTTATATATTCAGCAATCAGTTCACGAACTTGGAAAATGCCCTGATTATCTGTCCAGACAGTAAGTTTGCCATTCAGATCAATATCTACCACTGCTGCCCGTGGCTCTAAATGGCCCTGGTGTACAGTCTGAGTACGATAGGTATTTTCCAAAACCACGTCTGCTTCTTTAAAAGCAACCCCGCTGTCTCCCCGCGCAGTTTCCCATGAAATAAAGACGTTAGTAGGTGTATTTTCTTTACCAGGGACATTTTTATTAAATACCGTGGTATAAACCAGTGGAGCATCCGGTTTCATTGCCTCCAGGACATCCAGGACATACGGCAGGGGCTCATATTCAACTTCGATTAACGCCAGAGCTTCCTCCGCTATAAAGGTAGTCTCAGCCGCTAATGCGGCAACCGGCTGACCTTCAAAAATCACCCGGTCTTTAGCCAGGGTCGGCAGCATGGGTGAAATAACTTCTCCCCTGTTATTCTGCAAACCTGGAACATCAGAGGCAGTTACAACGGCTCTAACGCCGGCTAGCGCTTTAGCTTTACTCGTATCCAGGCGCTTGATCCGGGCATGGGGGAATGGACTGCGCAGTACCCTGGCAAAAAGCATGTCCGCTAAAATAATATCAGCACTGAACTGGGCTCTGCCAGTCACTTTATCCAGAGCGTCTACCCTGGGAACACTCGTTCTTAAAACCGAATAATCTTTCATTTTAACCGTCCTTGCTGGCAGCCGCCACTTTTAAGATAGCCCGCACAATTTTGTCGTAACCTGTGCAGCGGCACAGATTTCCGGCGATTGCCAGCCTGACCTGTTCCTCAGTGGGATGAGGATTGATATCCAGAATAGCCTTGGCATTCATAATCATCCCGGGAGTACAGAATCCACACTGCACCGCTCCTTCGTCGATAAATGCTTTTTGCAGCGGATGCAGTTCGCCGTCCTGAGCCAGGCCTTCAATCGTGAGAATATTGTGCCCGTCAGCTTCTACCGCCAGCACCAGGCAGGAATTTACGGCCTGCCCGTCCATCAGAATCGTGCAGCTTCCGCAGTTGCCGTCGCCGCAGCCTTCTTTAGTCCCGGTCAATCGTAAATCATATCGCAAAACATCTAGTAGAGTCTGGCGCGGTTCAACCAAAACCGACCGTTCGTGCCCGTTAACTGTAAGAATGATTTGTTTTTTCATATTTCTTCCCTGGCATTTTTCTGTAGAGTATCCCATGCTTGCTTTAAAGCCCGGCTTGTCAAAACTTTAACCAGCTCTTTACGATATTCAGCCGACCCCCGCACGTCGAAAATCGGTTTGGCAGTTTCTGCGGCTATAGCCGCTGCTTCTGAAATCGTTTGATTGGTAAGGACTTTACCTTTCAAGACGGCTTCGGCTATTGGAACACGGATAGCTTTGGGAGCCACCGCTCCGAGGGCGATCCTGGCCTCCTTACAGACACTTGTTTCATCTTCTAGTGTCAGGAAAACTGCCGCTCCTGCCACGGCAATATCCATATCCACACGGGGAGTATGTCTCAAATATGCTCCCGCCGATCTGGCTGGAGGTGCCGGAACTTCAATCCCTATTAAAAGCTCTGTGGGCGTCAGGATAGTCTTACCCGGCCCAATGAAGAAATCCTCCAGCGGGACCTTCCGCATATTAATACTTGAGGCAACCTGCGCTTTGGCCCCCAAACACAAAAGCGGCGGGATAGAATCGGCAGAAGGCGCGGCGTTACAGATGTTGCCGCCTACTGTGCCGCGATTTCTCAATTGAAAAGAACCTATCATCGCGCAAGCGTCATAAAGCAATCTGAATTGGGTTTTCAATTCCGGCCAGGCCGCCACGCGACTCAAGGGCACAGCCGCTCCGATAAACAGGTTATCCTGGCTGTTCCACTCAAGACGATTCAATTCAGCTATTTTTTTTACATCGATTAAAGCTGCGGGGCTCACTTTACCGGCTTTCATCTGCACGATCAGATCCGTGCCGCCGGCCAGCACTTTAACTTGTTCGCCATAATGGGCCAGCAACGTCAAACCTGCTTTTAAAGTAACTGGAGAATAATACTCAAAATTCCTCATGGCCTTTTTTCTCCGCACAAGCCAATATATTTTTCAGCAGTCCTGTCTATATTATATTGCGGGGAGGTCGCTGTAGTAGAGAGACTCAAGTTATCTGTCTTGACTGATTGTGGCACGCGCAATTTTCGATGAGTAATAGCAAAACCTGGAGAATCTTAAAGACACCTTTCTGTCAAAGTTGCTAACCAGTCGATAAGACTTTTTAAAACCCTCGAGAAATTATTTACCTGAAACCGGGCTATTCTCTTTTAAGGCCGCTCATTCCTGATATCTGTTAACGACGAGTCTCTAATTTTGTCCGTAAAAACTTGATGATCAGGCTGGCGACTTCCTGGGGGTTTTTTAACAGAAGTTCAAAGATTCCGCCTTCCAGGCCGATGATCCAGGTTTGAGGCAAATTAGTCTGTAAATACTGTAGATTATTGGACATAGATGCCTGACTGGCCAGGCCGGCCCCGTATAGATAAAGTACGGGTTGCTTGATGCTCTTGGCTTCTTCCATCAAGCCTGACCTCGAATTTCGCTTGAGACCCCATTTCTTCCAGTCCAACCGTGAATTAGCCCTGCTTTCCTCTGCTCCGGTAATATACCAGCTCAACGTAACGATTTTTTCTGTCACATCTGCAAACCGGGCCGCCATATCGAAAGCTACCGCTCCACCGAACCCCCACCCGATCAATTTAACCTTGTCCAGTTTCAATTGCTTGATGATAGCAACGATAGTTTCCGAACACTCGCGCACACTTTTTAAATCACCGGCTTGCCCGTCGGAGGAAGAGTGATCGATGGGGTAATCCAGTGCCAGGAGCCGGTAGTCCCCTGCCAGCAAGGGCATCAAGCGCGCCCAGGCCCGGTAAGTACTGTTAGACCCGGGAATCAAAACAACAGGATCGCCCTGCCCGACTTCCACGTAATGGATCTTCCGCTTGCCAATCAGCACAAATTTATCAAGTCCGAATTTGGCCCTTCGAAAGTAACGGGTTGAACTGACCTGTAAAGTTTTTTCAGGACTCACGACCTTTGCCCCCGTTTAAAAATCTGCTAGATGAGCCTGCAATCCCATCCCCAACAATTTTTTATGGACATCGTAGGCTTTTACATCGTCCCGGGTAAGACTGAAAAGGGTCGGTCCGGAACCAGCCACATGCACACTGTCTGCTCCTGCTTCCAGAAATTTCAGTTTATAATCTTTTAAACCTGCAAAATAGCGAAAAGCCGGTTCTTCAAACACGTTGAATAACCCAATTCCAGGTTTATCGGCCTTGCCGTCCAGCATATTAAGAAAATCTTCTGTGATGCTGCCTGGCGTGTAATTACGTACATTCAATTGCGCATACATCTGCTGAGTTTTATTCTCCGTTTTCAAGATGGAGGGAACCAGTAAAATCGCAGTCATATGGGGCATGGGCCGTAACGGACGAATTTTCTCACCCTTGCCCTCAATTAAGACCGTGCCGCCGTAAAGGAAAAGGGGAACATCAGAACCTAACTGGGTAGCGTAACCTATAAGATCGCGCAATGAAAGCTTCAAATTCCAGAGGAGATTTAAGCCACGCAGTGCAGCTGCAGCATCACTACTGTCTCCACCCAATCCAGAACTGATGGGAATGCGCTTTTCTATTTCAATTAGAGCACCCTGACGGCAGCCCGTTCCGTTTTGCAGCAGACTTACTGCTTTAGCAACCAGGCTTTTAGTGGCCGACCATTCCGGCAGATTACACTTATATTCTACTTTTGTTGCGGCCCCGATTTTTAGTTTATCGTTGAAACTGACTGTCTGTACGACGCTGCGGATTTCATGAAAGCCGTCCGTACGCTTTTTCAGAACTTCAAGCGTTAAGTTCAGTTTTGCAGGCGCCGTGGTGGTCATCATTTACTTTTTACCTCAGCGAAAACTTTTTCTAAATTAGCCCACTCTCGTAGTGTCAGTGTTTCAGCTCGTTTCTGCGGTTCTACCGCGGCCATTTGCATTAAGGATATAACTTCTGCCTTGGGTATATCAAGTCCCTGCGAAAATGCATTAGCTACCTGCTTGCGAGCAGCACAAAAACCAGCCTTGACTGTTCTGAAAAAGTTTTCCTCAGATGTAACATCCACTATCGGCTTATCATACATATCGATTTTCAGAATGGCTGAATCCACCTTAGGCGCAGGGTAAAAATTGCTGGCTGGAACGTAGTCTACGATGTGAGGTTTGCCATAGAACTGTACACTGATTGCCATTATGCTAAGATCGCCGGGTTGAGCTACGATGTTTTTAGCCACTTCTTTCTGCACCATAATGACCATGCTCTGCGGCTTAACGGCGGCTTCGCAAAAATGGCGAATTATGGGTTGGGTAATATAGTAAGGCAAGTTGGCAACTAATTTGTATTTGAAGGTAGCTTTTAAACCCTCTGGGAAGCGGTCTTTTTCATGCTGTATTAAGTCTAACGGGGCGGTCTCCAGGATGTCACTGGCAATAAGGGAAAGATTGTCTGCATAATAGAAAGTCTCTTTCAGAAGTTCCACCATCGAGGTATCCACTTCTACTGCAACGACGTAACCCGCCTTCTTTATCAATTCTGCTGTCAATATCCCCGGACCGGGGCCCACTTCGATCACTAGGTCGGAAGGAGTCAAATCGGCTGCGGCGGTAATTTTGTTTAGTACACCGGAGTTAATCAGAAAATGCTGGCCAAGACTCTTACGTGCCCGCAATTCGTATCGTTGAAGCAATTCCCTGGTGCGGTTTAAAAGCGACTTTCCGGGGAAGAAGGATTCAGTCATTTTTCAATCCCAATAACCATAAGGCTTGACCTGATCAATTCCCAATATATACTTACCCAATCTCCCGCTTTTAGTCATTTAAGAGTTGTATTTTGTTTCTGTTCTGGTTTCGACTGGAGAAAGGGCAGTTTTAAATAAAAAATGAGGTTGTGCCCCAGCTCTTGATCCCGCTCAGCGGCTTGCCCGCGCCAGCCTGCTCAGACCAGGTATTCCTGCAACACCCAGAAACAACTATTTACCGCTGCTTCCTTTCGGACCTGACGGATTTCACAGCGTTCTGCCGCACAAGACCCAGCCTTCAACACCACTTAACTCGAGCAGTCCCATCGATAAAGGACCGACAGCCAGAAATCAACCCTGCTAAAGCGGATTGCAGGTACAGGGCACCGCTAGTTCCCCGTCTAGCACAACCTCAACTTTATGCTATAGTTTATACTTTTCTTTGTCAAGGCAATGTACTCGTTCAATGGGATAAAATATATAAGAATATCCTTCTATTTTCTCTTACCCCGAAAAGCCCGGGTTCGCAGGTAGACGGATCTATTCTTTTATTGCCTTGACCATGTAGGCGTCCTTCAGCTCATATCCTTCAGAGCGGTAGTATTCTCGAGCACCCACACCGCTGAGTACAGCCACTTGACTGCGGCCGAATTCTTCCCGGGCAATTCTTTCAGCCTCTTTAAGCAGGGCTTTGCCGTAGCCTTTATGCTGAGCGGCGTCATCCTGCCGGCTGTTTAAAGTCAGTTCCGGACCGAAAACATGCAGTTCGCGGATAAGGGCCGTCTCAAGACCGGAAATGTTACCCAGACCGGCAATATTTTTTTCCTGTATTCTCAAACGGACTAACCCGAAGAGGGTTTCTCGATCGTCTTCAAAAGATAGAAAAACCTCTTTCCCGCCGGAAGCTTCATAATCCAAACGTGTCAGTTGTGGTTCGCCAATAGCATATCTGGCACGCGCCCTGAAACCATATTCACGGCAGCGTATGCAGCGGCACTGCAATCCCATTTGTTCCATACGCAACCGCAGGGGATCACGCAGGGAGTCTCGCAGACCACCCACGATAAACTTGGCAGGAATATCACGCAGTACACGTGAGATTCGCACATATTTGGGCACAATGGACTTAATGCGGCCCATTAAATCCATCATTATTTCATCGTTATATGGACTGTACCTGCCTTCCTTTAACCATTTTTCCAGTTCAGTGCCCTCCACTACCATAGTGGGATATATTTTCAGTCCATCCGGTCGGAAACGAGGATCATCAAATAATACCTTGGAAAGACTTAAGTCTTCCTCGGGCGTCGAACCCGGCAACCCCGGCATCCAGTGATAATGCACTTTGATGGCGTTATCTCTCAATAACTCCGTTGCCCTGGCCACATCTTCCACTGTGTGTCCCCGTTGGACTATTTGATAAACCTTATCAGAAAGCATCTGCACACCCAGCTCAACCCTTGTCGTTCCCAGTTCCAGCATCCGGTTTATCTCCACTTGAGTGCAGAAATCCGGGCGCGTCTCTATACACAGACCGGTACAGCGGTGTACGGCGGTCTCATTAATGCGTTGGGCGTCCTCCAGATTAAGAGAACCCAACTCATTCAGGGCATCTAAACAACCCTTAATAAAACTGTATTGATATTCAGGTTCGGCGGCTGGAAAAGTGCCGCCCATGATTATCAACTCTATTTTATCGGTAGGGTGACCCATTTTTTCCAGAGTTCGCAAACGTAATTCCACCTGATGAAAAGCGCTATAATCGCAGCTTCTAGCCCTCAGGACAGCCGGCGACTCCGGTGTATAGCTCTGAGGCGTCGCAGAGAAGGTGGGACAATAAACGCAGTGGCCCGGACAGCCCATAGGTTTTGTCATTACGGCCACCGGTGTGATACCCGATATTGTTCTTGTAGTCTTTTTCATTTATACTTCCCTTAACAGTTTACCAGATTTGTGCGGCTGGCTTAAATTCCAGGTTTTTTGAGGATGCGAGATCATGCCTGCTGAAATAGTTCCGGATAAAAGCGTTTTCGACCAGATGGCACCGGGTTGGTACAGCTTCCGCCATTATTCCATCTTCCGCCCGGAATTGGAAAATCTGGCAGTCCGCTGGCAAAAAGGTCGTTTGCTGAATATCGGCTGCGGCCACGGGTCGGATTTCCTGCCCTTCAGGGCAGGTTTTGACCTCTATGGCCTCGATTTTTCTGCTGAAATGATCAAAATGGCCCGCCGTTATTCTCATAAATTCGAGTTCCCGGTCAACTTGCAGGTTGCAGACGCCTGCCATTTGCCTTTTTCCGATAACTCCTTCCACTATGCTGTGGCAGTAGCCAGCTATCATCACCTCAAAGGTAGGTCAAATCAACTGGCAGCCCTCTTGGAATTAAAGCGGGTTATCAAACCAGGTGCAGAAGCTTTTCTAACCGTCTGGAACCGCTGTCAGCCGCGTTTTTGGTTTGCCGGAAAGGAGACCGCTGTGCCCTGGAAAGCCAAAGAAAAAGTCATCCAGCGCTATTACTATCTTTTCACTTACTGGGAATTTGAGGGATTGGTTAAACAAGCCGGGTTTCGCGTCTTGAAATCATTTGCTGAAAACAATTATAATTTACCTGTTAAATATTTTTCCCGCAATATCTGCCTGCTGGTGCAAAAGTAGAGAGCAAGTAATTTCCACAGGAGAGTTGAAATGCCCGTAGTAATTGTTGAAATGTGGGAAGGGCGCACCCTCGAACAGAAAAAACAACTGGCTAAGGATATAACTGAGGCCTTTGTCAAAAGTGGCACGCCTGCCCAGGCGGTCCATATTATATTAAAAGACAATCCTAAGTGTAACTGGGCTCAGGGCGGCAAATTAGCTTCCGAATAGAAAGTTGTAAAATACAGAATTTGGTTTATTTGAGGTAAAGTAATGCAACCCACTATCCCTTTGTTAATCCTTATCGTGGCCGTTTTCGCCTTTATGATCTGGAGTTCTACGCGCAAGCCTAAGACCAACACAGAACAGCTTGAAAAGGTCATCGGCCTGCTTCAGGAGATTGATTTTAACCTGAATAACATCGAGACCCGTAAGGCCAACTTTCACTCTAAGAAACTGTTCCGCGTGTATTGCTGGAGACTGTTTCAGGGAAAATTGGAATTTGTCAGCGAGGATATAGTCGCCGGTCTGAGAGATGGTTTCACTATCGCTGAAGACTGCAACACTAAAATCGCCGCCGCTCTAAAGAGCAAAGACCTGGGTCCGTTACAAACGCTTGAAATGGAGAAAATGCGGGAGCCTTTCGCCCTTGCCAGAACTGGCCTGATAGAATGGTTAAAGGTAGATTACGAGCAAAAAAACGCTGCTAAAGGCCGCGGTAGGCCCGGTCGCTAGGTCCAGGGTGATTCTATGCGGTAATCAACTTCTCCCAGTTTATGGAAGTGCTCTGCCTTTAAATTGCGGAATCTGCTTTGAAAGGCCTCTGAAGTAAGAATATCAGTAGTCATAATAATGGCATCCTCTTTATTATCGGAATAATAGGCTTTACGGCTTCCTACCTGCTGAAATCCATACTTCATATAAAGCGCCTGTGCTTTGATATTTGAAGGCCGAACTTCCAAAGTCGCTACCAGGGCTTTGTTATAAATTGCCGTGTCTATCCCCGATATCAACAGCAATTCTCCCAACCCTTTGCCCCGCCATGCTTCCCGCACCGCGATATTGATGATGTGGGCTTCGTCCACCATTACCCACAAACCTAAAAACCCGCTGATATATTCCACTGTCTCCAGTTTATGTGCATCTGGAGTTTTTGATCCAAAAGGCCACTTTATACCCAGAAAGGATCGAACCGGCATCGGTTGAATAGACGAGCTTTCCTGGTTTGTGGTGATCCGCTGGCCATCACAGACTACTACATAATGCGCCATCTTGTTGCTCATTTCGTTGCGGAAATTAACCGGCGGCCACATCGTTGGAAACGCCTCGCGGTCGATGGCGGTCACTTGCGGGATGTCATCTTTAGCCATATAGCGCAGGTGGCAGGCCAAATTAACTCTCCTCATCCTTCAGTTTCCAAAGGCTGGGTTGTGCCTGTTTAGTGGTTTTTATGGGAATCCCAAGGTGATGATAAGCCCTGTTTGTAGCCACCCTGCCGCGCGGGGTGCGGTCCAAAAAACCTAACTGGAGCAAATAAGGTTCATAGACATCCATAACGGTATCTGACTCTTCACTTATAGAGGCAGCTATGGTTTCTAGCCCTACCGGCCCGCCGCCGAACTTATCTATAATCGTGTGCAATATTTTATGGTCTACTTCATCCAACCCCAGTGCATCCACTTCCAGTTTAGACAAAGCTTCTCCGGCTACATCTGTAGTGATCACACCCTCAGCCATAACTTCAGCGTAGTCACGGACGCGTTTCAGTAAACGATTGGCGACCCTGGGTGTTCCTCTTGACCGGCAGGCGATCTCTTTCATGCCCGCTTCTTCCGTATTGATCTTAAGAATAGAAGCTGAACGCTGTAATATTTTCTGGATAGAGTCCTGATCGTAAAAATCCAACCGCTGAACCACCCCAAAGCGGTCGCGTAACGGAGAACTTAACATGGCATAGCGTGTGGTGGCGCCAATTAAGGTGAACGGAGGTAGTTTCAAACGCAGACTCTTGGCCCCGGGACCCTTCCCGATGATGATATCCAGTGCAAAGTCCTCCATAGCCGGATAAAGCACCTCTTCCACCACCCGGGACAGGCGGTGAATCTCATCGATAAAAAGGATGTCCTGGGCTCGCAGATTGGTAAGTATTGCTGCCAGATCGCCAGTGCGTTCTATGGCAGGACCAGAGGTGATCTTGATACTTACACCCATTTCTGCCGCAATAATATATGCCAGAGTAGTTTTCCCAAGGCCGGGAGGACCGTAGAGAAGAATATGATCGAGGGCTTCGTCCCTCTTTCTGGCCGCCGCCATCGTGATTTTCAAGTTATCTTTGATCTTGTTTTGCCCGATAAAATCATCCAGAGCCCGCGGCCTTAGGCCGGTTTCTAAAACCGCATCTTCATTACCTGAACTACCGGAAACTACGCGCCCTATTTCAACTCCCCCTGTTCAGATTGAGAATATTATAACACGTATATTGCTTCCAGTTTCAAGCAATGTTGCAAATCGGTTTATTTGGAAGCTAACCCTTTAGTACCCTATCAGACAGATATTAATAACTGACAAAGCTTGGCAGCCAGGTGGCGAGGATGGGGAAAACCAGGAGCAGGATTGCCATTACTACCATGCCCCCCAGAAATGGAATCATCCCCTTAAAGATAGTCTGAAGCGGAACGTCCGGAACTATACCTTTGATAATGAATACGTTAATACCAACTGGTGGAGTTATGACACCGATCTCGGTTACCAGGACAATAATAACCCCAAACCAGATAGGATCAAAACCCAATTTTGTGACCAGAGGGAAAATAATAGGGATAGTCAGCATTATCATTGCCAGGGAATCCATAAAACAACCTGCAATCATGTACATGATAATGATGAGAATCATGATTCCCATAGGATGAATCGGCAGGTTACCTACTAAGTCGGCAACAAAACGTGGTATTCCAGTAATGGCCATAAAATGACCGAAGACGATGGCACCGGCCACCACCATCATTATCATGGCGGTGATCTGCAAAGTATCTTTTACAGCAGCCCAGCATAAAGTTATAGATAATTGTCTTCGGGCTAAACCGATAAGAATCGCTGCTGCCGCTCCAGCAGCTCCAGCCTGAGTGGGACTGAAAATCCCGGCAAAAAGCCCGCCAATAACCAGACCAAACAAAGCCAGCATCTCCAGAACCCCGGTTAAGCCCCTTAACTTCTGTTTCCAGTTTGTTTGTTCCCCGGCAGGAGCTAATTTAACATTCAAACGGCACATTACATATATGGTAATAATGAAAAACGCCGCCATCATAAGTCCGGGTACGACTCCGGCAACAAATAACTTGCCAACTGACTCCTGTGTTAGAATACCATAGATGATGAAAATTGTGCTTGGAGGTATCATAATCCCCAGAGCACCCGCAGCAGCTATGCAACCAGTGGCTAAACCTGGATCGTAACCATACCTTCTCATTTCAGGAATCGAGACCTTGCCCATGGCCGCCGCCGTAGCACTGGTCGAGCCGCAAATAGCTGAAAAACCGGCTGTAGCGGCTACTGCCGCCATCGCCAGGCCTCCCCGCATTTTACCGAAAAGAATATAGGACGCATCGTATAGTCTGCCGCTCATACCGGAAAAGAAGGCGATCGACCCCATGAAAACGAACATAGGTATGACCGATAGTGAATAGGATGAAAAAGTATCGTAAAAGTCGCGCGCCAGAATACTTAAACCGGCTGAAGGTGAACTAACCATGCAAAAACCCGCCAGGCCTATTAGCCCCATAGTAACCCCGACAGGTAGACCTAGCAGGAAAACAACAATCAAGGCACCAATGCCTATCAATCCCCAGGTTATTGGCTCCATATTTGACCAACTTTTATAATGGATTGGATAAATTCTACAAAAGTTACTAAGAAGATAACCAAAAAACTAAAGGCCATACCATAAACGAAAGGATAAAAAGGAATTCTTTGAGTCATCGACACCTCACCAGAGCTTTGCAATACCCAACCGTAGTCAAAAGACCGCCAGGTTAGAAAAGTGAAAAAAACCATACTCATTACCAGGGTCAGCAAATGAATTATCGTCGCGAGACGGGGTGGGAATTTCGAGACTATAATGTCTACCATGATATGGCCATGGCGCACCTGTGTGTAAGCCACAGCAAAACCAATGACTACTACTCCCAGGAAGCCCACTAACTCAATGCCACCCGGGATAGGGGCGGAAAAGATCTTGATACCGATAATGTCCCCGACCACTAAGAGCAGCATCATAATCAGTCCGCCCCCGGCTATCCAATTAAACCAAAGGCTTAAATTACTGACGTACTTCTCTAGTTTTTGAACAAAACCATACGATTTACCTGCTTCCGGGTAATGGGAAGCTTGAGTTCCCATAATAAGTTAGCTCCTTTATAAGCGGCACCCTAATGGTAGTTCTCTTCAGAACTGCTAGGGTTTTTTGACGTTATTGGCGACCCAGGTTGCACAATCCGCATCCGAGACCGCTTTACCTGTCCAGTATTTGATGCGTTCCTTCAAATATTTCTCGTATTCGTCGCCAGCCAATCCTTTGCCTTTAATATCCGTTATGGTTTTGTCCAGTAGTGGCTGGACAGCAGCTACCCATCTTGCAGATTCTTCAGCACTTAAAGTAATCTCTTTACGATTAGGCTGCTTTTTAAAGTATTCTATGCCTCCGGCATCATAAGCCGAAGAGACTTTTGCAAAATACTCTGACCAGGTTGCGCTGGTATCGGTGAATACTTTTTGAATATTGGCTGGAAGTGAATTCCACTTGTCTTTGTTCATGATAACATACATGTTAGAGACAGAACCTATATTAAGGCACTCTGTAACATAGTTTACAACTTCAGCCTGTTTCCATCCCAGCAGCACTTCACGAGGAGCAATACTTCCTGCAATAGTCCCCTTGGACATCAATTCATAAGCTTCATTCTGGGCAGCTGCATATCCTGATGCTCCCAGTGCTGTTGCAATGTTGGCGCCTACACCAGTAGATCTCAAGACCAACCCCTTCATATCTTCCAGTTTATTAACCGCCTGCTTGGTAGTGAATAATACCTGTGGACCGGTTGCATAAAAATTGAATACATGGACTTTATCAAATTCGACTGGCTTAAATTTATTGTAATAATCATTAGATACCATGGTGGCTATGTATCCACTCGGATAACCTTGAGGCAAATCAATCAATTCTGTGGCAGGAAAAAGTCCGGGGGTGTAGGCTACTACAGAAAAACCAATATCGGATATCCCGGTTACTACGCCGTCATAAACCTTATTAGCAGCTGTCAACGAGGCACCTGGGAGATAGGAGATTTGGACAGCGCCGTTGGTTTTCTTTTGGATTTCGTTTATCCACATCTCTGCCAGTATCGAGTTATTATGGGTAGGCGGGAAAAAATTATTATAGGTAAACTTGTAAGTTTGAGCAGGAGATGCCGGAGCCGCAGGAGAAGTGGAACACGAAACCATCATAAATGTGCCTATTAAACAAATCGCCACCAGTACCAGAAACCACTTTTTCATAGATTACTCCTTCATGATATTAAATTGATTTCGGATCTATTTTTATCCAGACGAAACTAAAAAGCGAGCAGATGAGCTATTCTTTGTTAAAAAGTTGTTAGGTAATAAACTTGGTTCGAGAATTGAAGGTAAATCTTGCTAATTTCAGACAGTCTTTGCCGAGGCACACTATATTTTAAAGTGCAATACCTTATCCAATATACCGGGTAGAACCAGAATGAGGCATGGATATTGTCATTAAATCTGATAGAAGCGCTATCTTTTGTGTAATAATGCCTTAAAATTTTATTATTGTCAATGTTAATTCAGTTAATTTCAGTTGAGGGAAGTGAATTCAATCGGTCTCTGGATTATCGCGAGATTTTTTATTCCTCTCCTGTATAAGCTCCGCCACGATACTGACGGCGATTTCTTCCGGGGTCTCTCCACCGATGTCCAGGCCAATAGGTGAATGCACTCTATCAAGCTCAACCTGTTTGACGCCTTTTGCCAGTAATGCTTCAAAGACGGCCGCTTTTTTCCGCCGGCTGCTGATCATACCGATATAGCCGGCGGAAGTCTTTAGTGATTGTTCCAGTACCTCCCTGTCGAATTGATGCCCTCGTGTCACAATTACGATGAAGCAATCCTTATCTATTTCAATTCCTCTTAAAGCCTGGTCAAAATGGCTGACCACCAGGGTTTTAAATGCCTCCGGGAAACGCTCTGAATTGGCATATTCGGCGCGGTCGTCCAATACCACTACCCTGAAGCCAACCAGTGCTGCGATCCGAACTGTCGGAACCGCCACATGCCCGGCCCCGCAGCAGTAGAGGGTCTTCACTTTTCGTACACAATCCACTATCACCTTTGTATCCCTGATATTAAAAACCCCGGTTATAGAAATATTATGTAATTCAGAGCGCAAGTCCTCCCTTTCTTGAGGGTTTAAAATACAATTACCCGTGAATCTTCCGTCGCCATAGAAAACAGCGTGCCCAATGACTTCCAGATTATCTGCATTTTCATTTACATGGGTCACGAGGAAAAAGTCGTTTCCGTTTTTGATCGATTTATGCCAGGCATCGGCAAACTCTTTGTTCTCCGAAGTCGACTCCATATAATCCAATAATACCCTGACCTTGCCTCCGCAGATCATGCCTTTAACGCTGGCATCCTGCCCGTTGAGATCATAATCCAGCTTTCGGGACCTGGCAGATCTTAACACAGACTGAGCTTGCAGAATCGCATTGGCCTCTATTAGGCTGCCTCCGATGCTGCCCCAGGTCTGCCCATTGATGCCCACCAGCATTTTGGCTCCGTCATGCCTGGGAGTGGAACCTTCCAGGCTAATTATGGAAATCAGGACCACGGGCGCACCTTTCCCAAGCTGGTCGTTTATATTTACGGCTATTACTTCATTCTCGTTCATCATTCGATTCCAGCTTATTATACAACCACTTTTATTCGTGCCGCTATAGCCATTCGCCCTATTCTACCAAGCTGTTTTGTTTTTCTCGATCCGAATAAGTTAAAATTACGTATATACTCGCGAGCAGGAGATCAGATGAACCGCATTTCAACCGAAAGTGTTGAGAAAGCCTATGAATCAATCTGCAATCTGACTGAGCCAGAGGCTTACCGCCTGTCCTTTGACTTTCAGAAAGACCAACCCCTGGTTGTAGCTTATTTAACGGCGGTAGATCAAGATATCATCAATCAGGAAGAACGCGAATTGTTATTTTATCTGGGAGCGGTAGCCTGGAAAATTATGTATTCGGGGAATTATAATCATCTCGAAGCTAATCAAGACCTGCTCCTGAATATCGAAGCTGCTAACCAAAAAACTGCCGATTCTCTTCGCACAACTGACTCCGTTAAATTCGCCGAGGTGGTTAAAATACTCCTCAAAGAATGCCGTCAGACAGATGTGCTGCGTTATGTGATTGCGGCCCTTATGGATAAGAATGATGCTGAAAACTCAATTCGGGACGAAAATTTGGGTATAATAATTCTGGATTTGAAAACCGTGATCGATTATTTAGACCGCTAACTGGACGGAGATATACCCTTAATGGCTAAAGAAACCAGCCTTCCCAGTTTAAAAGAATTAAAACAGCAACCTTAAACCCAGCCACCTGTCCTTCTTTTTTTGCCTTTCTTAACAAAACAGCCAGATCAATAAAAAGTATATAATAATCTTATACGGAATTACCGTATACATAATTGCTTCAGGTATTTTTGTACAATATGCGGGGTTATTATGAACCGCGATAATAGCACCTTTTACAATGTGCAGACAGAAGTTCGGGAAACCAATACCAAAGTTGCTATCTCGAACCATCCTGTCCCATATTATCTGCAGGAAATGCATACCCTGGATGGAATGAAAGTCACCATTCGCCTTATCACCTGCAATGATAAAAACCAACTGCGGGAGTTTCATGCCCATCTGAGCGAAGAGACGCGCTATTTACGTTACCAGTATTTTAAAGGAAACCTGACGGAAAGCGATCTCGATACCTTCTGCCACGTGGATTACTTTAACGCGCTGGGGCTTGTCGCAGAAGCTGAAAAAGATGGGCAGAAAAATATTATAGGTGTGGGACGTTACGTCCGTTTGAATGACCCCCAAATCGCGGAAATGGCCTTTGTGGTACAGGACAGTGAACAGCGAAAAGGCATAGGGACTCAATTATTGAGGCATCTTTCCATTTTAGCCTGGGAGCGCGGCATCCGTTACTTTATTGGAGAACTCCTCAGGGAAAATGGCCGCATGATCAATATTTTACGAAAATCCGATCCGGAGATGAACCAGTTGACCGAAGGATCCGGTTGCACGATCACCCTCAATGTGGAGGAAGCTAAAGAAAATACACCTGCAGCCTGGAATGCCTCGACTTGTTTTACAAAACCGCCTGTGTAGCCGGAAAGAAACGAATCCTTGCCCGCTATTTCAAGACTTTCACTTCGTATTTGAGTGTGGCAAAAAGATCATCCAGAGTTTCCGCCCTTCTAATTAGTTCCACACTGCCGTCCTTTCTTAAAAGCAACTGCTGGGGTCGTAGCCAGCCGTTGTAGTTACTACCCATCGCCGGAGAATGAGCACCCGTGTCATGCTGCACCATCAGGTCACCAATTTCCGCTCGTGGCAAGCTGCGCTGTCTGGCAAATTTATCGTTATTTTCACAAAGAGGCCCCACTACATCCACCACCTCCTGCGCCCCCTGTCTGGGCCTTCCTGCGGGGTCCAGGATAGTAATTTGATGATAGGCTGATTCATAAATAGCTGGCCTGACGTTAGCCGCCCAGGTGGATGTATCTACACCCACATACTCGCGGTATTTACTCATTCGGTTGATCACTCTGGCCACCAGCACGCCGTGAGGTCCGGTCATATAGCGGCCGCTCTCCATAAAAAGCCGGGGTGCGTAACCCTGTTTCAAGCTGAACTGCTTAATCAAACCCGCCGACTCCCGCGCCAGGGCCGGCATATCGAATGGCTTGTCATCCGGCCGGTAGGGAATGCCCGCGCCACCTGAAATGTTGAAGAAGTCGAATTGGATTCCCAGAGCCTGGTTGACCATTTCCATGATCTCAAGCAGCATACGCACCGTTTCCAGCATGTATTGATAATTACGCTCGTTGGATATAACCATTGTATGCAATCCAAAACGCTGGGCTCCGCGGTCTTTGGCCCGACGGTAACCTTCCACGATTTGATCGTGTCGCAGACCGTATTTTGCTTCCACTGGAATGCCTATGATGGCATTGCCTGTGCGCCGTTCACCGGGATTATACCGGAAACAGATCAATTTGGGAAAAGGATTAATTCGCTCAACCATCGAGAGATCGTCGATATTCAAAATGCAGCCGCCGTCTTCTGCTGATAACTTGAAAAGGGCCTCCGAAGTATTGTTAGAAGAGAACATGATGTCCTCACCGCGAAATCCCAGTTGACGCGCCATTATCAATTCAGAGGGTGAACTGCAATCCATACCAAAACCCATTTTCTGCATAATTTGCAAAATTGCCGGAGTCGGCAGCGCTTTAACAGCATAGTACTCCTGAAATCCTTCGACCGTCTTGAAAAGCGCTTTTAATCCTTCGCCAGTCTCCAGTATCCCCTTTTCATCGAAAATGTGAAAAGGTGTCCCGAAGTAACTGGTGATTTCCGGCAGCCTGTTTAATAGACGCCCCTGAAATTCCTCGGACATGGGCATGGTTTTTCCCCTTTTGTTTGTTAATAATGATTATCAATAATGCTAACACGAACGAAAGAAAAATTAAAATGCCGAATTTTTTAACCCTTCATCAGTTCAGGTTAGAAAAAACCAGCCCCAACTCTGCAGAAGGCCAACAGAATTGGGGCTAAAGGAAGGAACTTTAATTAACTATTAGGCTGGTACGGCCTCCCTTGTCTCTTGGTCGGCGGCGAGTTTTGCTTCCAGGGATTGCAGAGAGCATATTTCTTGACTGGTCAAAATTCGGTCAATATCCAGCAAGATAATCAAACGATTGTTCACTTTAACGACGCCCAGAAGGTATTCCACCTGTTCTTTAGAGAAGATGCTGGAGGCCGATTCGACAGATTCAACAGGAATTCTCGTCACCTGCGCTACTGAGTCTACAACGACACCTACCAAAGAGTTACCGCAGGATACTACTACAATGCGGGTTTCCTTGTTTCTTTCCACCTGGTCCATTTCAAAACGTTTTCTTAAATCTATGACGGGAATAACCGATCCTCTTAGATTGATTACTCCTTCAACAGAAGGTGGTGTGCCAGGTAGTTTGGTAACATGCTGCAATTGAATTATTTCTTTAACGGTATTGATATCCACCGCATAAGATTCATTTCCCAGGGTAAAAACAACCAGCTGTTTTTCGGCGCCCGAATTCTTTTCAACCATTTCTATATCTCCTAATTCTTAAACCCGTCGATTCATTTATCCCCTTATATGAATATATTAAAATCCCGCCGTCTCAAAGGAGTAACAAAACTAACTTCTATGTCACAAAATTATCACAGCCGCAGGTATTAGCTTCATTCATGACTTTATTCACGCTTTCACTCTTCTATTTCGCGCCATCGCATGCTATAATCCAAACTGTAGAAAAGTATCCTGAATAAACTAACTATTCCTTTTTTCTGTATAGTGGCGTATATTGCTGCAGCGCGCAAGCAAGATTATTGGAGGAAACGAATGACGACCTTAAAACCGACTTCAGCTATTAAAACGGTCCATGCCAGAGAAATCCTGGACTCAAGGGGCAATCCCACTTTGGAAGTTGAAATAGAATTACTTGATGGGACCACCGGGATTGCCGCGGTACCCTCCGGCGCCAGCACGGGCAAATATGAAGCGGTTGAGTTGAGAGACAACGATAAAACCAGGTACAACGGACTGGGTGTACTTAATGCAGTGGCTAATGTCAACCAGCATATCGCCCCTGCCATAGTGGGCATGGAAGCCGTCAACCAGATAATTATCGACCAGAATATGGTTAAACTGGATGGCACTCCCAATAAATCTCACCTGGGGGCCAATGCCATTCTGGGAGTCTCGCTGGCTGCCGCTCAGGCCGCTGCTAAGTTTTCGAGACTTCCGCTTTACCGCTATCTGGGCGGGGTAAGTGCCTCCGTTTTGCCTGTACCCATGATGAACATCCTGAATGGCGGCAAGCATGCCTCCAATTCCACTGACTTACAGGAGTTCATGATCGTGCCAGTCGGAGCGGATAGTTTCAGCCATGCCCTCCAGATGTGCGCTGAAATTTATCAACAATTGAAAAAGGTCCTTAAAGATAAAGGCTATAACACTAACGTAGGAGATGAGGGTGGGTTCGCGCCCTCACTGGAATCTAACAGCCAGGCCCTGGACGTTATACTGGCAGCCATTGAAAAAGCCAAATATGTACCCGGCAAGGATTGTTACATAGCCCTCGATCCGGCTTCCAGCGAGTATTATCAGAACGGAAAGTATGAACTGAAACGCGAAGGCAAGACCTTCAATAGTGCCGAAATGGTGAATTTCTATGCCAAATGGATTTCCACCTATCCTATTATCAGCATTGAAGACGGTATGGCGGAGGACGACTGGGACGGCTGGCAGTTGCTTACCCAGAAAATTGGCAGCCGGGTCCAACTGGTGGGCGACGATCTCTATGTAACCAATGTCAGGAGACTGGAAACCGGTCTGCAGAAGAAAGCTTCTAACTCAATTTTGATTAAATTGAACCAGATCGGAACTCTTACTGAAACACTGGCCGCCATCCGCCTGGCTCAGGAAAACAACTGGACGGCCGTAGTCAGCCACCGCTCTGGCGAAACCGAAGATACTGTCATCGCCGACCTCTCGGTTGGCCTCAATACTGGATTTATTAAAACCGGCGCCCCCTGCCGTTCCGAACGCATCGCCAAATACAACCGCCTTCTCAAGATCGAGCAGGAACTGGGTTCCTCAGCCAAATATGCGGGTATGCAGGCCTTTTACAACCTGAAAAGGTAATCCATGAAAGAGATCTTACCCGGCATTTTTTTATTGCCGCTGACCCTGTCCGGCTTTACGCCGGACTCGGTCAACATGTATATTATTCAAACCCCGGAAGGCCTGATCAGCATTGATACCGGCTGGGATTCTCCTCAAGCCCTGGCATCCATGCAGAAGCAGTTAGCGGAAATCGGCGCCACCTTTTCCGATATTCAAAAGGTCATCATTACCCACTGCCATATTGATCATCTGGGCATGATTACCGGTTTGAAAGAGAACTTTGGCACCCAATACTGTTTGCATAAGAAAGACTTCGATCTGATTAAAATACGTTATTCAGACGTGGATAATCTTATACCTTTGACAGATGCCTTTCTGCAACAACATGGGGTGCCTGTAAGTGAATTGATTCCGCCGGAAATGCAGTTGCCTGTTCCCCTTCATCTCTCAAAAACTCATCCTGATGTCTTGCTTTTTGGCGGCGAGGAAATTCAGGCCGGGGAATATACTTTGCGCGTTATTAATACACCCGGTCATACTATGGGGCATATCGCTCTTTATGAGCCAGAAAAGAAATTCATTTTCTCGGGAGACATGCTGCTGCCCACCATCTCCACCAATGCGGCTATTCATGTCCAGCATATAGAGAATCCCCTAAAGCAATACAAAGACTCATTGTTAACTCTGAAAGCCTTGGACATTGAACTGGTGCTGCCAGGCCATGAATATATCTATTCTCACCCCGGACGGCGGATTGAAGAACTTATCAGCCGTCATGAAGAAAAAACTGGGGAAATTCGCCGTATTTTTGATGATGGGCAGGCCAAAACCGCTTATCAAATATCTCTCCTCCTTGCCAGGTCTGCCAGGACTGGCTTATCCAATTGGCATAAAATGCTGGGATGGGACCGGCGCTTCGCCGTTTTACAGTCGATAGCTCACCTGGAAGCTCTGAAATTTGCCGGTGACCTGAGACTGGAGGAGCTTAACGGTTTCTTTTATTACCAGCCTTGTCACGTAAAACCTGCTTGTTGAAGGCACCTCCTTCTTCCGCACTTAAAATTGGATTTTGAATTGTAAAAATGGCATAATGGGCATTGGGTTAACCAGTAAATAAGAGTAACGGCAGTTTTGCAAATGGGATAGTGGTGTCACCGGCCCAAGGAGACAGCCATACCAGTTAAAACTCCCGGACAGATTCATAAATGGACCTGCCACAAGCTGGAAGGCTTTTCGGATTTTATGGAAAGCTATGCTCGCTCTACCCGAAAAGCTGCTTACTGTTACCTGGAATTGTTTGCCGGCCCCGGCAGTTACTCCTGCAGCGAAATGAATTGCAGTCTTGAAGGTTCTGGCTTAAGAGTACTAAAAACTGGTGCCAATTTTACTCGCTACGGCTTTTTAACTCCACAAAAAACTATTGCCGATAATCTGCAGTCTTCACTTGCATCTATGGGTAAAGACCAGCTTCAAATAATGGTGGGAAATCCCAATAACCCCAGGACTCTCATCCGCTTTATAGACAATATCCCGCGCTCAGCTTCCAGTCTGGCCTTCATTGATCCCGGCGGTTACCGCCGCTTGAATTGGAAAACTCTTGAAATACTGGCCGAATTGGGAAAAAACCGCCAGGGTCAAAAAACCGACCTTTTAATAATCTTTCCTCTGGAAATGGCTTTACTGAGAAACCTGGCACGGCCGGAATGCGCGCCTTCAGTAACTCGTTTCTACGGCCATCGCCGCTGGGAAGAACTGAAAATTTTAAAACTTTCCAGCCAGGCTGAGGACATCAAACCCAGGCTGGTCGAGTTATTTAAAAACGGTCTTTCCAGCCTGGGTTATAAATATGTTGAGGATTTTAAACCGGTCGCGCCTACTCACGATCCCTATTATCACATAATCTACGCTGGAGACACTGTCAGTCGGCTTAAACAAATTAAAAAAGCCTGGGGTAGGCCCCGCTTTTTACGTTGTGAACTTCTGTATGGGATTCAGAAAGAAAAAGGCAAAATATAATTTTGCAGTCTTGGATTGGCCTTTTAATTCAATAATAAAATTCAATATGAGGAGGTAGATTGTCATGGCTATCAAAGTCGGTATTAATGGTTTCGGCAGAGTTGGCAGACTCACACTGAGGGCTATCCAGCAATACCACCGGGGTGAACTGGAAGTTGCTGCCATTAACGATCTCACGGACACGGAAACCAACGCTCATCTTTTAAAATGGGATTCTAGCTATGGCCAGTATCCAGGCAAGATTAATCATACCGCCGATGCTATCGTGGTCGACGGGCAGCCTGTCAAAGTACTGGCCGAACGTGACCCGGCCAATATCAAATGGCAGGATCTGGACATCCAGATTGTGATAGAATCCACCGGTCTATTCACTGATGCTGCAAAAGCAGTCGCTCATATGAAAGGCGGAGCTAAAAAAGTCCTGATATCTGCCCCGGCCAAGGGAGAGGACATTACTATCGTTCTAGGCGTCAACGAAGATAAATATGATCCCCAAAAACACAATATCATCTCCAACGCTTCCTGTACCACCAACTGCCTTGCACCCGTCGCTAAAGTTTTACAGCAAAACTTCGGGATCGTTAAGGGGTTGATGACCACCATTCATGCCTATACTAACGACCAGAGGATTCTGGATCAGCAGCATAAAGATCTTCGCCGTGCCCGCTCAGCCGGCATGAGCATGATTCCTACCACAACTGGCGCCGCCAAGGCCATTTCGCTGGTCCTGCCTGAACTTAAAGGCAAGATGCATGGCTTTGCCATCCGTGTGCCCACTCCTACCGTTTCCGTGGTGGACCTGGTGGCTGAACTGGCTAAAGAAGCCACCGTAGAACAGGTCAATGCCGCTCTTAAAAGTGCAGCGGAAGGCCCTATGAAAGGTATCCTGGTTTTCAGCGAAGAGGAACTGGTCAGCATCGATTTTAAAGGCAACAATGCCAGCTCCATCGTAGATGCCTTGAGCACCCTTTCTATCGGAGGCAATCTGGTTAAAATAATCGCCTGGTATGACAACGAATGGGGCTACAGCTGCCGCCTGGCTGATTTAGCTGCCTTCGTGGCGAAGAAAGGACTTTAGAAGACCAAACCAGAATTTGTTCATTGGATTTCTGTTTTATCAGGGGAATGGGTTGTAATGGTCAGCCCATTCCCTTTTTAATTTTAGAAATGAGCCTCCACTGAATGATAGTTTAGGCTACTACAAACTTAATCCTGCTCCTGCTCGAAACTTTAACTCACCGTTAGCTTTACACCTGGATGGGCTGGGTATATTATTGGTGTCAAGACTAAAAAAGAACTTTGCCTTAATGGGAGTCGCTTTTACCCTGTATAATAAAAGCAGGACATAAAAGAAACCCGCCTTAAGATCGATGGTATATTTCTATATTTTTCTGCCATTTCTTTTACGGAGGTAAATCATGAATCCTTTTCTGGCTGCCTTCCTCTTTTTAGCAGGAGTGGCATTGGGTGGGTTATTCATTTGGCTAATAATCAAGATGCGTATATCTCAAACACAGTCTGCCGGTGAGTCTGAAAAAGCCACGCTGGTTGAGCGGTTATCCTCCCGTGATGTTAAGATTGAAGAACTAAATTCTGTGATCCAGAAAAAAGACAGTGATTGTTTAGCTTTACAAAGCGAAACGTCAAATATGAACAGGCAAATCTCGGAAATGAAAACCCGCTTGGAAGAAGAGCGAAAAGCCTCCCAAGAAAAGCTGGTTTTGCTAAATGATGCTCAAACGAAGCTTTCCGATGCCTTTAAGGCCCTCTCAGCAGAAGCCCTGAACACCAATAATCAGTCCTTTTTAGACCTGGCTAAAACTACTCTTGAAAAGTATCAGGAAAGCGCTAAAACCGATCTGGAAAACCGCCAAAAAGCCATTGATGCCGTGGTAAAGCCTGTTAAAGAATCTCTGGAAAAATTTGACGAAAAAATCCAGGGCTTAGAAAAAGTTCGCATCGAAGCCTATGTCGGACTGCAAGGGTTGGTAACAGAACTTAAAGAAGGTCAAACCAAACTTCAAAGTGAGACCTCCAACCTGGTAAAAGCCTTGCGGGCCCCGATAGTGCGAGGCCGCTGGGGAGAAATCCAGTTAAAACGCGTAGTCGAATTTGCAGGCATGATCCAGTATTGTGATTTTTATGAGCAGCAATCGACCGATACTGAGAGCGGTAGACTGCGCCCTGACATGGTAATCCGGTTGCCTAAGAATCGCAGTATTGTTATCGATTCTAAAGTCCCTTTAGAAGCTTACTTGAGTGCCATCGATGCTAAAGACGAAACCACCAGGATTGAAAAACTTAAAGAACACGCCAGACAGGTCAGGGACCATTTTGGTAAACTTGGCGCGAAGGCGTATTGGGAACAATTCTCGCCATCACCCGAATTCGTGGTTTTATTTCTCCCGGGAGAATCGTTTTTCAGCGCAGCACTTGAACAGGATCCGGGGTTGATTGAAGCTTGCGTTAACCAGGGAGTGATTCTGGCAACACCCACCACTCTTATTGCCCTTTTAAAAGCGGTAGCATATGGATGGCAGCAAGAAACACTCTTAAAAAATGTGACTGAGATTGGCAAGTTAGGGAAAGAACTTTACGAAAGAATGTCCGATATGGCGGAACATGCCGAAGATATGGGGAAGGCTCTTAAGAAAACGATAGAACATTACAACAGCATGATAGGCTCTATTGAAAGCCGGGTCTTGGTCACAACGCGGAAATTCAAGGTTCTTGGCCAACTCAGTTCCGCCGATATCCCGGAGATTCAACCCATTACCATCTCCACCCGTCAATTACCTGAACCAGTTGAGGAATAATCTGGGGCCTGAATATTATTTAATAATTAAACTTCGTTAGTTATTACAGAGAGGTGAAAGGAATATGAAAAATTCCAGTCGCACGCTTTTAAGTTTTGGAATAGCCCTGGGTGTACTGGTTATTGCTACACTTGTCCTGGCTTTAACTCTTGGCAAAGGCAATGCTCCCTTAATGTCCGAAAACACGCCTCAAGGCGTCATCCAGCGCTATTTACTGGCCATCCAGGAAAAGAACTATTTAGCTGCCTATAATTATTTGGCCCCGTCGGATCCTAAGAATGTAAATGAACCAATTCGATCTTACGACATGTGGTTGCAGCAAGTTCAAAATTCTGTCAATTCTACCTGGAAAGCTAATTTGGGGAAAGTCACTATTTCTGGAGAAACCGCCAACGTTGACGTCTCGATCGAGGTGTTGCGGCCGGACGGACCTTTTGGAAACCCGGTCAATGCCAATAACATCACTTTTTTTCTCAAAATGGTGGGGGCAAACTGGCTCATAATATCACCTGCAGACCTGTACTGGCTGTATTAATAAATATCAGGAGGAATTAAATGAGCAGCGTCAGACGGGTTTATTATTATCTGGTTACCTTGATCACTCTGGGTATATTCGTTTCAGGTATAGGCGTATTGCTATCCCTGTTATTTGATATTACCATCTCAGGTTCTTCAGCCATCGGTCAATCCAACTTCATTCAGCAGCAGCTCAGTCTGGGTTTAGCTATGCTGGTTATTGGCGGGCCTTTGTGGTTCTTTTTCTGGAAAAGTGTCCGGAAGAATGTCAGCGGCAATAACCTTGAAATCGGCGCGACTCTTCGCAAGTTCTTTCTAAATTTTATACTCGTGGTAACCTCGCTTACCGCTGTTTTTGCTGCTCAAGCCGTTTTAAAATGGCTGATGACAGGTCTTCCCCAATCTCAGAGTATCTCCGGGAGTCTGGCTACCTTCATCGTATCTCTGGCCGTCTGGTATTATCATTGGCGCGTTTCAGAACTCGAAGGACATCCTTCTCCCTCTTCCAAAACGCTTCGCAGATGGTATATTTATATTGTTTCAGGTTGGGGACTGGTTCTTCTGGCTGTCGGCTTGGTACAACTCGTTAATGCCTCCGCCAGTTATCTGCCGATCTGGGGCAATCACCTTATTGGCGCAGGTGTATGGGCTGGCTCTATTCCAGACAGTGTCAGCCTGGTCATCTCGGGAGGGATATTATGGTCTTTCCACTGGTTCCGCATGTCCGGAGGAGACACTGCTTCCAATCTGCGCCAGATATATATTTATCTCCTGGCTATTGTAGTCAGTTCTATCGTTGGTTTAGTGGCTTTGACTATGGGATTGTACCAGGTTTTCGTCTGGATAATGGGCGCGGCCGGAGACATCTCCGGAAGCTATTTTCTGTTTTTGGACTGGGTCATCCCGACTCTGATCGTTACGGCTGCCATATGGGTCTATCACCAATCCGTTGCCCAGGAAGAGGCCGCTAAACTCACAGAACGCTTGCTTTCCGCTAAAAGAGTCCACCTTTATATCATGTCTTTCATAGGACTGGGAACCCTGATTTCCGGTTTGATTATGCTGTTCGGAACGTTATTGGACCTGGTTATTAACAGCCTGAGCCCGGCCATAGCCCAGCAACCCGGATGGTGGCAAAAGCAATTGAGCCTGTGTGTGGCACTTATGATAGTAGCGGTTCCTTTATGGTCGTATTATTGGAACCAGATTATCCTTCTTTCCACCAGCGGCGGTATCGCAGAATGGCGGGCTAAATCCAGGCGTATCTACCTGTATGTCATCATCGGAGCTTCAATTATTGCCCTGGCTGCCGCTCTCGTCAACGTAGTATTCCAATCCCTCAGCGGTTTACTTACCGGAAATTTTGGTATAGGTGTACTTCAAAATTCCCGCTGGAGTATCCAGTCTTTAATCGTGGCCATTCCCGTTTTGATCTATCACTGGCTGATCGCCCGTCAAGACCAGCACAGAGGCGCCGAAGCGGCCGTCAGCCTTAAGAACATTACGGCGCTTATAGACCATCAGTCTCGGGACTCGATCGGCTTACTGGAAAAGAAATTGGGTGCTAAAATTCGTATTCTGGAATATGCCGGGACTCCTGCAGGACCTCCCATACTATCGGATGAAGATTTAACTAAACTGACGGATGAGATCAGATCTAGCCCCTTTCCTAAGGTCATGCTTATTATCCATGACTCTAGATTTCTGGTCCTCCCTTATCAGGAAAAATGATATTTTAACCTGTAACTGTTCCTTTAAATTGGCAAAATAGCCGTTAATCAGTTCTTAACAAAAATAGACTAAAATGTATGTTAGATCAGATAGTATTTTTTGAATTAAATGGATAGTCATGTTATGCTAATCATCAATTAATTCACCTCTAACTGACTATTCCAAACTTAAACCCTGGAGGAAACCAAGATGCCTAAAATTCATTTTCTGGACGTGACCAATCGAGATGGTGTGCAGACCGCCAAACTGGGACTTTCCAAGCTGGAAAAAACCCTCATCAATATTTATCTCAATGAGATGGGAGTTTTCCAGTCTGAGTTCGGCTTTCCTACCACCCATCACGAATCTCTTTATCTCAGGGCCAATCTGGAACTGGCGGAAATGGGTGTGCTGAAACCCGTTCACCTGGGTGGTTGGATTCGTGCAGTTGTTTCCGATGTAGAGACTACCTTTAAACTGGTGCCGGAAATCCGCCATTTGAATCTCTCAATCTCAACTTCTCACCAGATGATTTACGGCAAATTCCTGGGGAAAAAGACCAATGACGACGTTACTACCGAGATGACTGAAGCTGTAGATGCCGCCCGTAAACACGGTTGCCAGACGATCGGTGTCAATGCAGAAGACGCCTCGCGTACCGACCTCAAGTTTTTAATCAAGTTCTGCCTGGCTGCCAGGCAGCACGGCGCTGATCGCGTACGCTATTGCGATACACTCGGCTATGATAATCCCTTTTCAATTTATGACGCTTGCAAGAAGTTGGCCGAAGCCGTAGAGGCTCCCATTGAAGTTCACTGTCATGGCGATCTGGGCATGGCCGTAGCCAATTCTCTGGCTGGAGCCAAGGGGGCTATGGACGGCGGCCAGGATGCTTATATTAACACTACCGTCAACGGCATCGGCGAACGTGCTGGCAATGCCGATCTGGTCGCGGTAATTTTGGCAGTCTTGAAATCCAAGGACTTCGCCAATAAATATGAGATTGGCGATAAAATAGATCTCACCAAAGCTAATAAAATAGCCAAATTCGCCAGCTATGCCTTCAATGTGCCCATTCCCATCAACCAGCCTGGCGTGGGTGCTAATGCCTTCGCCCATGCCTCTGGTATCCATGCCGATGGTATTCTCAAAGATCCCCATAATTATGAATTGTACGGTTTTGAGGAATTGGGACGTGGCGAACCCGAACAGGTGGAAACCGGGCGGGAAATCTGCTCCGGTCAGTACGGAGGCATTTCCGGTTTCAGCTACCTGATGGGCAAGATGAAAGACCCCCTTTGTTTTTCCTCCAAAGAGGAGGCCAATCAGGTTTTGGAGTTGGTCAGGTACGCTAACGTGGAATCCCATAAACCTCTGGTGGAAGACGAGTTGCGCTTCATTGCCAAATTCCCGCAGATCACCAAGAAGTTGTTGACTATGACTCCGCTGGAGTAAATTTCCATAATTGCAGTGAATAGGCCTAATCATCAAAAATTGCTGGAGATCTTTACTTGCCTTCTAGCGCACTACGGTCCCCAGCATTGGTGGCCGGCTGAGGAGCCTTTCGAGGTCATGGTCGGGGCTATTTTAACTCAGTCCGCCGCCTGGACCAATGTCGAAAAAGCTATTCACAATTTGAAAACGGCCGGAATGTTAAACCCGGCTTCTTTGAGAAGCTTTGCGCTGGAAGAACTGGCCGGAGTAATTCATTCCTGCGGCTATTACAACATGAAGGCCCGCAAGCTCAAGGCCCTGGCGGAGTGGTTTAGTTTTGAATTTAGTGATAACCTGGAAGATATGCAGCAGGCTGACCCTGCTGTATTGCGGACTTCATTACTCGGGGTATATGGGGTTGGTGAAGAAACGGCCGATTCCATTTTATTGTATGCCTGTGAAAAACCTGTTTTTGTTATCGATGCCTATACCCGCCGCATAGTCGACCGCCTAGGATTTCGTGTTCGCGGCACTAAATATAGCGACTATCAGAGTTTTTTTCTGGCAGGTCTTAAAACGGATATTCACCTTTTTAACGAGTACCATGCTTTGCTGGTAGCCCTGGGGAAAACCAACTGTAAGAAAAAGCCGCTGTGCCGGACCTGTTGTTTGGCTGATCTTTGCGAGAAAAATTAAGACACATGGTTTATTATTATAGGGTTAAGGAGACGATATGACCGCGCAAAGTATTCTATTTACCAGGAATAATCATATTGCC
>Ga0114951_10001365_pt1 | contig 30345 bp, 17 predicted proteins | sample AM7aDNAmetaG_FD_88677 | JGI IMG/M metagenome (GOLD analysis project Ga0114951, IMG submission 88677) | Freshwater microbial communities from Finland to study Microbial Dark Matter (Phase II) - AM7a DNA metaG | ecosystem: Environmental > Aquatic > Freshwater > Lake | place: Finland: Lake Alinen... | reverse complement strand
GGCCAGGCTGAAGAAGTGTTGATCCCGCAGCACGGCGATAATGCGGCGTTCCACCTGTTGGACGGCCGCTTCCACTTTCCCTTTGTCCTGGGGTTTGCGGACCCGCGCTGGCAGCACGACGGTACCGTAATGCGCCGCCAATTCCTCGTAGCCGGTATTGAGTTCCGGCTCATAGCGGCATGCATAGGTGACCGCCGTTTTCGGATTGTCTGGCACGGTCAGGCGCGTGACCCCACCAAAGAACTCCCACGCATGGATGTGGGCTTCGATCCACGACGGCAACTGCATATTCTCGAACGCCTCGGTATAGGTGTAGTTGCTGGCGCCCAGCGCCGCAACAAACAGGTACGCCGCGCGGGATTGACCGGTCTGCGGATCGACGAGCGGGATGGTCAGCCCGGCCCAGTCCACAAACATTCGTTCGCCAGGTGGGTGATGCTGGCGCAGGGCCGGTTCGAGCTGGGCGCAGAAGCGGCGATAGTATTCCCAGAACTGGGTGTGGGCATACCCGTCCGGATGGGCCCGGTGATATTCCTCCCACAGCAGTTGGAGCGTCACCCCTTTGCGTTGGAGTTCCCGATGGACCTCGACCATCGGTGGCAGATACCGTTTGGGATCGGCTGGCAGCAGCGCGACCGCCCGCAGCCGCTGCCGCAGTTGCTCATCGTCCAGATCGGCGGGAATCGGCCAACCAATTCCTGCCTGCTGTGCCTGGGATAGGTGTTGCCCCACACAGGTGTGACTGAGGTTTAAACTGGCGGCAATCTGACGGTTGGTCAGCCCAAGTTCGTGTTTGAGTCGAAGGATTTCTTTAGTTTTGTGCATGGATACCGGTCTGCGGGCCATAATTGGCTCCTTTCAAGGGTTGAAAGGAGGCAGCATAGCCCTCCGTATCCAGCGTCACTGCACCGCGTTCCGGAGTTATGTTTCCACCCGTTCCGGTCGATCGTTGCCAGCCGTTCCGGACTCCGCCGGAAAAGTGGCAACTTTCAAACCGGAATCACTGGAAACTTTGCTCCGGATTCAGTGGCAACTTATTTCCGGAACGCCTGGCAACTTTCCGAAATTCGCATCAACTACCTCAAACTTGGGAAGCTTGCCATCTATGAACCGAAACTCGCTGTAAAATGATAGGCCGCCAACGCTGTTAAAATCGATTACCGCTCCGACCTGCAACTTCTGGTGATAGATCGCTCCTGAATAATTCACATCTAGTTGTCGATATTATCGATCTCAAATACGGGCCAGTAGTTTAACTGGCTTTTGTGAAGTCGTAATAAGTTGATGGGAATATCCAGCGTAATGCCGAACATCTCTTTGAACGCTTTGACAGATTCATCCGAAACACCGTCGGTGGCGATGTGAAAAAGCAACGCAAGAAATGTGAAATTATCAAGATCACTACATAAGTTTTTCCCCAGCATATCCATGATGGATTCTTGATCCACCACTCGCTTGCGCATCGTTACTTTATGCTTCTTGCTCATTGTCGCCACCCGAAGATCGGGTTTCGTTATCCCGGCGGATACCCGCACCACTGCAACGGGTCGCGGATAAAACACGCGCTTCATTTCCTCTGCTGAAATCCAACTGCGCTGTGGACGGGTGAATTTGACCTGATCCATCTCCGGGCATTCTTTTCGGAATATTCTTTCAGCCTCAATGCGCACCTTTTTCATCTCGATAGCGGACAATTTCAGGATCGCCCCCAGTCCGCCGCACTCCTGGCACCAACGGTATCCGCGTCCATTGTTCACATCAATCAATCCTCTTCCGCGACAGCTCTCGCAGGGACTACACAGCTCCAGTTGATCAATGTATTTTCGGTGCGGGCCGATGGGGGGCAGCCCGGTGAGGACACGGTATGCGCACATCTTTTCGACCATGCTGAGATCCCATCCATCGGGTTCGCATTTCTCACCGCACTCGGCACAAATCTCCATCCCGGGCGGTGTATAGGCCCTGTCTGGTGCCAATTTACACTGATGTGAAAATACTCTATGTGGCATAAAAACCTGATCGCCGATCGATTACTGCTCCCAACTTAATTCTTTTTTCCCAAAATGCCCGTAGTTCGTTGTCTGCCGATAGATCGGACTGAGCAGATTTAACTTATCAATAATCGCACCGGGGCGAAAGTCGAATCCCCTGGCATAGTCCAGCGCCGCCTGTTCGTCCCCGGTGTTGAAAGTATCCACCTTCAAAGAAAGGTTCTCCGCCTTCCCAATGGCGTAGGCAACCTGAATCTCGACACGTTTCGCCAATCCCGCTTTCACAATCTGTCTCGCCACATAACGCGCAAAATAAGCGGCGCTGCGGTCCACCTTCGACGGGTCTTTTCCGCTGAATGCTCCGCCGCCATGTCGGGCGAAACCACCATAGGTGTCCACGATAATCTTACGCCCCGTCAAACCGCAGTCGGCTGTTGGGCCACCGATGGCAAATTCACCACTCGGGTTCACCAGCGTGTTGATGCTAGAATTAAACCATCGCCCCAGTTCTCGTGGTAGCAGAACCGTTTCAACATAATTCCGAATTTGGGCTTGGGGTGTTCCTTTCCAGTGTTGAGTTGAAACCACCACATCCGTGACGACCGACGGTTGGTTATTCACGTACTTCACGGTTACCTGGGTCTTCGCATCAGGACGAATCCAATCAACAGTCTTGTTCTTCCGATCCGTTGCCAACCCCCGCGCCAAACGATGCGCCAGGAAGATCGGGAGCGGCATTAATTCGGGGGTTTCGTCGGTCGCATAGCCAAACATCAACCCTTGGTCGCCAGCGCCCTTTTCCTTGCCGTCACCGACCGCAGCGGCAATGTCGGCAGCCTGTTGAGTCAGTAGTTGCTGAATGATTACCGCGTCGGCAGCAAACTCCTCGCGGGAATCGGTGTAGCCACGTGTGGTAACTGAATGATCCACTTTACACCGAAACTAACCACCCTACAGACCTTTGCTGCCATCCAGGATCAACCTTGGGAAAGTAACTTTAAATGCTTGCCGAGGTGCCGCAGCAGAAACTCCACATGCAGATCAGTGTGGTTGGCCAGTGTTTCAAGAATGGCGGACTTGAATTCCGGATGGGTTAGCACTGAACCGAACGTAACATGCAACATTTGCCGCCCTACCAGTTCATCAAGATACTGCCGTTCTTCCAACCCCTTGAACACCGGTAAATTGGCAACCTGTTCCGTCGTCGCGGAAATGTGGTAGCTGAGACAATCCACCGCAAACCGCTCCCGGCTAAACTGGGTGATCTTCCCGAATAACGTTGGGTGGGTGCGCGCCACAACCCGCAAGGCTTCCAAGTAGCTCGTACCAGCCGTCTTTACGTGTAAAAGATCGCCGCACACCCGCCCGATGATCGGATACACGGCGAACTTATCTGAGCCGCTATGAATGCTCAGTTTGTACGGACCCCAGTGTTTGGCAATTGCGATATGCTCCCCTAAAGCCGTTTCAAATTGCTTGAGATCCCCCTTGTAATCCACTCCCTTTTCAAACTCACCGATGAATCGGGGGGCGACGCTCACGACATGCGGGACACCGCGCCGTTTAAGTTCTGCACCGATGAAAAAGTGCTCCAAGGAACTCGTGGGCGTTTCAGTCTCGTCAACGCTCACCTCAATCTCGAATGGCCGCGCGCCCATTGTACGAGCGATGTGTTCTCCCATCTGCGCAACATGGTCCAGTGCCCGCGCATACTTGACCGCCGCGGCTTGCAGCGCCGGCCGATCAAACTGCAGCACTCCCAAGCCGGGTACTTCAAACTTTTTTCCAAGATACAGCGATTCCAACTCCGCCGTTAAGGCCCCTCTTCCAACATGGGCGGAAGGGTCAATTGTAAAAAAACAAAAACCGGCGGCAGCAGTCCGATCGACATGCTCGGGCAGTTTGAGATGGTCCGCATCCGCGCCCCACTCCCCGGCATACCCCAGCCGGGTTAACGCTTCCGCCGCAGCGGCCATGACTTCCGTCGGAGTCCGTTGCGTCCGCTCCATTTCACGAATGGATTGTTGCGCGAAGATCGGCGCAAATCGAGCCGCGCGAACTGCCGCGTAATGACCGGGCGTTGCCAGCCCTAACCGGTCACCAAAACCAAACGAACGCTTTAATCCTAATGGAACAGGTCGGATCGTTGTCATAATATTTTCTTTCGTTTTATGAGTTTATGTTACGTAATTTGTGCGATTTGCGATGCTATTTTTGACCACCCATCAATGGACGATATCGGACGGACACGGATCGTAATGCGGATGCGCTACGCGCGGCACACGCAAGCCACCAGTCAAGTACAAGGCCGGTGGGCAGTCACAGTCAAATCGGAGGATGGGACAAACCGGATCCGGCGCTTCGACCGGTAACCCCGCCACCACGACGCGTCCATCGGACTGAGTGAACCGTAACGGCTGATCGGTTCCCAGCAAGGTCGCTCGCTCCACACGGCACTCCAAACCGGCCAGCGTTAACGTCGTCCCGGGCCACCGCCGCACGAGTTGGAACAGCGATCGCCCGCGCGCCGTGAATGGGCCGTGAGAGCTCCAATCGCTGCGGTGGGCGCCTTTTTCGCGTAGGTCAAATGTGAAGCTTTCGGTGTCGAAGATTGCTTCGGCGCCACCACGCTTCAGCCACGCGCCGACCCTTTCCAACACCCGGACGGATTCCTCTGGTATGGATCCATCACCCCGCGGGCCGATGTTGAGCAAGAGATTACCACACCCTTGCGCACAAGTCGCAAGCAGATCCACGACCTGACCCGCTGTCTTCCAGTTATGGTCGCCGGCATGGTACCCCCAACTGTCGTTGAACGTCATGCAGGCCTCCCAGGGCCGCCACGGCTGCGGGGATCCGAGATGGCCTTCGGGTGTGGCGAAGTCACCCGGCAAGCCGTTCCGCCCATTAAATAATATGTGCGGTTGAATGGCGCGCACCATCGCGTTCATCTCCTCCGCGCGCCAACCCGCCGCATTAAACGGCCACCAGCCGTCATACCACAGCACATCAATCGGGTTGTAGCGAGTGACCAACTCCCGGATGCGCGTCTGCGTGTTGCGAATGAAGGTTTCGTAGGCGGCCTTGTCCTCCAATGCCGCGACTGCGTCCGGCGAGTCGGACCAATTGTTCAAACTGTGATACAAGCCAACCCGCAACCCGCGCGCCCGCGCCGCGCTGACCACCTCGCCGACGAAGTCGCGTTTGGAACAGAAATCGCTCAGCGCGGTCGGATACAGCCGGTAGCCTTCGTGGTGCATTGTCGTCAACACGACATAACGCATCCCAGCCCGCACTGCCAAATCGCAGATCGCCCCGGCATCGAATCGTTCGGCCCTGAATCGCCCAGCCAATTGCTGGTATTCCGCCAGCGGAATCTGCTCGCGATTCAACACCCACTCGCCGCGCCCCAAGAGGCTGAAGAGGCCGTAGTGCACAAACAACCCGTAGCGTAACTCAGAGAAGTTCTTCAGATTTTCATTCATATTCATTTTACCGGTTGCACCTCGGGCAGTCGCGCCGCTGGACGGTTATCACTCGGCCCTCTTGTAATTGTTAATCTTGCGTTCAAACTCACCCGTCAGCCATTGATTGATGAGCGCGATATACCAGCTTTTTTCGGTCAACCCAAACTCCAGGGCTTTTGATTTAGCAACTTGAAAGGCTTCGATCGCCGCACGCATCAACGCACACCCTTGGTCTGCAATTTCACGGTTGCCGGTATTGAGATAATCGGCAAAATGAATCACGGCATCCTGTTGGTAATGCATGACCCTCAGCTCCGCCGCTTCAAACTTCGCGCGTTGCACCTCGACCCGCGTAAGGTGTAACAGCCGTTCCGGCGCGTCAGAACTGATCCCCGCCGCTAGCCGCTCCGCCGCGGCCGCAAGTTTTCGGGATGAGTCGGCATAGATTTCGACCATGTCCCGTGCAAACGCCGAGGTTGATTCCGGCAACCAGCGATAATCGAGATACACACCGACATCGTGCCCGCAGGTTTGCATCGTCCGGGTGAAAATTTCTCCTCTTGCCAAGAGATAGTCTTCCCAGGCCGGGACTCCGCCCACGGCAAATTTCGAGGAAATGGTCTGACAGAATTGCGTGACGGTCAGCTTTTCGTTCCAGTGCGCCTCAGCAAACAGCAACATATTGAATTCCGGGGCCAGTTCCGGACCCGCGATCTGGAGGGACATATGGCTTTCGATGTCATTTCCTTGATAAACCGTCATGTCGTCGAGAATCACCTGCGGCAGAAATGGGTAGATACCCCGGAACAGGATCTGATCAAAGTAATACTCGAACGTATGATTATCGAAAATGGCGTTGAACTTTTCACGCCATGCTTTCAGCGCGTCCAAGTAATACCGGTTGCGTGCGCACTTGGGATCATCAAGCGCATGGCCGTAGCAGCGTTCGCGCGGCGCAAATACCAGGAAACATTCGGGCGCCGGGCTGATATTGACGCCGGGATACAGGGTGTCATGGTAGGCAATATTGGCAACCCGCACAGCGCTCTGGCATTCCCGGGCGGTTTCCGCCAACAAATTCATGGCCAGCATTGACTGATCGGCTGGACTAAAGGACCGGCAAGAGGGGCATAAACACCAGCCACCGGCCGGGAGGTCGTCCGCCCAGGCGTGGACACCATAAGCTCCCGAGACCGATTGCAGCAGCGTTTTAAAATTCTCTTTGATGATTTTCCGGGCATCAGGATTAGTGATGCAGACATTGGAATCATTGAGCCGCTTGCCGTTGAAATCCTCCGGCTGAAACATCCGGAACAGTTCCGGCTTCTCCTTAAACATGTCCCGGGGGAGCAGATGGGAAAGGCCATGATCACCCACTTCAAGGCGGATTCCTAATTCTTCAACCAATTGAACATCGACCATCCGATCACTCAAGGCATTAAATTTCAACTTTGCATAGAAGCGCAGCCATTCTTCATCGGTATAGTCATGGGTATCCAGCGGGTTCCAAAAAACACCGCGATAGGGAAAACGGGGACGCATGAGTGTTTGGCCGACCGGCAAATCAACGACTTGCGCCGGAGCCCATTCTCCCGCTTCACCTGGGAGCAAAAACAGGAAACCCAGTTGCTCCGCGAGATAGTACACCCCGTTCAAGACGCCTTTGGCAGAGTTAGCAAACAACTCAATCCCCTTCACTGAAACGGTGAGCTGAAAACTGTCATGAATCAGATCGGCTGAACCTGCCTCGAATTCGGAATTGTTTCCGATGGCCAGAAAGAACGCGGCGCAGCCACCTGGACACTCCCGTGTTTCCGTTAAAACACCGACCCGCCCCAAGAGTCTTTGCAGCTCCTGGAGCGCATATTGATAGCACTTCGAATCAGCAGTCCTCCGGTGAAAGACGATTGTTTTCAAGGGAATCTTGTAGGTTTGCGTCATTTTATTTCCACTTTAGTTCGTGCTTTAACTCCTGAGAACGGTATTTCAGCGATGATTGTCCACTGCCCCTGCGGATCGTTGAGCGCTGCAAAAGTCATCGCGCCTGAAAACGTGCCGTCCTTGCTGGTTACAACGGATTGACGGTACGCATCGATTTCCTGACCGGCCGGATCAAGAAACCGGATGGTAACAGGTACTGCAGAACTGGCCAGCACTGCGAGCGAGAACTTCACCTTTACGCCCTGACATTCTGCCTTGATTTTCAGCTGCTTCGGCGGAATCGGATAATTGACAATGACCTGCCATTCGCCTTTTTTAAGGTCGATCGGAAGGCGGGTCCCGGCACTGGTCAGCACCTGATTGTCAACGAGGCTGAATGCATTCGATAAAGTTTTAGCGAAGGTGACCGTTCCCGCCTGATCAAGGTAAAGATCGGTGTTGATGACAAAATAGACATCGCAGCCTGGGCCGGGAACGTGGTAGCACGCAAAGTAGTTATTGTCCGCATAGACGGGGGGCGCGGATTTTAATCCGGGCAGAAAAACCTCCTTGGCTTTAGGGACCAGCGACTGGACGTTTTCCATTTTCCCGTGCGCGTCATCGCCTTTTGCGGGAACGAATTCGCCGGGGATATACTGGACAGCCGATTCCGGAGCCAGTGCCGCAGCGCCCTTGGCGGCAAAAACCATACCGCCTGAAGCAGCGAACTCATCCACGCCCTTTTTCAAGGATTCTGTCGCATAGTTGTAATTTGGAAGAACGACCGCATCGAAGCGCTTCAACTCGCCCTTGAGGATTTCGTCGGTATGAACAATCTCAAACGGAATGCCTGCCAACCTGAGTGCTGCGCAAAGCTGATGTTTTGGCGCGTAAGGCGTGCGACCCGCAGGATCATTTTGCCCCATCATTTCATAATCGTTCCAGACGAGGGCGATTTTGCCGAGGTCCTCAAAGCTCAAGCTATTCAAAAACGGCCCATAGACATCCCGGAACCCGGCCAGGCGCCGGACCGAATCGGCCATATCGTCGCGATGAATCCAGGTATCGGCTGCATACATGATGCCCTTGGCGCCCTTTGCCAGCGAGACCTCGGTCATCACCCGGATGCTCTCATTAAAACCTGGCAGCGCAGGAATGGACCACCACCCGAGCAACGGCCAGACCGGTTTGCGCGGACGGTTCATATCACCTGCACGAAAAACCTCCGTGCAAGATTCTGCCAACAATTCGGTCGCAGCGATATCCCGGCGATGATCGGTCTCAGCCAAATAGCAGTAAACCTCCGGCATCGAGACGCTTGTCCCCCCGTGGCCATCGCTGGGCTGCGACATCGTCCTGATCGCCGGATTAGCTTCCTGTGCAAATTTCGTCATCAGCACATCGTGGTAGGTGAGCCCCTTATTTTGCCACATGCCGACGCCGAACGTGTCAATCCACCGGGCGTAGGGGTCGTTGTCAGGCACAACGCTGCCCTTGGGTTTCATTTCGAAGGAAGGGAAGCTGGAAATGCCGGTCTTCTCCTTAAAATATCGCAGGGCGGCCGGGGACATGTCGTGGTGGGAATCATACTCGTCCCAGAGCGAAATGAATTTAAACCCGGGATGGCTTGAGCACTCGGCCACCAGCTTTTTAATGCGGACGGCGAGCTTTTCCTGCGCCACAGAACTGAACAGTGACATATGCAGGGGTGTTTCCTTTGAGGCGATCCGTATCTGGTTGTAGTCAGCGGGATCCAATCCCTTTTTCTCCTCGTCAGTCAACCAACAGGTCAGCACGTTGGGGATCCATTCAATGCCGCGGCGGTAGAGAGCATCCATGAACAATGCCCGCGAGTAATGCTCCCCCAGGCCGACCCGTGCGAACGAAATCCCGGTGCGCTGCCATTTCTCAAGATAGTCCGGCATCTTATCCAGCTGCAGCTCAGGCGATGTGGAATACATGCCGAAGGGAATCGGCTGGTCCTGCGAAGGCAAAATGCGAATCCCGGTCGAGCCTTTTTCTGTCGCGGTGCCATTCGAGACGGAAAACGTCAGGGAATAGTCGCCCGGATGCAGCAGTCCCGTATCGAGCAGGAGGCTCGGGGATGTGTCTTTCGTTTCTCCCGAGTAAACCGTCAACGGCTTGGCTCCTGCGTCCCCGGCAAGAGTGGCGGTGATCTCCACTTTGCCCGGGAAGGGAAGTTTGACGGGATACTGGATCTTCTCTCCGCGCTTGAACGCGGTCCGCGGCAGGGCAAAACCAATCCCGCCCGCCGATTCCAGCGCAGGCTTCCCGCTGGCAAAGAGCTGCTTTACGGCCGCCTCGGAGAGCGCCGTCCTCAAGACCAGGAAATCGTCAAGCCATCCGTCGAGGCGCTCCCTGTTGTCATTCTCCTGATTGTTCTGCTTCCAAGCCTTGCCCAGTGACAGAACCGGTGAGAATCGGCGGTTGTATGGCAGGTCCTTCGAAGCTACGGGATTGCCATCCACATACAGCGTTGTTTTGCCTGTGGCCGAGCTCGAGAGGACGATATGGACCCACTGATCATCGGGCCATTTTATTGTGCTGCTGTAGAGATTATTTTCATTTCCGTCCGATGTTACGGCCCCCGCATGCGCCTCGAGGCGGTCCCCCTTGAACGACAGAGAGGCATCACCGAAACGGTTGGAAAAGAAAGTCCAGTCCCAACGCTTCAGCCCCTTCGCTGCGCTCCATTTGGCACTATCCGGTTTAAACCAGAAGGATACGGTGAACTGCCCATCGGGAAAGTTGACGGCATATTCCAGCGTGTCGGCAATAAACGACTTGTCGATTGGGTTCGCCGAGTGCTCCTTGCCGCTGATCAGCAGGGCGTCCCCGAATTTCCCCGGGCCAAAGACCGGGCCGCCAGCCGCGAAGCTCTGCCTCGTCTCCACAGCGCCGGCGGCGCCGTCAGTGAAAGCGGGCTCGGTCTTCTTGTTGAAATCCGAATACATCCAGACATCGTCCAGGTTTAAGGCGTCCGCCAGTTCCTTTTGCCCGGGGAGTATGCGGGGAGGCTCGGCGATTTTCTCACATCCGGCATCGGGCACCCCCTTGGCATACAAGGCGGCAATCTCGTCGGCTGTAAATGCCCTTTGGAAAACGGCAAGCTCATCGATCCACCCTTTGAAGAGCCCATCCCCTGTCTTGCCCGTTCCAATGTAGATGCCCGACTCCTTCAGCACGATCGGAGGGATATCGGCCGGAACTTCCTTGACCAGTTTCCCGTTCAAATAGAGCTGGTTGGTTTTTTATCCCGGTCATAGACCCCCGCGATGTGGGTCCATTCACGCGGCACCGCCGGGTATTTGAGTCCTGCGTCCGAGCGCTGGGTCGGCTGCCCCTCCTGCAGCATCCCCTCCACCGAGTGGTGCAAATATCCCCACGCGTAGGAGAGCGCCCGCGCTTTGATGCCGACGTGCCCTTCGACAAAGATATTGAAGGCGCCTACCGGTTCCTCAAATGCCACCCAGGCGGAAATCGTGTGCGAGACTTCCGGCCGCAGGATTTTTCCGCCCCCCGGAGGTTCCCGCAACATTTTTACCATCCATGTAGAGACAGAATTGGCCTTTCAGTCGGCTATTTTTCTGCCATTGCGGCAGCTGAAAAAAGGCGACCGGCCGGGTCTTATTTTTCCACTCGCGAATGCGTGTGCCTTCAGTATAGGGGAAGTTTCCCTTCTCGTCGGCAAAGGGCAGGAAAAATGCGGCGTCAGAAAAATCGAGGCCGCGGGCCTTCAGCGCGTCGAGTTTATCCTTGATCGGGTCCGCGTTGGCGGACAGGCTCATTGCGAGCAGGGCGCACATGACGAGAGTTGAAATCGTGTACTTCATTTATTCACCTTTGCTTTTTCAATATCTGTGACACCTACGACGATGCAATTCTGATTTCGGTTATGGCTCATAGGTGAAGAGCGCCGTAACCATGGTGTCGCGATCGGCTCGAATGCGGACCCAGTGAGCGGAATAGCCTGAGGGGAAACGATGCGACAGCGTTTTTCCCGGCTCGACGGCGAGTCGCGCGTACGGGCACCAGTGATTGTCGCCGGTGATATCAACCTCGATGTCAAACGTGACGACCTGAGCGGCGTGATGCGAGAGCGCGACGGATTTGGCCCGGTACCCGGCCATCAAATAGGGATCGCTGGGTTGACCGGCGGTTACCGTGGCATCTCTCCACGGGCCACCAGCGCCGACCGGAGCACCCAGCCGCCAGAGATCGTCCACTTCGCCCAACCAGACGGCGGCATTGCCATCGGCAGACTTGTAGCAGTGTTCATCCGGTGCCGCATCGGCCCGCACACCGGAGAGCACGAGCAAACCGCGCCAGGAAGTGAAGTCGCTGAGGCGCTTGTTGTGCGTGCAAATCGGTCGCATGTGCTGGAAGCCGCCGGCGCTGAGCCGGGGAACTTCATAGATCGTGCCGTGGACGTTGAAAAGATTCCGCTCGCTGACAACCTCGCGCCGGGCGCGCGGCCAACCGCTGACAAATGGTTGGTCGTAGTCAGCGGCGCTCTTCGGGAGCCGATAGCGTTTGCCACCCGCCGTGACAATCACGGAGGCGGCATCTACGCTGAAACCGGGCTGGTCGCCCACTCCATATTTATTTCTTAAGTTTTCCTCCTGATCCGGATCACTCAGGCGCGTGAACTCCAGTCGCCCATCCATGCTCCAAGCGGTTTTCTCCGTAACTCGCGCCGTCTCGCAGTGATTGGCGGCGAAGAGCAGTTTGCGGGCATCGCTCACGGCTGGCTTGATAATGCCATCCACCACCGCCCCCCGGTAGTTGATGTCCGCCAGCGCCTTGAACCGCTCGGGAACGGCGGGGCGCGCGGGATTGCCGAGGCGAAAGAACGCGCCGACCCCAGTGGCGGCGTGGTCGATTTTCACGCGGACCCACTGGGCTTTCAGTTCCGCATCCAGCACCCGGCAGGCATAGCCTTTGGCCGGAACATTGACCGTCGCCACGCGCTGCCATTCGCCACGGCCTTGCAAGTCGACTTCGATGCTGAAAGTCACTGCGGCATCCGCCGTGTGCTTCAAGTGCAGCACGCCTTCAGTGAAACCATTGACGAGAAAGGGATCAGACACTGAACCGGCTTTCAAATCATCATCCAGCCACGGACCGCCCCAGGCGACGGGCGCACCGAGATTTTCGAGATCAGCCCACGAGCCAAACCAGAGGGCGGAATGCGACTGGCCCGCCAATTCGTTTTGCATGATGGAAGCATCGTCGCGCGCCATGACGATCTGGCCCTGCCACGCGCAGTAGTCCACCGGCATTCGCGTGTACGTCGCGATCGGTTTCAGGCCCGCGGTGTTGGTTTTTGAGAACGTCTTGGGAAAATCATAGAAGAGGCCCTGCATGTGGGCGAGCAACCGCCCGTCGGTCACTTCGCGGATGCGCGGCCACTCGGTGTAGAATCCGCCGCGCGCTTCCTGCGTAAAACTGGCTTTCGGGAGCCGGAATGTGAGCCACTCGCCTCCATCCAGCAGCTTTAGGATCACGGAACGCTGATCCCAGCCCAGCGACCACAACGGACTCCTTTCATCCGGAGCGCCCGCCACACCGCCGGGCCCGGTCACTTCGGTGAACTGGTGTCGCTCAAGAACTTGCCACGCCTGGCCGTCCCACTGCGCCAAGACGCCCATCTCCGCAGGGTTCGTTGGCGCGGCGCCGGCGAGATACCCAGACTCCGGTCCCAAGTTTTTCCTGCCGTAGAACGCATCCACACCGTTGTCGGCGATCTCGCCGTTGTTGGCCAGCACGAGCCGGCCCTGCGCAGCATAGCCGCCTTTGCCATGCCAGCCGGGCACGGGCTTAGAGAACAGCCGCGTCACCGCCAGCGTATGAATGTCGACTTCATAAAGCGCCCCCTCCATATCGTAGAAATAGACTTTATTGGCCGGATCAGTCAGATGCCGCGCGGTCGCCGTCATGCGACCGACCAGTTGCTTGAGATCCAGCGTGCGAACGTTGCCGTTGGTATCAATCAGGTAAGGTCCGATGATAAGTTGGTTCGACTCGCGGTGAACCAGCCGGTTGGCGTGCGTCCCACCGACGCTCTCGGGGCGAATCTCCAGCTTCAGGTTCTTGTCCACCGTATAGAGTTTGTCCGCGCTGCCCTGAGTTTTGTGCGGCGGATACGTGATGAACCAAAGTTTGTCAGCCCACGGCATGACGGCACCAATGCCGCATTCGCCATAACCGTTGAAGACGGTCAGATGCGGATAGATCCCGCTGATGCGCACAACCTTGTCGGTTGGCGACGGTGGCCAAACTTGACCGACGAGGGAACTGTCCGCCGTGACCTCGACAGCAGAAGCCTCTGAGAGCAATAGCGCACAACTGGCCGTCAAAACAAAAATCGCTCGCCACATTCGATCCGAATCCACAGCGGTAATCATATTTCAAGTAGTTTGGTTGGCTCACGGGTTGACGCAATGTAGATTAGCGCTGCACTGCGAAGCTGATCATGCGTTACGAGATAGCCCTTCGCCAGTTCGCTTCCTGTGAACGTTCCGATCAGGCCCTTGTCGGCATCGCGCAGTTCATAGGCGTGCTCGGGATTCAACATGGTCAACCGGTGCGAGCAGGAACACTCCGCCGCTTCTTCCATGCGGAACGCGAACAGCACACCGCTGTCCGTTTCAGGATCAAAATAGACGTAACTGGTCCAGTGCGTCTTGTCCGTCGGCCCATTCCAGGGTGTCAGCAGATAGAAATCCTTCAGCAGGTAATCCTTCACCGTTGCCCACTCCCGCAGGCCAAACCGGATCATTTCGAAATCCGTGGTTGGATCCTGCACCCACTGCGCGGAAAGATTCAAAATCGGATTATACGAGGCGCGAAAGATGTATAGATCCCGTTGGCCGTCAATCGCCAGTTGATAGGACTGCTCGACACAGGCCGCCCCATTGAACGGCACCCACCGGTTGAAGGCTGTTCCCATGGAAAGCCGCAGCGCGGTGGTCGTCCGGTCGGCGTCACTGCGCATCAAGGGGATGCCCCGCCGCAGAGACTCCAAATCGTTCCGTCCTCCGCCGCTGGCGCAGGAATCCACGAACGTGTCTTTGCCGGTCCGCGCGCAGTATTCAATAATGCTGTCCCACAGGCGGTAATGTGCAACGACCGATTTGTTTTCCGCAATCCCCGTGCGGTTCTCCCCTTCACACTTGGAAAGTGTCTCCCAATATTTCCGGGGATCGCAATTGTTATCCTCCCGGTACATGTCCACCTTGTTTTGATCCAGGAAGGCGAGAATCCGTCCCAGCGTCCACTGAAAGCACTCCTCGTTACCGATGTTGCTGGAAATTTCTCCGGCTGCAACGGCCCACTCCCGCTTGTATCCGTGATGCTTCACCAAATCATCCACCTGCGAGACCCGCTCCGGCTCAAACCAGACCAGCGTCTTCATGCCGTGCGCATGGGCGAAATCCACGGATTCGCGAAAGGAGTCACCGGGCCACTTGACCTGATCCAACTCCCACGTCCCGACTGTCCCCCGCCAGTCGCTCTCCGCCGTCTTCCCGTCGGGCGCAATATACCACCCGGCATCAAACCACCGGTAATCAAGATGAATGCCCTCGCTGAACATTTTTTCCAGCGACGGCTTCCAGGTGAAATGTCGCTCGGAAATACTGCCGTCCGAATTGGGAATCCCCGTGTCCCCCGCCAGCCAGGTGGTGCTAAAGGGGTTCACGGGATCGCCCTTAGCATTCAGCCTCGGCAGGTTGCAGTCGAGGAACCACCGTCGCCAAACATTGGTGGCGCAGGCCTCGTTCCGCACCGTATATGGGACAAAGGACATCAACGCCGAACGGATCTTTTCTCCGGGCTTGAGATAGCTGCAAAAATCAGAGTTGCCTGAGGCGGAAAAACGCGTCTGCCCTTTGTCGTCAGCGGTGAATTTTGCGTCCCAGGTTCCGCCCCAACCGATGGCGATGAGCGTGCCGCCTTCGCCATGTTCCAAATTGAAATAGGGGAACCAGATGTGCGTGGGACGTCCTGTAGCGGAGACGAAGTTCGCCGGGCCTTCCTCAAGCACCCTGGTGTACGGGCAGTATTGATTCTCATGATCTCCCAGGATCCCCTTGAGCACGGGACTCTCCCCGGCAAAGACCATGTCCGCCGCCCGCATGTTTTTGATGACGCCTGAATTCCCCACCCCGGTATTTTCAAACCAGACGGTCCACTCATAGGCTCCGTAGGCGGCATAGAATGCGGTGTCAACCGTCACCTGAAGATCCCCCGCCTTCAGCACAAAGAGATTTTGCTCTTTCCCGCCCTGGAGGGAATGGCGGCGTTCCACCGGCCGGAATGTCGCCGCTGGAAATCCCGTGTACGCCACCTCGTCATACACAAACGAGAATGGCAACGTGCTCAAATCTGTGAGATAGCCGTCGTAAGGTTGGCGAGGCATTTCTTTTTTCTCGTTACTTTTTACTCACCACGGCACATAGGCGTAGGGATCCATCATTGGCGTCATGGGCTCGGTGTAGAGCGAGAAGCCCGGGGTAACATTGTCGGGGAGCAGATCCTCCACGCGCGGCAGGCCGGCGGGCGGGGCCGTGGGTGCCGTTAGTTGCTGGGCCACGACCACATCACCCGGGTTGGTGATCTCGAACCAGAAGATGTGCGAGCCGCTGCCGGAGCACACGTAACAGACCACCTCGTTCCACCCGGCTTTCAGAGACACCTTCACTTTTCTGCCGAAGTTGATGTCAAATCCGCCGCCAACCTTGTCCGTCGTCCGAAACACTTTCTGGCCGTTGATGTTAACCTGCAACCACCAATCCGCGCCGATCCCGATGACCGCTTCGCGAGCCCGCGTGCTCCAGATGTAGTTCACGGCAATCGCGGCCTGTCCAACTTTGACGCCCATAATCTTGCTCAGCTCGCTCTTGCCATCGAGCCCCATCCCGTTATTGCAGTCGCTGGGGGTGATCCATTTGACCTTGGTCCCCTGCGCCGTCACCCCCACGAAAGCGGGATCGCGCTGCGCGGCGAACTCGGCCAGGTCCTTCCGTTCCAGGGGATCGACGCCTTCACGGTCCGGGTTGCCGTTGGGCGGCAACGGCCCCATCAGCATCCACTCGTTCACCGGCACGGTCTGCATTGTCGACTTGATTTCGAAGAGCCGTTGGGACAGTGCCGCGGAACTGCGCAGACCCAGGTTGCCCAGCACCAGGCTGTGCAGCCGGTTGACCTGCCACTTCGTCCGGGTCCGGTCCCGTTTCATGGCGTTCTCGGTGAGCGGCTTGTACTTGGCGAGCTTTGTTTTTGGATCGAGTTCTTTCACCAACGGATCGAGCTCCTGCTCGGCCGCTACATCCGCCATCCGTTTGGGATCCGCTTGGAAGAGCACGATCCGGCCTTTGCCCACCGGCAGCACTCCGGCCAGACCATCCAGCAGCGACACATAATCCTTGTCCGCCGAAGTCACCTTTGTGAGATCGACCGGCACCCGCCAATGCAGGTTCTGGGGGCCCGCGCCCTTGAGCAACGGATGCGATTGCATGGCGACTAAATTCGTATTGACCCGGACCGGCTCCGCTTTCAAGCGCCCGCCGAAGAGTGGATCGGCCAGTAGCTGCTCAGTGGCGTAAAGCGCCAGCAGTTCCCCGCCCTCCTTCAGGAACGCCGCCACCGCTTCACGCTTGGCCTCCAGAAGCGGGGCTTGGACACCGGTGATCACCAGGACTTGTTGCTTCGGCAAAAGCTTGTCAGCTACAATTTTAGCCTCGAACCCCAAACCCTCCAAGATTTTGACCGTCGCCTCATCCAAGCAGACCGCGGTCTTCTCGGCCCGGATCGCCAAGGGCGTCGTCAGATACTTGACTAAATTGGCTGCCACCAAATCGGCTCCGGGTTCCTTGCCAACCCGTCCGACCAGATCAAGTTGGCAGAAGAGAATTTCGCCCTGGCCGTGCCGCCAGCTCAGCAGCGGCGTATACGAGAGATCGAACTCGCCGTCCAGAACGCTCAGGAAGGGGCCGAAGTGGGGCGTCTCAATAACATCCGAAGCCACGCTCCCGCGATTGCTCGTGCGAAAGGAACGGGTGCTGACAGCCAGACGGTCGCCCTCGGGACCTTCGGAAATCAACGTGGCGTGCCCCTGCCAGTCGCGCAGCGCCTCGGCGGTCAGTTTGGCGGCCAACGGATGTTCCGCTTGCCGGATGAAAATCTGGCGCGGACTGCGATCTTCGTGACGGAAACCGATCTTGTCTAATTCTGCACATTTCTGCTCGAAAACCATCACCCGTAATCCGCCCTCAATATCCTTGAGGGTATAAGGCAGTTCCTTCAGCCCGCGCAGAGCCCGCCGCCCGATCACCAGAACGCGCCCGACTTCGCCAGGCTTCGCCGCGGCAAGCCCGGCCACGGGCAAGCTCGGCTTCCATGACTCGCTGGTTACACCCAGCGATTTTAACCATGCCGTGGTCTCGCCCTCGGGATCAATGGTGTAAAACGAAACCGCCGACTTGGCGACGGGTTCAGCAGCCGGTCGCGGATAAACGCTCAGCGCAAAAGAGTCCGTCGCAAACGGAACGTTTGTGGCCGTGTCCTGCACCACCAAGGTCAAATCGAAGTCCGTTGTTTCCTTAACCTCGGGCAGCTTGATGCTGAAGGGGATTTTAGCTCGGGAAAACGGACTCATCTTCTGGGCAATCTCGCCACTGGCGACCTTCACACCAGATTTCCGTTCCTTGAGTTCCCATTGCGCTGACCACGACGCGACATCCTGCCGGTCGTAGATCCCCAGCAGGGTTTTCTCGATCATCTGGCCAGAATAGAAGTTATGGTCTTTCAGGGAGAAATCCTTTTCCGGTCCACCAATCCAGGCCATCGCCGGCTGGCGCAGGTCCCGGCCCGCCCCCTGGAAGGCCGTCTTAACCGGACCGCCACCGCCGCCGACCCCAATGATGTCGGCCCAATGGTTGAACGGGATCCCGAGATAGCGCCACGCCCGGCCACCCCGCATCAGGGCCGTTCCCCGCAGCGAATCAATCACGGGATGGTGATTGATATCGAGAGTCCAAAACCCGCCATCGTTAGCACTCGCCCGCGAGTACCGGTAGGTGCTGTAGGTCCGGTAGTCGTCGTTTTCTGCGGCGTAGGCCCCGTCGCCAATCAACCGGGCCGCGTACTCCGTCACGTAGACACTCCCAAAACCCCAAGCCGGTTTTTCATAGTCCACGGCGAACGTCCCCAGCAATCCTTCGAAGGTCAGAAAGGGCCGATCCCCTTTCTCCGACCACTCGACCATCCAGTCTTCCACTTCCTGAATCGGCGTGTGGTTGGGATAGAAGTTGGCCGAGCCAACGTCCCCACCCCGCGGCCCACCGTGAAAATAATACAACCGGGTGGGATCGATCTCACGACTCAGCAGATAACTGCGGGTTGTCCCGGTTTGCGACCAATCCATGTTGCTGGTGCGCCCAAACTTTGTCGGCGAGAAATCGTTGAAATTGCCCGGAGCGTTGATCCCGAGTCCATACATCACAATAGACGGATGATTTTCATGACGTCCGTAATAGTGCTCCGCCCAGACCCGGTAATCTCGCAGGACGTCCAAGTCCCCCAAGGCCAATTCCATATGGGTCATGCCCGAAGCCACCAGCAGGACACCCCGCTCATCACAGGCGGCCGCCAATTCTCTAAAGTCTTCATTCAAGAACTTGAACCAGTATGGAAACTCGCGTTGCACCATGTTGACACCCAAAGCAATCAGCGGATCCAGATCCTTGGGCTGGGCGGCAAACGCTGGGACCGGGCAGACAGGCCGGTCATTGAGCCACAGTTGCCGCCCCTGCGCCCAGAATTCGCGGATGCCGAAACGCACCGGCTCGGACCGGTCCAGTTCCTTCCCGTTGGCATCAATGATCTCCGCCTGCCCAAAATACAAGTTGGGCTGCAAAATCCCCCAAAGTTTCAACGCTTCCGCTGACAGGACCAGGTGGTGTTTGCTCGCGCCGGCCGGAACATGGCCGAGGGCAACCGTCTTCTCCAACACTGCTTTGTTGGAGTTGGGTTCATAGATGCGAACACGGCAGGCGAGACCTTCCCGGGCTGTGGCCGACCAGAGTTGGATGATGGGATCGATGCGAGCACCGCCGCGAACGACCGTCTGGTACCACACATCCTGAACGCAAATATCCGGCGTGCGGCTTTCCAGACAAAACTCTTCCGGCAACCCGAACACACCGACCGGACCACACAACCACTGCCCGGCGGGATCCTTCTGAAAGTTATAATCGGCGGCGCTTTTAGCCATCAGATCCATCGTTTCCAGCCCCTTGCCGAGGCGGCCGCAATAGAGGCGCAGCGTGGCGGGTTTGCCCGGCGTCACCAGTGCCGTCACGTCGAGATCCCCACCGTAACCGGGAATCTCACCCGCCTTGTGGCCGTCAACGTAGACCCCGACACCATACAAACAGCGCCCCACTTTCAGGACGATGTGACGCCCCTGCCAATCGGCCGGGATATCGGCGACGCGTTCGAGCCAGGTGCCATATTTGTAAATGCCGGGCTTGTTGGTATCGATCGTGCCGGGCATCGTGATAATTTTGGGCAGCACCACCGGCTTGGCTTCCCACGTCTCGTCCGGTGCCGCGCCGGGTTCCTGGACATACTGAATCTTCCAATCGCCGGCCAGTGGCACCCGCGGCCGACCGGAGATGGGCGAGGAAGCGACTCGTTGCGGCGGTGCCGACGTTTCTGCCGCGGGCGCCAGCGTGACCGACAGCAGAACACTTGCGGCCAACAAAACATTCATTCCAAAATATTTTTTTGTCATATTACGTTTCCTTTTTCTACGATTCATCGAGTCTCTAGCGAGGGCTCTGTCCAGGGTCAGCGACCTTCTTCAGGGCGTTCCAACCACGCGGATGTCGCTCGCGGTCAGAAGGCAATGCTGGTGCAGATTTTTGATCGGCGGTTTGCATTTTTTATTCGCGACTCAACTACCGTACCGGTACGGTAGGCTGTAGCACTCCGCGCCCAAGACTTCAATTGGATTTGATTCATTCGGAGGGCTGGCGTTCTTGTTCGACTACTTGATATATGCCCGGTCCGTTCGTTTTCTTACAACGAGGGTGTGCTGAGTTTACCGCCCGATCCCATTGCGAGGGTCACGGCCATGATCCGCGATCCGCTTCAGCGCGCTCCAGCGGCTCGGATGTCGCTCGCGGTCACAATGCAGTGCTGGCGCTGAAGTTCCTGCTGGATCGACTTCGCGTCCAGCCGCCGCGGCGGGCAATCAGCCCGCAGGGAGAGCACGGCCGCCACTCCCGCCGCCTGCCCCATCACTCCGCACTGCGGCATGACGCGCAGGCTGCCGAGCGCCTCGTGCGTGCAGGAGACGCACCGCCCCGCCACGAGAAGATTGTCGACTGTTTTCGGGACCAGGATGCGGTAGGGAATCTGGTATTTCAGACCCTTCGGCGGCTTCACTGCTTTGACATCCATTCCAATGCCCTTGCAATTGTGAATGTCGATGAAAAAGGAGCCGTAGCCGATGGAATCCTCGAAATCCTTCATGCCGAGCACATCTTCCTTCGTCAGCACATACTCCCCGGTGATCCGCCGACTCTCGCGCGTGCCGATGGTGTTCGGCGTCGAAATCATGTAGCATTTTTCCAGACCGCCTACGTATTTACGAAAGACCGCAATGGCCTCATAGGCCTGCTTACGCCCCTCGATCGTGGCTTTCGTCAAGTCGGCGGCGCTGGTGGTGTCGATTCCGATGACATGCGTGAAATTCACTCCCAGCTGATCCGGCCGGGTCGGCGTATACCACCACCCCATGACCACGGACTGGAAGGGTCGCATATCGCCGTTCTCCTGAGCCCGTTTCCATAACGGCTTCATGCTATAGCCTTCAATCTGCGTGACCGCGTGGAATTTGTGGATATCCACCCCGCCAATTGTAAACATCAACGTCACGGGTTGGCATAAACCGGTGCCCTCTTCCCCTTGCCCAAAGTCACAGCCGGCGCGGGCCGCGACATCGCCATCCCCAGTGCAGTCGATGATCCGTTTGGCATGAATGATCTGTCGCCCGCTCTTATTCTGGACCACCGCCCCTTTGATCACTCCATTTTCAACAATGGAGTCGGCAAAAAAACTGTAATAGAGAAGTTCGACACCGGATTCCGCCGCCATCGTATCGAGTACCAGCTTCATGCCCTCGACTTCGAAATCGGCTTCACGGTTGTTATTCACCCCATAACCGGCAGCGGTGACTCGGGTTGCGATTTCAAAGGGAATGCCACCCACCACTCGTTCGTCCGAATCCCATGCGGAATAGAGGCAGATATGGCCGTGTCCACCCGCGGTGGCAACTCCGCCCAGACAGTTAAACTGTTCGACGATCAAGGTTCGGGCACCCATGCGGCTGGCGGCAAACCCCGCGGCCACACCGGCCGGACCGCCACCCACCACGAGCACATCCACTTCTTTCGTTATCGGCAATGATTGATTCATAGGTGTCGCCTTCAGATTAGGTGTAATGCAATTGCGCGGACGCGACGCACGTCCGGCTCGCCGTGACCCGCAGCCAGTGCGCGCTGAATCCCACTGGGAATTCATGATGCCGGTACCCACGCGCTGGAACGGTAAATGTCTCGTACCGCTGCCATGATCCATCGCCCAGAAAATCAACTTCGACGGTGAACTTCACCGGCTGTTTCGCGGCATGAGTCAGGTGGAGACATTTCTTGTCGAAGCCGGTCAGCAAATACGGATCGCTCGGCACATTCGCCAGCACCTGATCTTTCCACCACGGCCCGCCCCAACCGGCGGGCTTGCCGTGTTGCCACAGGTCGTCGGTCTTACCGAACCAGAGGCCGGATTGCGGCTCGGCACACTGCAAATTGCCGCCGTTGTCGGCGCTGGCATTGTCGGAACCGATCACGAGCATTCCTTTCCACGAACAGAAATCGCCATGCACCCAGAGATGCGTCGAGATCGGCCGGATCCCCCAGATTCGATTGCCATACGCCCACGGGGAGAGTTCGTAGAACATCCCGTGATGATCCATCAGCAACCGCTCATGCTCGACCGACCGGATGCGGGGCCATTCAGTCTGCCACTTGTGGTCCCAGCAATGGGACGCCTTCGGCAGCCGGTAGGTCCGCCACGTGTGATCAGCCTGGGTGAAGACCGTCAGAATCGCCGACGCCCGATCCCAGCCGGTGGCAAAGATCGTGTTGCCGAAATGCGCCAGTCCGTTGACGGCGACGTAGGGCTTGCGAGCAATCACCGTCCATTGCTGACCGTCAAACTCGGCAAGGTTACCCTCGGTTTGTTTCCCCAGAAAATCCGGTTCGCTATAATCATTGTTCGCCACGACCAATCGCCCGCACCCGGTATAGCAATCCTTGAAGTGACATAAGTGTTCCCCCGGCGTCCCGAGCGCTTCGGTCAGATCGAACACCTGACGGACCGCCAGCGTGTGCACATTCAACTCAAACAGCTCGCCTTCCATTCCGAGCATGTAGACGAGGTTTTGCGGATCGGTCAGGTGCGTGGCAGTGCCGCACAACCGGATGTCGATTAACTTTTCGACGGTGCGGATATTGTGTTTCGGGTCCACGAGCTGCGGCCCGATAATCAACTGGCTCGACGGGTAGTGGACAAACCGGTTCGCATACGTGCCATCCACCGCCTGCGGATGCCGCGTCATTTGGAAATCCCCATCAATCACGCGCAACCCCGTCCCCGTGCCGGTACTTCGCCGATGCGACGAGTAGTTCAACACGTAGAGCTTGCCGTTCCACGGCATCAAACAGCCGATGCCAATCTCACTGCGCGGCGGCCCGAAATCGGCAACTTGCGCCAATGTCGGGGCGACGCCGCTCACCAAATCCAGCAGTGGATGATTCATGGTGTTGTCTGCGGCTTCACGGCTTCGCGTCGTTGATGGCACACCGGAAGCCGGTCTTCACATAGTCCCGGATGTTGGGCGGACAGACGAAGCGTGCGGCCGATCGCGACCAGTCTTCACTCCATGATGCATCCCCACCACGCAGCACCTTATTGCGACCGCTCGACGGGCCCGCCGGGTTTTTATCCGGTGAAGTCTTGTAGTAGTCATGATTGTACCAGTCCCCTACCCATTCCCAGACATTGCCCGCCATGTCCTCAACACCCAGCGGGCTGATTCCCTTCGGCGAACTACCGACCGGCAACATGCCGTCCTGGAATTTCTCCAGGGTCCGTTCCATGCCGACTGCGTTTTCCGGAATCCACTTGTCGCCCCACGGATATTCTCGGCCATCGGTTCCGCGGGCGGCCTTTTCCCACTGCGCCTCGGTGGGCAGTGCGGCGGCGGCCCATTTGGCGTAGTCCGCGGCTTCGCCCCACGACAGGAGTGCCGGATACAGATCCTCGGACACGGACGTGTCGAGCATCATCGACTGCCCCCAGGGCATTTCCGGCATTTTTTTGCCGGTCGCGGCAATGTATTTCTTAAACTGTCCGAGCGTGACCGGAACCTTGTAGATCCAATACCCTTCGAGTTCGATCTCCCGCTGCGGCCACTCATCCGAACCGCCCACACCCGGCTGGCTGCCCCGCAGGAATTTCCCGGCGGGAATCCAAACCATTTCCGCACCGTCGATCTCATTGATCGCCGTACCGGCCCCGGTGGACTTGATTTTGGGCTGAAGTTTTTCTTGACTGGCTTTTTTGGCGACAACCGACTCCACCTTCTTCACCGCTTTGACTTTCAGAACTTCCTGCGGGAAGGTCAGTTTCATCGCGTCCGCTCCGATTGGCTGGGACACGCCTGTCAAAATGAGTTCCAAGGTCTTTTTTGCGACGTTCGGCTTGAGAGTCAGCTTCTCCCAGCCGGCTGCGGAAGTGGTGATTTCCACTAAAATCCCGTCGCCGCGTGTGAGCTGAATTGAAACGTTGCCTTCCGTATTGGTGATCGGGAACACCATTTCATTGGCGCCGGGCAGTTCCGCCATCACATCAAACAGCGGGTTTTGACAGTCGGAAGCGAGACGCTCTGCTGCCCGCTGACTTTTGACAGGCGCCGCTCCGCTCGGGTCCAGGTTGGCAAGGGAGATGACTTTATTGATGCCGCCACCCTGAATCCCGACCGCGCTGAGCGAGGGTTCGGGGAGAGCCAACGGCCATGTCGAAGAGAAGCGGGCTCGGGGCATCGGGTGCCCACTCTTGCCCAGATTCTCGTAGTCGCGATCAATCTGTAGGCCGCCATCCTTCGCGCAGGTCACCGTCCGCCGAAATAGATGCTCACCGTAGCTGCTGAGCCATTCCACAGGGCCGATCTTCGTGAGGGTGGCGAGTGAAATTCCGTCCGTCGCCTTCACAGTCCACACCTTGGAGCTCCCGGGAATTCCGTCCTTATAGCCAGCCTGAACTTCATCCAAGGCGAAGATTTCTTTGCCGGTCGGCTGATGGATGAGACTCACGATCCGCCCGTCCAGGTTGGGAACAATCGTGGCGCGGAACTCCGTGTTGGTGATTCTTTCGACCGGCCCACCATGATCCCGGACGATCCAACATCTCCGGATGGTCGGATCAAAAAACATCCGCGGCCGATTCGTCATCTCGGCGAGCCGCTCAATCCGGGCCGGCGTGTTGGGATTGGCCCCGTGGACGATCCAGTCTTTACCGGAAACCTTGTCCGTAACGATCTGGAACGGCTTCACCTTTTCGACCGAGAGGAACAATTGATCCACCGAGGAGGCTTTCGCGTCCGTTGTATGCTTGAAGTAGATCGGGTCTTTTTCTGAGGCTGCCGCTTTGAGCGCCTGATCCATCATCTGATCCATTTTTTCGCAGACTTCCGGCGTGAATATCTTATCGACCATGATCATGGCCCAACTTGACCAGCGCACAGTGGGACAGCCGTACTTACATTCCTGGCGCACCTTGTCCGTATAAACAAGATAGTCCCAGAGAATCGGGGCAGCTTTCGCACCGTAATAGCCATTCAGGAAGTCTTTGATGAGCTTGTCCGTGTCCTGGTTCGGGTTCCACATTAGGTTGAACCAGGCATATTCAGACAGCGGTCCCCAATTCACTTTACCGGCCACTTGGGCGCCGGTCACCCCGGCGGCATGCCAGAACTTGATGTCCTTGCAATGCGGGAAAAGATTCGGCCATTCAGAATATTCGCTATTGCCCTGATCAACGCCATCCCAGTGGTAGATGGTTACTCCGGAGGCCTTTTTACACCATTCGACGATCGCCCGCTCATAGTAGCGATTGGCCGGTACGCCTTGAATTTCGTTGAGCTGATCACCCGCCTGATTCTGTGACAGCGAGCTGGAAACGACATTGACCCAAAAATTCTTGTGCAGTTTGAGCGTCTTGGGTGGAAGCAATGTGTTGAAGTAGGCGTACGTGATCACATGGAGATTGGGATAGGTCTTGGTGACCTCTTCCAGCGCGGCGTTCAAGAGCATGACCGTCGGCGCCGCTTCCGTTCCTTCCTTTTGAACGAGTGCGCGGCAGTTTGGGCATTGGCACGGGGTAAACCCATCGCCTTGAGCAATCCTCAGAAAACGCTTTTCAGGCTTATCATCCGGATTCCCACACCATTCTTTTGCGTTGCCATACTTGGCAATCATGTTTTGGGCCAGCACATGGGCGAGCTCCGGGTTGGTGCCGCAAACCCCCATCCCCTCGTCCTTCTCCCGCTTCCCGTTCTTGTGGAGCGCAAACCAGTCCGGATGATCTTTAAAGTTCTTATCGGCCTCAATCCAGCGGTACAAGGAATGGTCGCTGGACAGATTGTCCACCGGCAACCCGCCCGCCCGATTTTTATAAGACCATTTCTTGTCTTCCAAGGGGTTGTAGACGTAGCCGCGGATCTGGAATCCCGGTTCCTGGGTGTCGTCCAAATCGGCAATGGAAAAATCCTTTTGCGGGGGCACCCGCTCGAATTCGGGAGTGTAGAACCGGACGCCCAGATGATCCGTAAGCAGTCCGTAGACTCCGTAAAGCAGGCCGCGTTCCGTTGGCGAAGTGATGTGCAGGACGTTCTGATCCGTCTTCAGCCGGTAGCCTTGCTGGGCGGTTTCCTTCCCGCTCGCGCCATTGATTTTCGTGACAATGTCCAAGACAATGCCGACCCGGCCTTGGAGCTCTTCGCTCTTGTCCACGATCGGAATCGTGGCGCCGCTGATCTGATTCAGGTATTTCTGGAGCTCCGCCGCCACCGGCTTATGCCCGTTGGCGACAATGGCGGCCTCCGCCTTGCCATCCTTGGCAATCAGCAGCGCGGCTTGCAGATTCCCCGCCCAGCCAACGGCCGTGATCAGCAGCAGTCCTAAAAGGAATCGTTTTTTCCGGTTATCGTAATCCATTGCCTGCTCCTTGAACGGTTGCTTCCAACCGTTGTTTTTGTGATCCGCATTGAACCATTCCAGCGAGCGAAATCCGGGCGCGCCGTTGGTTGTGAGTGTCATTTAACTGATCTGAACCGCAACCGTTTACTTGAAATTCCTGACGTCATCCGCCGCATAGGCTGGCGTGTTCCAGTAGCCAGCCGGACCGACCGGCAGATAGGTGAATCCGTCCTGACCGTAAGACCACAGATCAAAGGAGGCCACATTCACCTGACCGCCGGTACTGCAATACATCCCCCAGGTTACACTCCAGGGTGTATAGGTGTACGTTGCCGTGGGATTCACCGGGTACGTCGAGTAGTAATTGATTGGATTATTCCAGCTATCCACAATCACCGGCATTGTCACCGCCAACATGTTCGTCGCAACGTTCGCGATGAGCGTATTGGTCTGCCCTTTGCGAAAGTGGTAATAGGTCTTGGAGGCACTCAGCAGTTGGGCGAGCAGCAGCCCCGAGTTGTTGACCTCCGCCATCGATATGACCGCGTAACTGCCGTGGTAATAGTCGTTGGTATAGATGCACGAGATCCGCACCAGCGAACTGGTCGGATAGCGACCCTGATCTTGTTTGTAACTCTCAATTGCCACTGAGAGCCCCGCGATGTCCCCTTGGGTTTGGGTCGCCGCCATCTTCTTGTTCACAAAGCTCGCGAGTCCGATCAGGACACCGACCAATGTCATGATAATGATAATGACTGCCAACAGTTCGACGAGAGTAAAGCCGCGCCGAAATGTCGCCGGCCGCCGGGGCTGGATCTGCGCCGGTGGCGCGCCGAAAAACGGCAGGCAGTGCAGAAGTTTCTGATCAGTAGTTTGCATATTTACAATCGCAATTCAATTTTACCGTACCGGTACGGTTTACAAGTAACACCATAGTCTAAACTCGTCAAACGGTATTATTTTCTAGTGCAGGAGAAGCCCGCTCGTCGCGGCAGTGACAACCATAAAGAAAGGATCAAAATCGGCGCGGTGGGTGGGCGTTTCGTGAGTGCGGTCGATTTCCCGCCCATGGGTGGTGATCGCCGTCTGCAACACCCCCGCATCGAAAAGTGCCCGCGCCGGCGGCTGCAGGAGGGCGATGGACAAGATCTTGGGATGGGCCTCGCCGATTTTCTGAACTTCGGGGCCGGTCAATTCCGGCACTCCCGCGAACAATACCACCGCATCCACAGAGTGATGTTTGCGCAGCAATTCCAAGAAACACTGCACCGACAGGATGTTCCGCGTCGCATAGTCTGGCGGATCTTTCGCAACCGCAACGATCATGAGGCCGGGGTGCTTTTTGAGGGCTTGGGTAAACGCCTTGATTTGGACGTCGAGCGCCGGTGCCTCAATCGAACCAGTGTCCGGGTGCCAGACCACAATCTTGCCTGTCTCACCGACGAGTTTGACGGTTTCGGCAGCCGCCACCTCCCCCAGCGCTTGGAACGGCGTAAGAGCCGCCTTGTCTGACGGCGGGAGTTTTGAACGAATGATGGAAATCAGCGACCCCACAATCACCAGCACTGCCACCAGGATCAGGAGCGGTCGCTGCGTCTGACCTCGGGAGCCCCGAAATAATTGCATCCACATTTGTAAGTGCGACATAGAGGAGTCCTCGCCGGTTATTTGGCCGCTCTCCGGGATTTCCCGGGACCCACGCGGCGCGGCGGAGCCGTCGTACCGCGGATGACGAGTTCGCCCGTCAAGGCGCGGGGCTTGGGCACCACGGCCGGTTGGGTGAACGCTTCAAGCAGGACACCCGCGGCCAGCTTGCCGATCTCGCACAACGGGAGCCGTACCGTGGTCCAGATGTTCTGACCGACGTCGTCCAGCAGTTCCTCGGAGTCATCGGTCCCGATCAAGCTATAGTCGCCCGGTACGCTTTTCCCGAGCTTGCGCAAGGCCCAACAGAGCGGAATGCCGATACCATCGTTCGGGCAAAGGATACCGGTAACCCCGGGATATTTCCGCAGTTCATCCTGCAACGCCGCAGCCAGCCCGCGCGGATCGTCCCAGATCCAATCGGCGATGCGAAGCGACCGTTGCGGATCGAGTCCGTGTTCCGTTAGCGCGCGGCGATGACCATCCAGACGGTGCTGGGTAATCGGCGCGGCAAATCGTGAGTTGGCGAAGCAGAGCAGCTCGCGATGGCCGAGGGCGAGCAGGTGCTGAGCGGCCAGATACCCCACCTGTTCATCATCCATGAGCAACGCCGGACAACCCGGCAAGGTCTCAATCAAGGTATAAATCGGCCGCTGGCCGAAACCCGGCAGGCGCCGCAGATCTTTCACCAACGCCCGGCCCCACTCGCCGCCCGGGAAAATCAAGGCGCAGTCCACATCGCCACGGCGAAACGGTTGGGAAAACTGATCCGCCCGCGGCTGACGGTGGGGATCGATCACGCAGGTTAAAATCCCAAAGTCCTGCGCACTGAGCTGGGTTTGGAGGCCCTCGAAAATCAAGGCCCAGTAGTGCATGTGCAGGTTGCCAAACGGAAAGAAAAGTGCGACCAGATGATTGAGAACATAGCGGTCACTCCGGGCGTAGCTCAGCCGCCGCGCCATGTGGGCGCGCGCCGGGTCGTAGCCCATCGCGCTGGCGGCCGCCTGCACCCGCTCGATCGTCTGCGCGCTGCAATTGCGCCGGTCCCCGCGCAAGGCGCACGACACCGTGATCTTGCTGACCCCGCACTGCTTGGCAATGTCGCGGAGCGTGACTTGCACCCGTGCGCCGGTGCGGTTGGAAGGAAAAGATTGGCTCATGCCGGCCAGTTTAGCAACCGACGCAGCCGGGATCAATATCCGCGATTCGACCGGAGGGCGCGGCAATACTGGTAAGCGGTTACTTGCCATACCACAGGCCGTTGATGCGATCGTTTTGGCCCATCCCGCCCTGCACGTCGGAGGGGAGGAACGGGATTGGCTCAAAGTGCCCGTCCACCCGCAGACTGGCGGCGCTGGCGCCGATGCCCAGAGGAAATTGGGCCGGCAGAGTATTGTAGAAGGTGACGGCGCCAAAATCGGCCACGCGCCGGCTGTGTCGCGGATTGTAATAGAGATCGTCGAATGCCGAACAATCGTTATAAGAGGTCTCGAGATAGAGGAAGCACTGGCTCGGCCGTTGGATCGTGCTCAGTTTCCAGGGGACGTATTGCCAGCCGCCCGCCCCGGTGCTGACGTTGGTGATGACGAAACGTCCCGAATCGAGATGCACGTTCATCCCATAGGTGGTATAAGTCCAAACTTGGGCGCGCCAAGGTGCCCCGGCTCCGTTCAGCGAGATGGCGTGACTATCGTAAGCTGGGCACATTGCAACGTTCCGAGTCACCTGTGGGGAACCCATCCCTCCCGAGGAGCCCCCCACATCCGCACAGAAATATTGCTTATTGATGTACGGCCGCAAGACAACCATCCAGACAGGACTGTAGGGCACGGTCGTTGAACCGGTATGCGCCGGCAGAAAACCGTTGTAATCGCTGACATAGCCGGTCGTGGCCACGCCGATCTGGCGGAGGTTGCTCGCGCAGACTGCCGTTCGCGACCGGTCTTGCGCCTTGGACAGCGCCGGCATCAACAG
>Ga0114951_10001363_pt1 | contig 30417 bp, 26 predicted proteins | sample AM7aDNAmetaG_FD_88677 | JGI IMG/M metagenome (GOLD analysis project Ga0114951, IMG submission 88677) | Freshwater microbial communities from Finland to study Microbial Dark Matter (Phase II) - AM7a DNA metaG | ecosystem: Environmental > Aquatic > Freshwater > Lake | place: Finland: Lake Alinen... | reverse complement strand
CTGTCAACATTAAAACTGTATTTACCGTTGTTGTTTGTATAGGCAATGATACTGTCCGGTAATAAAAGCACCTTCTGATTTTGTATATAAGGTTCAGACAGATCTTTGACTCCATTCCGGTTTATGTCAAAAAAAACTTTTCCTGAAATATTTTTATAGAAATTATTTACGGTATTATCCCACCAGGGATAAGAGTGTGCAGGGTGTACCCATATTTTAATATGCTCATCAGGGGTAACACTCATGGTAACGGGGGTACCTCCTGCTCTTGCCCAGACCGTTAAATTTAAAACCAGTTCATAAAGTTTGACAGTGTCAGTGCCAAGAACATTTGGCACGAGAGCAATCAGAGGAATTGCCATACATGTCCAGACACCTGCCCTGAATTTGCATTCAGCATCAAGACAAATATAATCCATCCATGAGGGAAAGCCAGCCATACTGTTCAGGGTAAAACTGTCCACGTCAAAGTAGGTGCCGCCATAAAAATATTTGAACATAGGCAAAATTTGAATTGTTGGATCAGTAGGCATATCACTCACACATAAATGAATTTCTTTGGGTGACATAGCACCTTTGTACATACTGTCAGGATGCACATAAAACGGATTAACAGTGCATTGTGGCCTGGCGCTGATGATCACAACCAAAAGAAATAAAGCAGAAAGTAAAATTTTCGTCTTCATATGAATTATTTGAAATGTTAGTTATGTTAGTTTTGTTATACTTCATTGTAGGCGTCCCCCAATCCTTTGTGTCTTTACTGTATCAATAGGTTCAATATGGTTTTTATAAGAGAATTGAGGAAAACAGGAATAAACGCCAAAAATTTATTAACTACAATGAAGTATAACAAAACGATTATGTTTAACAAATTAATTATATAACATTTGTTTGTTCATCACAAATATACAAAATAATTAACCATAATTGAACAAATGTGTAATTATTTTATTGTCCTTTTTTATTTCGATTCATTTTATTTACATTTGCTCTGATTAATTATTCAGTAAATGAACCAAAAAAGTCTGATAAAATCTTTTGTAAATGCTTTGGGTGTTGTTGCTTATAAAGTCGGTGGGATATCATACGAGTGTAAATTTGACCATGAGAAAGCTGTCGGAAACGGACCTCTTAAATTAAAGGTGACCACTTCGGGCACAGAAAATTCTCTGCAGTGGAGGCTGGACATTACTCCATCCGAAGAAATTGAGATCGTAGATGTCCATCTGGATATACCGTTTACATACACCCCTCAGCACAGGATTTTCATCAATGGCTACCAGTCATGGACCGAGAGCAGGGAATACGGCATTGACGAAACTGAAAAAGGCCCAAAATGGGTAAACGAACTGGTGGATAAAAAATTTCATGTCAAACCATACGGTGACTATCATTTCAATTCATACTCAAACAAACGCGGGGAATTTCATGCCTATACTTTTTCCTTCATCAGGAATTCGGCAAAGCAGATCGAACTGGCGGCTTCGCTTAACGAACGAAACGGCTATACCATTATCAGGCATTTTGCAGCAAAAAACCTGCTGAGGTTAGAAAAAGACTGCTCTGGGCTCCTCTTGAATGAACCTTTTGAAGCCTTCAACCTGGCATTGTACAGCGGTGATGAGGATGCGGTTTTTGATCATTACTTTTGTGATATGAACGTACCGGTAGCTAAAGTAAAAAAAACCACGGGCTGGACAAGCTGGTATCATTATTACGAAAATATTACCCATGAAATTATCATGCAAAATGCTGAAGCCTTTGCATCCCGCAAAATCCCCATCGACGTTTTCCAGATTGACGACGGGTACCAGCAAGCGGTGGGCGACTGGCTGATAACCAACCACAAGTTTCCTCATGGGATGAAACCGCTTGTCGATAAAATTAAGAACAGCGGGTATAAAGCAGGTCTGTGGCTGGCACCTTTCGTTTGCGAAACCAAATCGGAGGTGTATAGAAACCACCCTGACTGGCTCCTGAAAGACGGAAACGGGAAGAACATCTGTACCGGAGGGAACTGGAGCGTACAATGGGCTCTGGATATTGAAAATCAGGAAGTGAAAGCCTATCTGAAAGAAGTATTCGATAAGGTGTTCGGCGAATGGGGATTTGATATGGTGAAACTGGACTTCCTGTATGGTGTCTGCATGTTTCCGCCGAAAAATAAAACACGCGGGCAGGTAATGTATGAGGCTATGCAGTTCCTGAGGGAGATTATAGGCGACAAAATGATTCTGGGCTGCGGCCTTCCCCTCGGATCTTCTTTTGGACTCGTCGAATATTGCCGTATCGGATGCGATCTTGACCTATACTGGGAAAGGAAAACCTACCGTTTCGGCCTGCTCAGGGAACTTCTTTCCTCAAAAAGTGCCATGTATAATGCCATCAGCAGAAGATTCCTCGATAAACGGGCCTTTCTCAACGATCCCGATGTGTTCCTGCTCAGGCATAATAACATCCACATGTCGCCGGAAGAGAAAAACACGGTGTTCTGCGTCAACCATACCTTCGGCGGGCTAGTGTTCACCTCCGATAACCTGGATGAATACACCGAAGATGAGTACAGTAAATACCTCTCGGCATTTCCTTTCCTTGAAAAAACCATACACGGAACCGAAGAAAAAGGTGATTTTTACATAGTGCAATTCAGTATTGAAAGCCGGAATTACCTCCTGTTGGTCAACCTGGGAAATAAAAAGAGGAGACACAGGCTGCCTGAGGGAGAATTTTTCAGGGTGCAGGATGGCCATCCTGTCTGGTACAGGGGACCTGCCAGCATAGATGTTGACGGTCATTCCACCATATGCATCCTGAAAGTCAGAGAATCAGAATATGCCATAGCCGGAAGCACCGTGCATATGTTCCCGGGGTCCGAAGTGTCCGCTATCAGCATAAGTGATGACGCTATCAGCATTACTCTTCACGACAAAGTTCTTAATGGTGGCTCCATCTGGATTAAAATCCCCCATCATTTCGGTACAGCAAGAGTAAATGGTGTGGAGTACAGGGCTTTCCAGCAGAATACGATCAACATGGTAAAAATTGAAATTAATAAGAACTCATGACGCATTCAACGGTACCGAAACTTCCTTTCAGTAAACTGATCATTTTCTCCATGGGGCAATTCGGCTGGTCTCTGGCTTCATTTGCTGTAGGCAATCTGCTGGTGTATTTCTATATGCCGCCGGAATCAGGCAAAACCCCTTTATTTCCTACCTATATCTTCCAGGGAGCATTATTTGGTTTTATTACCATCATTGGGTTGATCAACTCGGGAGGGAGGTTGTTTGATGCTTTTATTGACCCCTGGCTTGCCAATTTGTCGGACCGCAATACCTCAAAATTTGGAAGAAGAAGAATTTTTATGCTGTTCAGTGCCCTTCCCCTGGCGGTATTCTCTCTGTTGATTTTTATCCCGATCATACCACACGAGAGTAATATTAATACCGCCTGGGTGATTTTCTGCATCGTTATTTTCTATTTTTCCATTACGGCATACACCATGCCTTACAATGCCCTGATCAGTGAACTGGGTCATACATCCAAAGAAAGACTGAATATCAGCACAGCCATTTCAGTAACATTTGCACTGGGATTTGCACTGGGTAACCAGATCTATGTGTTTTCAAACATACTTACTTCGCGTTACCACATGACCAATACGGCAGCATTTCAGACAGTACAGCTGGTCTTCGTGATAGTTTCCCTGATCCTGCTCATGTTACCTGTTTTATTCATCAATGAAAAGCATTATGTGGAACAGCATGTTTCCGATGATGGCGTGTTCAAAGCCGTGAAAGAAGTCTTTAAGAATAAAAATTTCGTCCGTTTTACCTTCTCTGACCTGACTTATTTCATTGCCTTGAATTTCATTCAGATGGGGATCAGCTATTTCATTATCACACTTCTCGGTCTCGACAAAGGATTGATCTCATTCCTGATGCTGCTGCTGTTTGCCCTTAGCTTTGTTTTTTATGTCCCCATCAACCTGATTGCTCAGAAACTCGGAAAAAAACGTATCCTGATGTTTGCTTTCATGATGTTTGCTCTCGATTTTCTGGTGATCACTTTCCTGAATATCATACCTGTTTCCCATATTGTGCAGGCATATGCCATAGTCATCATAGCGGCCGTACCCATCGCCATTTTCGGGATTATCCCCAACGCCATTGTAGCCGATATTGCCGAAGCCGACGGTATTGAAACAGGAAAATATAAGGCAGGTATCTATTTCGGAACGAGAACTTTCATGATGAAGCTCGGTATCTCGCTTGCCAACCTGTTGTTTCCTTCCTTTCTGCTGCTCGGAAAAAGTGTGGATAATCCTGCAGGCATTAGGATAGCGGCTGCCGCGGCCTGTGTGATCTGCATTCTGGGCCTGATACTATTCCTGTTCTATAATGAGAAAAAAGTGATGAATGTGTTAAAAACCAAAGAAAAAGAAAATGAATAAAATGAAATCTGTTTCCTAGATCATTCTGGTTTTCTATTACCTCGCCGGACTGCTTTTCCTGATCTTTTATAATTCAGGACTGCAGTATGGCACTTATTTTACGCAGCCTCTGTTTATGCCACTGCTTATACTGTATTATTTCACCCGGATCAGGACAAATGATATCAGGCCTGATAAATGGCTGGTTATCGGTATCGTTTTCTCCTGGTTTGGCGACCTGTCGATGATGTTCTCCCCGGTGAATGTCAGCATGGTTCTTCCGGGTATTGTTTCTTTTCTGCTCATGCATCTCACTTATATCAAAATGTTTTATGAAAAGGGTTCATTTAAAAAGCTGTTCAGTGTCAGGATCATCCCGGTGCTGTTTTTTATTTGCCTGGGAGTAGCACTGAATTCTTATCTTTCTTCCTGTTTTATCAACGACAAATCATTATTTAGAATACCGGTCCTGATATACACCTGTATCATTGTTTCAATGGTCATTATTGCCGTATTGCGCAATGCAGAAAAGCGAGGCAGCTACCTGCTGGTCGCCGGCGGTGCACTTTGTTTCCTCTTTTCCGATGCTTCCCTTTCGGTACATATCTTTAAAGGTGCATATTTCCCGGTAGTCATGTTCTCTCATACCATATATTTTTCCTGGGCTGTTGTGGGCATCACTTATGTTACAGCCCAGCTTTTAATTGTTGAAGGGCTTATCCGATCCAGACAAATTTAATTTTATCATCATGAATAAAAAGGCATTACCGATCATCCTTATTTATTTCATTTCCGGAATCGCCGAATTGTTTTTTTTCTATGGTGGTGTGAAACCGGGATTATGCATTTCGCAGGGGCTGTTGATGCCATTATTGTGTATTTACTACCTCCGGAATTCGTCTCCCTGGAAAATGTACGGGGATAAATGGGTAATTATAGCACTGGTGGCATCCTGGCTGGGTGATATCACCCTGATGTTCTCTCCGGAGAAACCGGCTATGATGATCCCCGGATTGATTGGCTTCCTGCTCACACAGGTAGTTTATATTAAAATATTTTATCTGGTGCCATACAGGAAATGGATGAAGGGAAGCAGCCTGCTGATCAGCCTGCTGTTTATTACATACGGGATACTGGTATACGCAATGTTGTTCAGATCATTGAACATCCTGCGTCTTCCTGTCCTGATTTATACCGCCACACTGATCGCTATGCTGATCACTGCATTTGGAAGGAAGGGAAGGGTTGGCAGGGACAGTTTTATTCTCGTACTTGCCGGTGCTGTACTGTTCGTTGTTTCCGATAGCTTTATTGCCATGACTTTGTTTGTGAAAAGATTCTGGTTCTCGGAATTGTGTATAGGCATCCCTTATTTTACTGCACAGTATCTGATTATAAGAGGATTGTTGTCTGAAAACAGAGATATAAAATAAATTTTTTACAAGACATTTATGAATATTATCCACAAATACCGCTGATTAATGCTGAAAAAATCTGCTGATATCTGTGAGATCTGCGGGAAATATAAAATTTATATTAAACTGCTGCAATGAATTTAAACTCATGAAAAAATCATCGATAGCCATCATCATCATTTTCTTTTCCCTTGGGGTTTTAAATATCTTTTTCTTCTATGCCGGTATAATGGTGGGCAGGTACCTTACACTTCCCTTTTTAATGCCTCTGCTCGGAATTTTATATTTAAGTGAGACAAAGGGAAAATCGACCTGCCACAAAGTCTTGGTAATTGGCGCCCTTGCTTTCTCTCTTGGCGGCGATATCCTCCTTTTATTCTGGTGGAATATGATGATATTCGGCCTTCTCAGCTTCCTGGCCACCCACCTGATCTATATCTTTATTTTCTTCAGGGGCAGGTTCAGGGAAATGATGACTTTCCCGAAGCTGGCAGGAGCTTTATTCGTCATCTTATACGGGGAGGTTTTTTATTGCATATTGTTTTTTTCTCCCGGAATGGCCCCCTTTATGAGGATACCGGTGCTGGTCTATGCTTCTGCTTTCACCATCGGGATAATTGCTGCAATCAGCAGATATAAAAAAGTAAATAGGAACAGCTTCTGGCTACTGCTGCTGGGCGCCGTCTTATTCCTGATCTCCGACAGCATTATTGCAGTTCATAAATTTATACAACCCTATCACTGGTCATTTTTATTTATCATGAGCTTTTATTTTACAGGCCAGTTTTTTATCATCCTTGGATTGTTAAAAGAAAAGCAAAACTTAAAACCCTGATTATGAGAAAGTATTTCGTATGGTTTGCCCTGATTTTTTATGTTATCGGGATAACTAACCTGGTTTTTTTCTACACAGGAATAAATATAGGGAAATACATAACCCTGGCCTGCCTGATGCCCATGCTCGCATACTATTTTTTCAGGGAGTGTTCAAACGTCAGGGAAAAGAGGAATGTCATGATCATGATGTCCGTTCTTTTTGCCTGGTTTGGCGACCTAACCATGATGTTCCTTCCGGTATGTCCTGCAATGCTGATACCGGGATTACTCAGCTTTCTGGTAACTCATATCCTGTATGTATTCATTTTTTCGGAAGGCAAATTAATGGATATGCTTAAACCGGTCAAGCTTTTTCCATCATTGTTTTTCCTCGTGTATGGGGTTTTCCTGTATAAAACCATTTACAATTCACCGATGCTGGAAAGCGGGATGAGGATCCCGGTATTGATATATACCCTTGCCATAGTATCAGGGATTATCGCTTCCATTAGCCGGTTTGGGAAGGTAAACAGCAGAAGTTTCTGGCTGGTATTTTCCGGCGTCATCCTGTTTTTGATCTCTGACAGCTGTCTGGCAATCAACAGGTTCGTATGTCCTTTTTACTGGCATTACCTGCCTACCATGGCCCCTTATTTTACAAGGCAGTTCCTGATTATTGTCGGGCTGACTTTTGAAAGTGAAAAGTGAAAAGTGAAAAGTAAAGAGTGAAATACTAAGATTATTATTAATCGTAAATTCAATTTTTTTTATCCCGGTAAAATTGAGTTGTCATTAAAATTTAAACCTTATTCCAAATGCTGAAAGTGATATAGCTTCCGGAAAGGAATTGTAGATTATCCGGAATTTATCTTCCAATCAGAGACCCGATCTGGTAAACAGTAAATGAAACGACCCAGGCAAGACATGTCGTATAAATAACTACAAAAAAAGCCCATTTCCTGCTTTTCGTCGTTCTTCTTACAGCTCCTATAGTGGCTACGCATGGGGTGTATAAAGAAACAAAAAGCATGAATGACAGTGCAACCAGAGGAGTAAATACTTTCTGACCGATTTTCTTTCCTTCCGTATAAACTTGGTCATGAAGCTTCTGTACAAAATAACTTTTCTGTTTTTTATCATGGAGATGTGCCTGGTAAAGTTCGCTCAGGGTTCCTGTGATCGTTTCTTTTGCAGCAATACCCGAGATCAGGCTGACACCCATGCGCCAGTCGAACCCCAGAGGTCGTATGACCGGTTCTATTGCTTTACCAATCATGCCGATATATGATTTTTCCAGATTGCCTTTGCCTTGTTTTCCGTAAGGAAGATAACCCAGCAGCCAGATGATGAAAGAGGCAATCAGGATCACACCTCCAATTTTTTTCAGGAAAAGTTTGGAGTTGAACCAGATCTGCCCCAGCATACGTGTGGCAGATGGAACTCTATAGCCAGGCATATCTGATATATAGGATTCATGTATGCCCGGCCGTATGAATTTCTTTAATAGTAGTGCCAGAACAAGGGCGATAAATGCCATGAAAAAATATATGCACAGGAGTACCCATACCGGATGTTCGGGGAAAAAAGCAGAGATGAAAAGTACATACACTGTAAACCTTGAGCTGCATGACATCAGTGGGTTGATGAGAATGGTGATCAGCCGTGTCCTGCTGTTCTGTATGTTTTCTGTGGCCATGATGGCCGGCACATTACAGCCAAACCCCATCACCAGCGAAATGAAAGAACGGCCGTCAAGCCCGAAAGGCCTCATTATTTTATCCATAATTTTGACCACACGCGACATATATCCGGTTTCTTCCATTAGAGAAAGCATCATGAACAGGATCACGATATTCGGCAGGAATACGATCACACCTCCTACGCCTTTTATCAGCCCGTCGATAAGTATACTTTTAACAATACTTTCAGGTAAATATGCCGATACAAAGCTTTCGATCAGGATCACCAGCTTCTCAATACCCATCATCGGGTAATATCCAAGCCCGAAAGTTGCTTCAAAAATAAATACAATGACGAGGAAAAATATAATTATACCAAACACCGGATGGGTAAGTACTCGGTCTATTTTTTTTGAAATGTCCGGATTTAAATATTTAAAGTTCTTGGAATTCATCAACACTTACCAGTATATTATCTGGAATCATTTTAAATAATAAAACAAAGAATAGGTGGAAAAGTTTTCAGGAAAGTGGCCGGAAAATCACAGAAAGTATAGTGGTATTTTAAGTTTTTTGTTTCTTTTTCTTGGCCGCAGGAAACAGAACATTATTCAGGATCAGCCTGTAACCGGGTGAATTGGGATAAAGGCTAAGGTCGGTGGGGGGGTCGCCGACAAGATGCTGGTAATCTTCAGGGTCGTGTCCCCCATAAAAAGACCATGTCCCTTTGCCATATTCGCCATGGATATAACGCGCTTCGTTCAGGGATTTATTTTCGCCCAGGATTATGACACTTGACTTGATCTGGTCTTTGAGGAAAGCGGTGGATTGTCCCATAAATCCTTTAATGATACGTTCATGATTCTGAGTTAGCATGGTGGGAACGGGGTCCCATTTGGCTGAGAACTCGAAGAGGCTGAACATATCATCTTTTTCAGAAACACGTCTTGAATAGGTGGCATCAATCGAAGAGATCTCATACTCATAAGGATTGGTGCTTACTTTGAAATTGGTAAAAGCAAAACAGTTATCATAATTCAGTTTTTTCTGTGCATCGGGTTCTATAGGATCTCCGTCAAACATTACATCGCAGATATCAACACCATCGGCTGCAAGAGCCACATCATAACTGTCGGGAGCTGAGCACATCGCAAACAGAAATCCGCCACCGGCAACATAATCCCTTATTTTCTTTGCCACAGCTAGTTTTAGCTGTGAAACTTTCATGAATCCGAGCTTCTGGGCGGTTTCTTCGGCTATCCTTACATCTTCCTGATACCACGCAGCATTTCTATATGCAGACCAGAATTTCCCATACTGACCGGTAAAATCTTCATGATGCAGGTGAAGCCAGTCGTAAGTGGGTAACACACCCTGTATTACTTCTTCATCATAGATTTTATCATAGGGTATTTCAGCATAAGTAAGTACAAGTGTTACAGCATCATCCCAGGGCAGATAATTCTTGGGGGCGTATACTGCTATTTTAGGCGCTTTGTACATTTTTATTTCATCCATATTCACTTCCGGGCTGGCAATTTCCTGCAATATACCGGCGGTCTGAACATCTGAGATCACTTCAAATGTGACTCCTCTTATGGAACATTCATTTTCAAGAGCTTTGCTGTCCCTGCACAGGAAACTGCCTCCCCGGTAATTCAGAAGCCAGCTTACTTCCTCATCTTTGGATAAATACCAGTAAGCTATGCCGTATGCTTTCAGATGATTTTTCTGGGCATTATCCATTGGTATAAGGACATACAGAGGGAATACAACCGCTTTAAAACAGATTATGAATAATATGGTGAGTACCGTTTTTCGCATGTCCAAAATTAACGGTTTTGAACCAGATTTGTTTCAAAATAAGGTTTAAAAAAAGTTAAGGGGGAAAACACTATCCGGGGATCAGAAAGGGACATCCGAATCATCGTTTTCGTTATTCATACGCGAAGGCATTGTACGTGTTGTTGTCCGTTCAAAATTGTCGTTCTGATTAATAGCGGCAGCATAGTCACCGTCATACATTTCAGGGTCGGCAAATTTGGCAAACCGGTCGATAAACTTGAGGTTGACATTTCCCAGTGAACCGTTACGATGCTTCGCTATACCGATCTCTGCCATTCCTTGTGTTGAATTACCATCTTCATCAACATCAACTTTGTAATATTCAGGCCGGTAAATGAAAATGACCATGTCAGCGTCCTGTTCAATGGCACCTGATTCCCTGAGGTCAGACAGTATAGGTTTTTTTGTTCCGCCACGCGTTTCAACAGCACGACTTAACTGGGACAGGGCGATAACCGGTACGTTCAGTTCTTTGGCAAGGGCTTTCAGCGAACGCGATATATTGCTTATTTCCTGCTCCCTGTTGCCCCTGTTTTCTGAAGTTGACGTCATGAGTTGCAGGTAATCGACAAAGATGATCTGAATGTCATATTGCTGTTTTAACCTGCGGGCTTTTGCCCTTAATTCAAAAATGGATAGGGCAGGAGTGTCATCAATAAACAGCTTTGCACTTTCAAATTTCTTGATGACGGATTGGAGCTGTTCCCATTCCGATTTTGTAACATCACCCTTCCTGAGCTTATCGGAAGTAATCAGTGCTTCTGATGAGAGCAGCCTCGTGACAAGCTGAATAGATGACATTTCAAGTGAAAAGAAAGCAACAGCTTTATTGAAATCGACGGCGATATTCCTCGCCATGGTCAGAATGAAGGATGTTTTACCCATCCCGGGACGGGATGCTACAATGATGAGGTCGGATTTTTGCCAGCCTCCTGTGATCCTGTCAAGAGCAGTAAATCCGGATTCAACCCCGACGACTTTCCCTTCCGACTTAATAGCAGCCTCGATGTTTTTTACCGCTTCCTTCAGGATATCCAGCATATTGCTGTAATTCCTTCTGAGGTTCTGTTCAGCAATGGCAAACAGGTTCTTCTCAGCATTGTCAAGCAGATCAAAAACATCCGTGGTATCTTCAAAGGCATCTCTGACGGTATCGGTAGAAATGCGGATCAGCTCACGCTGAATATATTTTTCGAGGATAATTCTCGAATGGAATTCAATATTGGCCGATGAGGTGATCCTGCTGGTCAGCTGAGTGATATAATAAGGCCCTCCGACCATTTCGAGGTAGCCCGTAGACTTTAGTTTATTCGTAACGGTCAGGATGTCCACGGGTTCTCCACTTTGGAACAATAGTGCGATGGCTTCAAAAATATGTTTGTGTGCCTCTTTATAAAAGACATCAGGCTTCAGAATATCAATTACAGATGACAATGCATCTGCCTCTATCATCATTGCTCCGAGAACAGCTTCCTCCAGATCGACAGCCTGTGGCGGTATTTTTGCAAGCTCGAACATGGGCATGGAAGAGCTGCTTCTCTTAATGCCAGTCATGTTTTTTTCAGTATTTCTTTCTTTCTTTTCCATTTCTCAAAAATAGGAATTCTTATGGTGGTTATAATAATCTTATGGCGAATTTATTTATTAACAATTTAGAATGAGTATAAATTGTTTGTATAATAGATTATTCCTTTGCAATTAAAGGGTATTAAAAATACTTTTGTATTTGTTATAGAAAAGAAATAACTGATATCTATATTACTGAAAATGAAAAACATACAACGTACTCTTATTATGCTTGCATTATTTATTTTCATGATTCCATGGACCAATATAAATGCTCAGAACCTGGTTTCGGTTGAATACAAAAGGACCTATAATCTCAATCAGATACAGACGATTTTCGACAATCTCGGTGTTCCACCGGGACTGACATTTCTTCCTATACGCTATCAGGTCCGTATGTATAAAATTACTTACAATACCGTTGCTGTCGATAGCGTGACACCAGTTATTGCAACAGGTGCTTTTTTTGTCCCGGTTAATCCGGATTGTAAGATATCCATGATCAATTATAATCATGGAACATTGTTTTCGAGATCAGATGCTCCTTCAACCCTGAACGGTGAAGAAGGCAAGATAGGAGTTCTGATGGCTACGGACGGTTATGGTATGGTCATGCCCGATTACCTGGGCTTAGGCGACAGTCCTGGATTGCACCCCTATCATCATTCACGTTCTGAAGCTACGGCGGTCATCGATATGATCCGGGCTTGCAGGCAGGCTGCCGATTCACTTCATCTGGGCTTAAACGGTCAGCTTTATATTACTGGTTATTCCCAGGGTGGACATGTGACCATGGCAACACAAAGAATGATTGAAAGGTATTTTTCGCAGGAAATGAATGTAACCGCCACAGCACCTATGTCGGGAGCGTATGATTTATCGGGAGTTCAGGCTTCCGTGGTGACTTCGGATGTTCCTTACGATGCTCCTGCTTATTTACCCTACATGGTCATGTCGTACCGTTATGCATATCACATTTACCCTGATATTAATACCATTTTAAAACCGCCTTACAATACCACACTTCCTCCTCTTTTCGACGGTACCCACGGAGAAGGAGATGTAGGCAATGCAACACCCAACCCGCCGAAACAGATCATTGATTCTCTGGCTTTACTGGACTATGTGAACGATTCAGTGAACAACCCGCTCCGCAGAGCACTCAGGGATAATGATGTATATGACTGGGTTACTACGAAACCCATGAGAATAATATATTGCCATGGCGATTATACGGTAAATCCCGGCAATTCCATAAAAGCCTATAATACTTTTGTCAGAAACGGTTGTGGAAATCTGGTCAGCCTGGTAGATATGGGAAATAGCTCTCACTATGGTTGCGCCATGTATGCTTTGATCATCGGAAAAAATTTCTTTGATTCGCTTAGAAAACTGAATTATATCGTCGGCAGCATTTCCGGCTGTCATACAGGGATTTCCGACGGGCAGGCTTCTGTGACCATAAAAAACGGTGCTCCTCCATTTCATGTTTCTTGGGAAAACGGGGATACTACTGCTATGTCTCAGCGCTTACACGAAGGATTGAACAATGTCACTGTGACGGATGAAAGCCGTTGCCCGGTATCAGATTCCGTTTACATAAGCACGACCACGCTGGGGTTGAATAATAGCGATCTTGGCGCAAGTATTCACCTTTACCCGAATCCGGCATCGGAAAACGCAACAATCGATCTGAGCTTCATTCATACACCTGTTAAAGCTATTGAGATTATTTCGCCGGAAGGGAAAGTAATAAGTAGTCTTTCCGGCTCTTTTAGTACCAGGGTAATGTTAGAAACTAGCAGTTTGACTGACGGAATTTACTATATCAGGATATTGCTTGCCGATGGTAGAGATGCCTATAAGAAGGTGATTATCATGAGGTAAAGTTGCCAAAATAAATTTGAAAACCTGAAATTTATTTTCTGAAGAGCTGTATACCTGTTAATGTTTTCCGCTGAGCTGCAGCAGTTTTCGTCCTTGGTTAAATGGCTTGCGGGTTGGATTTCTCTCTTATAAAAGTGAATACTCAAAAGGGGTAAAAAATGATTGTATCCCAAAGAACACTACCTTTTTCTTTATTCATTGGCATCGGATGATCATCTCATTGATTTTGAATTTTGGCTTTCGGCTTCTGAATTATCATAAATCAATTTCATGGTTTTCAGAGATCGCTTCAAAAGAAATCGTAAATTTGTAGCCTATTACATTTGTTATGATTTATTTAACCCGGAGAGAAACTTTCAATGCAGCTCACAGGTTGTTTAAAAAGGAATTCTCAGACGAAAAGAACCTGGAAATTTTCGGGAAATGCTCAAATCCCAACTGGCATGGCCATAACTATGAGTTGTTTGTTACTGTAAAAGGAGAAATAAATCAGGATACGGGCCTGTTGATCAATCTGAAGCAATTGAGTGAGATTATCAGGCTGTACATCACAGATAAGATTGACCATAAAAACATGAATACTGAAGTTCCTTTCATGACTGGGAAAATTGCTTCAACGGAAAGTCTGGCCGAAGCTATCTGGAAAGAGCTTGAGCAACCGGTTGCGGCCTGCGGTGCAGTTTTGCATTGTATCAGGCTGGAGGAAACAGAAAACAATTATGTAGAATATTACGGATAAAATTTAAACTACAGGAATGACAAAAGAAGAAATTGAAGACATGATCAGGGAAAACAGCCTGGATGGATACGAAAAGATTGACTTATTCAACCACGAAACCATAGCAAAGCTGGCATTCCATTATAAGGAAATTTTGAAATTGCTGGGTGAAGATCCGGAGAGGGAGGGTTTACTCAAAACCCCGACGAGGGTAGCTAAAGCAGTGCAGTTTTTCACTCACGGTTACTACCTTAACCCGGAGGAGATCATTACCTCTGCCATGTTTAAGGAGGATTACAAGCAAATGGTGATAGTGAAGGACATTGAAATATATTCGATGTGCGAGCATCATATGGTCCCTTTTATCGGGAAAGCTCATGTGGCCTATATCCCCAACGGGTACATCGTTGGCATCAGCAAAATACCACGTGTGGTTGATGCTTATTCAAGAAGGTTGCAGGTGCAGGAACGACTGACGACACAAATCAAGGAATGCCTTCAAAATACCCTGAAACCACTGGGTGTGGCAGTGGTCATTGAAGCAAAGCATTTATGTATGTCGATGAGGGGCGTGCAAAAACAGAATTCAGTTACAACCACTTCTGATTTCACCGGGGCATTCCTGACAGAAAAAACGAGGGCTGAGTTCATTCATCTTATCGGCTCGGTTTTACACTGATGACCATGTCAAATTTGCAGTTTTTTGCAATGGCATGGTTTTTATTAATTTTGTATAATTTTTAAAAATATTCTCTATGGAAAATAATAGTTTTAATATTACCGGTGGGGTTGAACGGATCTCACTGACGAAAACGTTCATGTCGAATGTGTTTTCATGGATGTTTATTGCTTTGATTGCTACAGCCGTTTGCTCGTATTTCGGTCAGTTTTTGGTTCCCTATTATATCAGCCCGGCTGGTGGAATGAATGCACTAGGCTGGATTGTTCTTTTGTCACCGCTGGGACTGGTCCTTGTTATGTCAGCAAGATTTCAGAAGCTTCCTTATATGGCAATGATTTTATTATTCATACTATATTCGGTGCTGATGGGCCTCAGCCTGAGTTTTATTTTGCTGATCTACACTAAAACTTCAATCTACAGTACATTTGCTATTACAGCAGGTATGTTTGGTGCCATGGCCCTTGTCGGCTATACCACGAAAACAGATCTGACACGTTTTGGCTCCATCATGATCATGGGACTGGTCGGCATTATCATTGCCAGCCTGGTTAATATGTTTCTTGGAAATGGTATGATGTCATATATTATCAGCTTTCTTGGCGTGTTAATTTTTACCGGTTTAACAGCTTATGATGTACAAAAACTGAAGAAAATAGGCAGCGGGCTTCAGTTCCCTGATGAAAATATGCGAAAGCTTGTCATTATGGGAGCATTAACCTTATATCTTGATTTTATCAACCTCTTCCTGTTCCTTTTAAGGTTATTCGGCAACCGAAAATAAATCACACAAAATTAAGTTAAAAAGATGAAGGCATACTTGTTTCCTGGACAGGGAGCACAATTTTCCGGTATGGGAAAAGAACTGTATGAAAAGAGCGGGCTTGCCCGGTCTTTTTTTTCTGCCGCTAACGATATCCTCGGTTATGATATTGCAAAAATAATGTTCGAAGGCACCGAGGACGAACTTAAACAGACGCGTGTCACACAACCGGCAATATTTCTTCATTCCGTGATTATGTCCATGGTTATGGGTAAAGAATTTTCCCCTGATGCCGTTGCCGGTCATTCTCTCGGTGAATTTTCAGCACTGGTAGCGGCGGGGGCTGTATCATTTGAAGACGGCCTGAAACTGGTATACAAAAGAGCGGAATCCATGCAAAAAGCCTGTATGCTCTTTCCTTCCAACATGGCGGCTGTTTTGAATGTGGATGACGCTGTGGTTGAAGAAATATGCCGGACGATTGATGATGTCATCATCCCTGCAAACTATAACAGTCCGGGTCAGATTGTAATTTCGGGCACGGTGAAAGGAGTGGAAAAAGCTGTTCAGCTTCTGAAAGAAGCTGGCCACAGAAGGGTGTTTCCTCTTAAGGTTGGCGGAGCATTTCATTCCCCTTTAATGCAGCATGCAGCAGATGAACTGAAAGAAGCGATCAATGAAACCGTTTTTATTGCTCCTGTATGCCCTGTTTATCAGAATGTAAGTGCCCGGGCTGTAATTATTCCGGAAACAATAAAATCAAACCTGATTTTACAGCTGACTTCTCCGGTGTTATGGAAGCAAAGTGTTCAGAATATGTTGACAGATGATATCAATGAGTTTATAGAGGTAGGCCCGGGAACAGTATTACAGGGTCTTGTAAAAAAAATATTCCCTGCTGCAGTGGTCAGCAGCGCCAATTACTGATCCTTTTTCAGAGCTTGTTGTTTTTCAAAGCACCTGAAGAAAGTAACAATGACATCGACTTAGACAGGAGGCTTGCTTCGAATGCATCCATATAATTATGATTGTGCATGTCACTTCCCAGGAAATCGATCATTTGCAGTTCTATCAGCTTTTCAGCGAGATTTTTTACCGGACTGGGATAAAAGCCTGACAGGGAAACAGCATTTAACTGGAAGTATACGTTCCTGTCTTTTAGGAGCTGGAATTTATTCAGATCCTTGTACCAGTAAACATATCTTTCAGCATGTGCCAGAATGACTTCAAACCCTTCGATCTGAAGGTCAAAAATCACATTCAGCAGTTGCGGTGGCTCATTAAAAACGGGAAGTTCTATCAGAATATATTTATTGTTGATCGGAATAAGCTGCCTTGCTTTCAGTTTATTCTGAAACCCGTCATCCAGCATATATTCGGCGGCGGCTTCAATTTCTATATCAATTCCTTCTTTACTGATTGCCTCTTTAACTTCAGATAGCCCGTTTTGAATAGTTTCGGGAGTATTCTTGTAATAGTCAACCAGAATATGAGGAGTGGTAATCAGTTTCCGGTATCCAAGCGCTTTAAACTTTCTGATCAGATTTAATGATTCTTCAATGGAATTTACACCGTCATCGAGGCCGGGTATCAGATGTGAATGCATGTCAACAGCAACACTGCTGAAGTCTTTCGGGTGATTGGCGGCATTGTTTTTGCTTTTAAATATATTGAGCAAACCCATGATTATCTGTGTATATATTGTTTTTCATAATACTTCTGATATTCCCCTGATGTCACGTTCTCAAGCCATTTTTCATTTTCCAGGTACCATTCAACGGTAATTTCAATGCCTTTATTAAAATTAACATCCGGTTTCCAGTTCAGGTCTTTACTGATCTTTGAAGAATCAATGGCATACCTCAGGTCGTGCCCTGCACGGTCTTTTACAAATGTAATCAGCCCGGCAGATGTTCCTGCAGGGCGTGCCAACCGCTTATCCAGAATGGTACACAGGGTCAGTATTATGTCAATGTTTTTCCATTCATTATTGCCACCTATGTTATAAGTTTCCCCTGAGTTTCCCTGATGAAAAACGAAATCAATGGCTTTGGCATGGTCTCCTACATAAAGCCAGTCTCTTATATTTTCGCCCTTACCGTATACGGGTAGGGGTTTGCAGTTTTTTATGTTATTGATCACAAGAGGAATGAGCTTTTCAGGAAATTGATATGGCCCGTAGTTGTTGGAGCAATTTGAAATTACTGCCGGTAATCCGTAAGTATGGAAAAATGACCTTACCAGATGATCTGAACTTGCTTTGGAAGCAGAATAAGGGCTATGCGGGTCATAAGCGGTCTGTTCAGTGAAAAGACCAGATTCCCCGAGTGAACCGTAGACCTCATCTGTCGAAATATGATAAAAACGTTTGCTGGTGTAGTTTTCTTTCCAGCATTTACGTGCTGCATTCAACAGGTTAACGGTACCAATGATATTGGTGAAGATAAACTCATTGGGATTGGAAATAGAACGGTCTACATGCGACTCTGCCGCTAGGTGGATCACCCCATCGAAATTATAATGTTCAAATAGTTCATTAATGTTTTTTTCATCAACGATATCAGCTTTTATAAATTCATAATTGGAACAGCTTTCAATTTCAGTGAGGTTTGTCAGGTTGCCGGCATAGGTTAGTTTGTCCAGATTAACTATCTTATAATCAGGATATTTATTTACAAAAAGTTTTACTACATGAGAGCCAATAAAGCCGGCTCCGCCGGTAATAAGTATTTTCTTTTGGTATATCATTTTCTGCAGTTTATATGTTTTTCTTAAGCTCCAGTTCCCATTTCCAGGCAGATGAAGTCATGTCATCCATGTCTCTTTCTGCTTTCCAGTTCAATACATTGTTGGCGAGTGAGGTATCGGCCCAGACTTTTTCAATATCACCGGGCCGGCGCCTGGTAATCTGGTAACGAAGAGAAATCCCTGACATTTTTTCAAAAGAACGGATGACTTCGAGTACGCTATATCCTTTACCCGTGCCAAGGTTGAAAATTTCGACAGCTTCTTTGTTTTTCTGACCGGATAAATAACGGAGAGCAATTACATGCGCTTTTGCCAGGTCAACAACATGGATATAATCACGAATGGCAGTGCCATCGGGTGTGTTATAATCTCCACCGAAAACATCCATGCATTTGCGTTTACCCACAGCTGTCTGGGTGATATATGGCATCAGGTTATTGGGTACGCCGAGGGGAAGTTCACCGATAAGCGCCGAATCATGGGCTCCGATCGGGTTAAAATACCGGAGCATAATCGCCTGGGTACCAGATACCGGAGATGTATCCTGAATTATTCTTTCACAAACCTGCTTCGTGTAACCGTAGGGTGACAGAGCTTCTTTAACCGGGGCATCCTCAGTTACAGGTAACACATCAGGCTGACCGTAAACGGTACAGGAAGATGAAAAAACCAAATGCAGAATGCCATGTTTTTGCATCGCTGTCAATATATGAACAAGCGACATGATGTTGTTGCTGTAATATTTCAATGGTTCAAGAACGGACTCACCTACTGCCTTAAATGCTGCAAAGTGAATCACGGCGCTGATGTCACCATGTTTTCTGAAAAAAGAGGCAGTTTCATCTGCATTACTCAGATCTGTCTTTTCAAAGCCGGGCCTTGTACCGGTTATTTTTGCAATCTGATCAACTACCTCAACAGAAGAATTTGACAGATTGTCGATAATGATAACTTCATAACCGGATTGCTGTAGTTCAACAACTGTGTGAGAACCAATATAACCCGTTCCGCCTGTGACAAGAATTTTCACGGTTTATGCATTATAAACTCCAATATTTCAGCTGTGTTATTTTTTTGCGGTATATTCCCTTGATATCTATTAATATACCGTCCTGAGCGAGAAGAGTTTTAAAATATGTTTCATTCAGATCCAGATATTCTTTATGGCTGACCGCCACGATTACAGCATCGTAAACTCCTTCAGGCTTTTCAACCATTTCGAATCCGTATTCGAGTTTTACTTCATGGGCAGATGCAAGAGGATCAACCACATCCACTTTTTTTATCCCGTATGTTTTAAGCTCATTAACCACATCAGCCACTCTCGAATTCCGGATATCGCTTACATCTTCTTTAAAGGTCACACCCATTAACAGGATGCGGGAATCTAAAACATTCTTGCCGCCGGCAATGATTTTTTTAACGGTCTGTTTTGCAACATAGTATCCCATCGAATCATTGACAAACCTTCCTGAATTGATGACCTGTGCATGATACCTGAATTCCTTGGCCTTATAAGTAAGGTAATATGGATCAACACCAATACAGTGACCACCAACAAGACCGGGGTAAAATTTAAGGAAATTCCATTTGGTTCCGGCGGCTTCAAGAACTTCATAAGTATTGATGCCCATACGATTGAATATGATAGATAATTCATTCATAAGTGCGATGTTGACATCCCGCTGGGTGTTTTCAATGATCTTGGCTGCTTCAGCAACTTTTATGGTAGAAGCTTTAAATATACCACCCTTAACAACAATCTCATAAACTTTACCTATAATATCAAGAGATTCATTATCGCAGCCTGAAACAATTTTCAGTATAGTAGTGATAGTGTGTTCTTTATCTCCGGGGTTTATTCTTTCCGGCGAAAAACCAACTTTAAAGTCTTCTATATATTTTAGCCCCGAGAGATTTTCCAGTATGGGCACACAGTCTTCTTCCGTTGCACCGGGATAAACCGTTGACTCATAAACCACATAATCTCCTTTTTTTAAAATCTTTCCTACTGTTCTTGTGGCGCTGAGCAGGGGTGAAAGGTCAGGGAGGTTGTGTGAATCAATAGGTGTGGGAACTGCAATGATATGAAACGTGGCTTTTTTAAGATCTTCCGGGTTTGATGTAAACTCAATATTACAACCGTCAAAGGCACTGGATTCTAACTCTTCACTCGGATCCATGCGGTTTTTCATCATTTGGATCCTGTCTTCCTTAATATCAAAACCGGTAACAGCTATTCTTCTCGCAAATTCAAGAGCTATAGGAAGTCCTACATATCCTAATCCAATTACTGACAGCCTGGTCTTATTAGAAATTAGTTTCTCGTAAATATCCATAGAGTATTCATTATTGATGTTGAGTTGTCTAATTGACAAACTGTTAAAGAACAATAGTTTATTTTTCCAAAAGAGTGACCATATTATTTTTCAGACAATATTTTTCTTTGCTTTCGGGACAAATAGCAATCCCATCATTGTCGAAATGAAGTTTATGTCCATATCGGCTCATCCAGCCTGTCTGGCGTGAGGGATTTCCAACAACAAGGGCAAAAGCTTTGACGTCTTTAATTACTACACTGCCGGCGCCAATGAATGCATATTCTCCGATCTCATGGCCGCAGACAATAGTTGCGTTAGCTCCGATTGTAGCTCCTTTCCTGACAATGGTCTTACTGTACTGGTCTTTCCTGTTTATAGCACTACGCGGGTTGAAAACGTTGGTGAAAACCATTGATGGCCCTAAAAAAACATCGTCTTCGCAAATCACGCCGGTATAAATGGATACATTATTCTGGACCTTGACATTGTTGCCTAAAACAACATCGGGGGATACAACAACGTTTTGCCCGATGTTGCATTTCTCTCCAATAACACAACCGCTCATAATGTGAGAAAAATGCCAGATCCGGGTTCCTTCACCAATCTGGCAACCTTCATCAATTATAGCAGTTTCATGATGGAAAAAAATCATATTATGATTGGATAAAATTTAATACATGACCGCTTATATATTCCAGCTGCTCGCTATCCAGCTCAGTATGCATGGGCAGGGAGATCACTGTTCTGCTTAACTCCTCTGTAACAGGGAAATCACCTGGCTTGTAGCGGGGATCAACATAGGCTTTTTGCAAATGCATGGGAACCGGATAATAAATCATTGCCGGGATATCTTTGCTTTGCAGGTACTCCTGCATTTTATCGCGGTCAATTCCATGGGTCACTAAGGTGTACTGGTGGAAAACATGCCGGGTGTGTGGTTCCCTGTATGGAGTTTTTAACTTTGGCTGATTTTTAAAGGCTTCATCATAGTAATCAGCGGCATTAATGCGGCTTGCAATATATTGATCCAGGTACTTTAACTTGATTTCGAGAATAGCTGCCTGAAGCGAGTCAAGACGGGAGTTAACTCCGATTGTATCGTGGTGGTAACGCACTGCCATACCGTGATTTACAATGCTTCTCAATGTTTTTGCCAAGGCATCGTCGTTGGTAAATATAGCACCTCCGTCACCATAACATCCCAGGTTTTTCGAAGGAAAAAATGATGTACATCCCACATTTCCTATCGTTCCTGCTTTTTTCTTTCTTCCGTCTTTACCGGTATAATCGGAACCAATTGCCTGGCATGCATCTTCGATAATATAGAGCCCATGTTCATCAGCAATTTGCTGAATGGCATCCATATCGCAGCATTGCCCGAAAATATGTACAGGTACAATTGCTTTTGTTTTTGGAGTGATGGCTTTTTTAATCGATTCAATGCTGATATTGAATGTATTGGGGTCAACATCTGTCAGGACAGGTTTCAGTCTGAGTAAGGCAATGACTTCGACAGTGGCAATAAAGGTAAATGAAGTCGTGATCACCTCATCGCCGGGCTCTAAGCCTAAGCCCATCATCGAAACCTGAAGAGCATCCGTTCCGTTTGCACAGGGAATCACATGTTTCACTCCAAGGTAATTTTCCAGAGCTGCCTGAAAATCTTTTACTTTTGGACCGTTGATGAAAGCGGTTGATTCAATAACCTCTTTAATGGCATTGTCAATTTCATCACTTATTTTATCATACTGGGTTTTGAGGTCAACCATCTGGATCTTTCGCATAGCGGCAAAGGTTAAAAGTATGCAAATTTAGGAATTTTTTTAATTATAATATCCTTATATATTCTGCAGCAATATTTGCAATTTGATATTTATTAACTTTGCAATCAGTAATTATACCATGAAAAAACTGTTATTCTGCTTTTTGTCTATTGTTTGTATCCATTCATTTGCACAGGTAAATATAAGAGATTCATCTTTGTTTGCACCTATTTTAATTGCCCATTATTCATACGAATTCCCGGGAGTTGACCTGTTGAACCAATTTGGGAACAATTCCAATATTGGTGGTGATTTTCTGATTAAAACGAAAAACAACTTATTATTTGGTATCAGTGGTAGTTACCTTTTTGGTGAAAAGGTGAAAAATCAGGAAGGAATACTTAAGAACATATCCACATCGACAGGATTTGTTATTGATGCCAACGGAGCCTATGCTGAAATATACATGTATGAGAGGGGCTACTTTTTGACAGGCAATTTCGGCAAAATATTTCCAATCAGGAAGATTAACCCGAATTCAGGTATTGTACTGATACTTGGCCTTGGCTTTCTTGAGCATCATATCCGTATTGAAAACCCCGGGAAAGTCGTGCCCCAGGTTAACGGGGATTATGCAAAAGGATATGATAAACTTCGGAACGGAATAGCCATAAGCCAGTTTATTGGTTACTGGAACATGAGCAATAACAGGCTGTTTAACTTTTATCTCGGCTTTGAATCCATTCAGTCATGGACAAAGAGCCGCAGAGATTTCGACTTTACACTTGGCGGAAAGGATACCCGGAGATATACGGATGTTTTTTATGGCATTAAGATAGGGTGGATGATACCTTTCTATAAAAGATCCCCCGATAAATATTACTACTACTGACAATGAAACAGGTTTACAGTTTTGCAATCCGCCTTTTTTCATTCCTTGTTTTTCTTGCCTCTTATTTTAATAAAAAAGCCGATGAATGGCGATCCGGAAGAAAGAATATTTTCGCTGAACTGAGAAGAAAGATAAGTCCTCACGACAAAGTGTTATGGGTTCATTGTGCCTCATTGGGAGAATTTGAGCAGGGCCGTCCTGTGATAGATGCTTTTAAAGAAAAATTCCCACACTACAAAGTATTGGTTACTTTCTTCTCTTCATCCGGTTATAAATTCTGCAAAAAAAACCTTATATCCTATATTTTTACTTATTTGCCTGTCGATACTCCTAAAAACGCCAGCCGTTTTCTTGACCTCGTAAACCCTGATATTGCTGTATTTGTTAAATATGAATTTTGGTTTAATTTTATTGATGAGCTTTCGAAAAGAGACATTTTTTTCATATCGGCTTCGGCTATCTTCCATAAGGAACAATTTTATTTCAGATGGTATGGGAAATATTTCAGGAATAAGTTGAAAAAATTCACTCATTTTTATGTCCAGAATTCAGAATCAGCCAAAATACTTGAACAATACGGATTTAATAACTTCTCTGTTTCCGGAGATACGCGTTTCGACAGGGTTGCTCATATCGCTTCCAAAGAGAAGAATTTCGCTATTCTGGGAAAATTCTGCAGGGAAGATCCGGTTTTAATCGCAGGCAGTATATGGGAAGAAGATGAGGAGGTTATTTTCCCCTTCATATTTTCGGATGATTTGGCTGTTAAAATAATTATTGCGCCTCATGAAGTTCATGAAAGCAATATAATCAGAATTTTAAACAAATGTGGCTCCGGTGCTGTAAGGTATTCAGATCTAAGTGTGGGGAATGCTGACAGCTGCAAGATCGTCATCATTGATAGTATTGGTATGCTCTCTTTCATTTATAAATACGCAAAAATAGCTTACATCGGCGGCGGTTTCGGCAAAGGAATTCACAATATTCTGGAAGCTGCGGTCTTTGGTGTTCCGGTGGTCTTTGGCCCTCATTATAAAACATTTCAGGAAGCATGCGACCTTATTATTACAGGTGGAGCTTACACTCTGAATAATAGTGTGGAATTTAGTATACTTGCATCTAAACTTCTGAACAATAGCGAAATTTATACCCGAAGTTCCGAAGCAGCAAAATCGTATGTGAAAAAAAATACCGGTGCAACTGAAATAATTGTTAAAGGATTGGAAGCTGTTATAAAAATAGGAGCAGAAACTGAAAAGTCTCTGCTCCTATAGTAGATTATTATTCTGATGCAGTAATCTTTATTTTGATTGAATACGCATTTTATAGAACGATCGGTATACAAAAATTAAAGCTACAACTAAAAATCCCAGTCCAATAAAGAATGTATAATCGAATGTGCCTGCTTTTTTAGCTGTTTCGCTCATGTTTACGGCAATTTCTACTGCCAGTAAACCAAAAAGGGTGGAGAATTTAATAATTGGATTCAAAGCAACAGAAGTTGTATCTTTAAATGGATCGCCTACGGTATCTCCAATAATTGAAGCATCATGCAGAGGGGTGTTTTTCTCTTTCAGGTCGACTTCAACAAGTTTTTTAGCATTATCCCACGATCCGCCTGCATTTGCCATATATATAGCCTGAAACAAACCAAACACGGCCAGTGAGATCAGGTAGGCGACAAAGAAGTTAGGATCAAAAAATGCGAATGCTAAAGTAATTGTTAAGAGAACGATAAAAATATTCCACATCCCGTTTTGAGCATATTGTGTACATATTTTTACAACTGCAATGGAATCATTGATATCAGCTTTTTCCTTGTCAAGGTTGATATTCTTTTTAATATAGGCAACAGCCCTGTATGCTCCTGTAACAACAGCCTGTATTGAAGCGCCGCTAAACCAGAAGACCACCATTCCGCCACTTATTAATCCTAAAATAATAGGTGCAGAAGTAAGTTCAAGTGAAAGCAAACCCTTATTCTTAAGTAGTAAAATAATGGCAAAAATCATCGTAGTAGCTCCAACAACGGCAGTTCCGATAAGCACGGGTTTTGCTGTAGCCTTAAATGTATTTCCTGCCGAGTCGTTAGATTCCAGGTAATGCTTTCCTCTTTCAAAATCAGGATCAAAACCAAAATCTTTTTTTATTTCTTCATGTATGCCTGGAATCTTTTCGGTTTGAGCTAACTCAAAAACGGATTGAGCATTGTCGGTAACAGGTCCATAGCTATCTACAGCAATAGTAACGGGGCCCATACATAAAAATCCGAAAGCAACCAGTCCGAAAGCAAAAATACTGGAGTAATGCGGTTCAATAAATAAGGCTCCAAGGCCAAGCTTACTGATAAAAAAAGCACCGGTCATGAGTGATAACATCAGAAATCCCATCCAGAAAGCGGAGAAATTCCCCGAAACAATACCTGAAAGTATTGTTAACGATGGCCCTCCTTCGCGTGAGGCATTTACTATTTCGTTAACATGTCTTGATTTGGAGCTTGTAAAAGCTTTGGTAAATTCAGGAATTAATAGCGCAGCTAATGTTCCGCAGCTGATAATTCCGGCAAGTTTCCACCACAAAGTAGGATCAGGAAGATCACCAACGAGGAAGTAACTCATAACAAAACTGATAGTGATACAAAGAGTTGCAGCTATCCAGATTAACCGGGTTAAAGGTTCTTCGAAATCAAATTCTTTCAGGCCTTTATATTTGCGTTCAGATATGGCCTGATTGACAAAATATGATATTCCTGAGAAAATATCCATTAAAAATCTCATACCGAATATCCATACAATGAGCTTAGCCTGAATATCAACTTCCTTAACAGCTAATGTAATAAATGAGATCAGAGCGACTCCGGTCACACCATATGTTTCAAATGCATCTGCAGTAGGTCCGACGCTGTCGCCAGCATTATCGCCTGTACAGTCGGCAATTACACCGGGGTTACGGGGGTCATCTTCTTTAATTTTAAAAACAATTTTCATTAAATCGGAACCAATATCGGCAATTTTTGTAAAAATCCCTCCTGCTATACGCAAAGCCGATGCCCCTAAAGACTCGCCAATAGCGAAACCCAGAAAACAGTAGCCAACCACCTCACGGGGCACAAACAAAAGAATAATGACCATCATCACAAGTTCGAGTGAAATCAGGAATAAACCGACTGAAATACCTGCTTTCAGAGGTATATTCACTACATCCCACGGTTTCCCGCGCAATGAAGCAAAAGCAGTTCTTGCATTGGCGTAAGTGTTAACTCTAATACCATACCATGCTACGCTGTATGAGCCTACCATTCCAACAATTGAAAACAATAAAACCAGTAAAACAACTGATATTGTTGAAATATGCTCAGCATGAACAAATTTTACCAGATAGAAAATAAGCGCAGATGCTATAATACCAAACAAAATGGCTAAAAATTTCCCCTGTTGGATAAGATAAGTTTTACAGGTTTCATAAATAACATGTGCGATGTCAAGCATGGATTTATGAGCCGGATACTTTTTAATTTGACTTCTTAAATAGAGGCTAATACCAAGGGTACCGCAAATAATGATTGATCCATAAAGTAACAAATCCCAGGCTTGTAAATGAAAAAACCTGGGAAAACTACCTTTATGTAAATCTGGAATCTTTAGTTCTGCTTCACTTGCAACAGCAGCTAAAGTACTTAAAAGGAGGGCTCCGAAAGTTAGAAATAATCGTTTAAATTTCTTCATGTGTATATTTTATTTAATTAATTTACTTGTTGTTATAATATTTGCAAAGCTAAATAATTATGAATTATGAATATATGATATATGTTTGACTTCTAATTGATATTTATCTTCTCATTAAAAACTTTTCAGCAAAACCGTGCGAAATATAATTGTCATAACTCAAACATACATCTGAAGCAAAAGCAACAGCATTTTCTATTACCTCTTTCCACATACACTCAGTAACGTTCTCAATATTAGTATTATTAATTCCAAGTTTTACAAATGAATAGATAAGTCCTGCATTAAATGTATCACCTGCACCGATTGTACTTATTGTATTAATTTCAGGTAAACAAAATGAACAGCAAATTTGTTCAGTAAATAATTCAACTTTTTTCCCTCCCGATGTATAAATGAGGCTCCTGCATCCGGCTTCTTTAATCCTTCTATAAGCTTCTTCACCGTTATTTGCTTCATATAAGGCTTTACAATCTTCATCAGATGCTCTGACAACCGAAGAGAATTTTATATTTTCAGAAACCTGTCTGATAATTTCTTTGTCCAAATGATCACCCGTTTTCCGGATGTTAGGATCATATAAAATAGTTGCTGATTGCCTGCTTGCTTCTTTGATAAAGGTCATTAGTTTTTTCCTGATTTCAGTGGTAACGGAGTAGAGAGAACCGAAAAGAATTATATCATCACTGCTTACAGCCGGGAACTTTATGGCAAGTCTTTCTTCAGGATATAATTTATAAAATGAATAGGTCGCGTTGCTTTGATAATCCAGAAATGCTAAAGCAAGAGGTGTCCTCCCATTGATATAATGATAAATATAGTGTGTGGATACGTTATTGGCTGTAAGAAAAGCGTCAATCTGCCTGCCGATATGATCATCGGCATATTCGCTGATCAGATATACTGGGAGTGCAAGTCTTCCGAGGCTCACTGCTGAGTTTAGCATGGCTCCGCCGGGTCTGCATGTCTGGGGTAAATCATTCTTAAAAATGATATCGAAAACTGTCTCGCCAATAGTGAATATCCTACGCATAAATTCAAAAAAAAGCCCCTAAAAAATATAAGGGGCTATTGTACAAAAATGTACCCGGGGCGGGAGTTGAACTTTATTGAATAGCTTTTACTCATATTTAATTAAAAGGTTGAAAATTAATATTTTAAAAATTTACATTTAAACTGCTTTTATCTGCTTTAATCATGTTTTTACATATTTTTGGGTACTCACTTTGGGTACCCACTTTTTTGTATCTTTGCATCTTAAAACTGAATTAGATGGCAAATTTACACTTTTATCTCAAATCTGGCAAGGAAAATAAATACGGACAAAAATCAATTGTAATGCGAATTACATACGACAGCATCCGTACAATCATTTTTTTAAATAAAATGATCCAGCCAAAATTCTGGAATAACAATAAACAACTTGTCAGGGCTCCCACACAAAGGGAAAGCGAAAACAATCACCTTGACATCAATGATACCATAAGATTATATCGCAATAAAGCGGATGATGCGATTCGCAATGCGGCTGAAAAAAACATCTCTCTTTCTGACTATTACTTCAAAGCATGGTTTTCTGATATCCATTCCGGCGCAACAAAAAAAGTCAGGGATTTTTATGAGCTTTTTAATGATTATATTGAAGCGAACAGGGCTGAACGGGCAGAGAGGACAATAAAAGGATACATAACTGTGATCAACTTTATAAAGACATTTCAAGCAAAAACACACTTTCCAGTGGATATTAAAAACATTGATCATGCTTTTATGGATGCCCTGAAAAAGTATGCTTTTACAGATCGTCAGATCCAGCATAACTACTTTGCAAAGATTGTCAGTGTCCTTAAATCTTTTTTAAACTGGGCAAGTGAAAGAGACATTAAAGTTTCTGCACATTTTAGCAAATTCTCTTTCCCTGAAAAAGAAAAGGCGATTATTTTTCTGACACTGGATGAATTGATGAATCTTTATAATTATGATTTTAAAAATGAAAGGTTAAATAATGCACGTGACCTTTATTGCTTTGGTTGTTTTACCGGATTGAGAGTTTCTGATATTATGGAACTCAAATCTGAACATATTCGAGAAAACAATATTCACAAGACCATCCGAAAGACAAAATCAAATGAAATTATTCCCCTGAATCCCTACGCACTTGAAATTCTTAGAAAGCACGAGGGCTATCCGGATAAATTGTTACCATCAATTTCCAGCCAGAAATTAAATGAGTATATAAAAGAATGTTGCCAGATAGTTGGGATTACAGAACCTGTCAACATTGTTAAGTTTTATGGAAGTAAAACAAAAGAATTCACCTACCAGAAATGGGAACTAATAACTACACATACAGCTCGAAAAACATTCCTTACCAATAGTATCATACTTGGGATGAATTACATGGCTGCCCGAGGTATCGGTGGACATAAACGTGATAAGGATTTTAACCGTTATGTTAAAATAGCAGAAGACTTTAAAAGTAAAGAGATGGAAAGGACTTGGGGGGAATTGAGCAGGGGGAAATGAAAAAAACGTTTTTTCCCCATTTAAAGTTCTGATTGTCTAAGTAATTTCTTTCAATTCTGATAATATAATATTTCACAGTTTGGTAATTCTTTTTTTAATCTTTCAACCTTATCATCTTTTATTTTGTTGCCCCTCAAATCTAAATATTTTAGCTTTTAGATTAAATATTGATTTTGGTATTGACTTTAACTCGCAAGAATATAAATAAAGTTCTTCAAGGTTTAACAGGTCAAATTATCAACAATTAAAAGTTAGTTTTTAGACAGTCTGACGTTTTGGGTACTGCTGCCGGCGGGCTTTTGCTTTTTTCTGTTTCCAAATATTTTGTTTCTATTATTCATCTATTTTCTCACTTTTCCGCTTTAGCCCGCTGGTAGCAGAACCCTGTTAGCTGCATAGTGTTTTCTTTCTCACTATTAATGTTATTATTACATTTGTTAAGCTTAAGAAAAGGCATGTCCAGAAGCCCCATAAAAATAAATATAAGGCGCCATAAAAAACAATTAAAGTTAAAAAATATATCACTAATGTACCATAAAAATAGATTATCGTTCTTTGAAAATATTGACAGATAAGGGATATAAAAGATTTTAGTTGCGTGACGATTTCAAATTGCCTGTAATATTTTGGGTAATTTGTATT
>Ga0114951_10001362_pt1 | contig 30475 bp, 24 predicted proteins | sample AM7aDNAmetaG_FD_88677 | JGI IMG/M metagenome (GOLD analysis project Ga0114951, IMG submission 88677) | Freshwater microbial communities from Finland to study Microbial Dark Matter (Phase II) - AM7a DNA metaG | ecosystem: Environmental > Aquatic > Freshwater > Lake | place: Finland: Lake Alinen... | reverse complement strand
GTAACTATTCAGGACACAGGGTTCAAGAAAGCTGAACATCTATTATCCAACACAAAACTGCCAATGACTAAGGATACTAAAATATATGGTAGGTGCAGGCACTTTAAACCCTGCGCCTTTTTAGGGTTTTGTTTTTTTTTCCTCCCCTGGTGGGAGGGATACAGGGAGGGGGTTTAAATCCTGAATTTTGTCCGTCGCCGGAAAAGTAGCTATAGGGCACATTGACAGGGAGTAAAACATATTTTAGGCCCCCTCCCTCAGTCCCTCCCACAAGGGGAGGGAAGAATGATTAACCAACAAAGGCCGGGGGGGCTGAATAGTTACCATAATTTTTTAAAAGGAGATCGTCTTGAAGCGCACACGAATCTATTTTCTTTCAGCTATTGTTTTCCTTGCCTTGGCATGCCCGGTTTTTGCTTCCGATGCCGGCCCCGGCATTTCTGCTGACCAGGCCATAAAAAAACTCGCCGACGGCAACAGCCGCTATGCTTCAGGCTCCTGCCTGCATTCCGACATCAGCCAGGCACGCCGCGCCGAGACAGCACAAAAAGGGCAGCACCCCATCGCTACCATTCTTTCATGCTCGGATTCGCGCGTGCCGCCGGAATATATTTTTGATCAGGGCATCGGCGATCTTTTTGTCATCCGCGTTGCCGGCAATGTGGCTGATACCGATGAGATAGGCTCTGCCGAATACGGCGTTGATCACCTCGGCACGCCGGTGCTGATGGTGCTCGGGCACAGCAAGTGCGGGGCGGTAACTGCGGTTGCCACCGGCGCCGAGGTGCATGGCAGCATTCCCGCGCTTGTGGACAATATTAAGCCCGCTGTTGACACGGCAAAGCGGAAAAATCCTTCAGCGCAGGGCGACGCCCTGGTGCGCGATGCCATTACCCTGAATGTCTGGCAGTCGATTGAAGACATGCTGAAAAAGAGTGCTATAATCCGGGCCAGAGCAAAAGCCGGCGAAGTGAAAATTGTTGGCGCCCTGTACGATATCGAAACCGGAAAAGTAACTGTTTTGGGGCCGCATCCGCAGGAACAGCAGCTGCTGGCAGCACCGGCGCCTGCCGCAGGCAAACATTAACCGGCTGGCCTGTGTCCAGCGCGCATCAATAAATCTCATTGGTTATATCCAAAGCTGAAACTGTGGGCAGAAACGGAATGCTTACAGCCAACTGGATTCCCGCCTGCGCGGGAATGACATGGTTTTTTAGTTTTTTATTTATTCAAACGGTCATCCCCGCGAAAGCGGGGATCCATAATACAATGTTAGGTTCAGCTTTGGAGATAACCAGATAAATCTATTGTCAAAATCAACGAGCACTACCTATATTATAAAGACGGGGCAGATCAGTCCCGTCTTTATTGTTTCAGGAGGTTGAGCCATGGCAGAGCGTCATTTCGAACTTGAAAAAATCGACGACAACCGCTGGCGAATCGACAGGCAGGGCCCCATGCGCACCAGCGGCATCATCTACGCAAGCGCCGCCATGGTGGAAACCATCAAACGGGATCCTTGCCTTGCGCAGGTGGCAAATGTGGCCTGCCTGCCGGGCATAGTCGGCAGCTCCATGGCCATGCCCGACATTCACTGGGGCTATGGCTTTCCAATCGGCGGAGTGGCGGCATTCGACATGGATGAGGGCGTGGTATCCCCCGGCGGCGTGGGCTATGACATCAACTGCGGCGTGCGCCTCATGAGCACGGCTATTCAAAAGGCCGATATCACCGGCAAGCTGCAGGCTCTGGTTGATGGGCTTTTCGAGAATATTCCCTCGGGCCTGGGGTCGCACAGAAAGGACCTGAAGCTCAAAAGCCGCGAGCATCGCGATGTGCTGCTCCGGGGCGCGGCCTGGGCGGTTGACAATGGTTTCGGCACTGCTCAGGACCTGCGGCATATCGAAGACCTGGGCTGTATTGCAGGAGCCGACCCTGATGCCATATCCGCCAAGGCCTATGAGCGCGGCAGCCCGCAGCTGGGCACGCTCGGGTCAGGCAACCACTTTGTGGAAATTGACTGGGTTGATGAGGTGTATGACGAGAAGGTGGCGGCAAAACTCGGCCTGTTCAAAGATTGCATAGCCGTGAGCGTGCATACTGGCTCGCGGGGCTTTGGCTATCAGGTCTGCGACGATTATCTGAAAGAGATGCTTCGGGCATCGCAGAAATACGGCATTGAGCTGCCGGACAAACAGCTCTGCTGCGCCCCCTTACGCTCGCCCGAAGGCAAACGATATCTTGCGGCCATGGCCTGCGCGGCAAATTACGCATTTACCAACCGCCAGATCATCGGCCACTGGGTGCGTGAAACATTTGAGGCCGTGCTGGGGCGCACGCAGCGGGATCTGCACATGGAGCTTGTCTATGACGTGTGCCACAATATCGCCAAGATCGAGCAGCATACTGTCGGCGGCAAGTCCCGCCGCGTCTGCGTGCACCGCAAGGGCGCCACGCGCGCGTTTGCGCCCGGCCACGCGCAGCTGCCCGAAGACTACCGCGAAACCGGCCAGCCCGTTCTTATTCCCGGCGATATGGGCCGCTGCTCATACGTTTTGACTGGCACGCAGCGGGCCATGGAAGAAACATTCGGCAGCACCTGCCACGGCGCAGGCCGTATGATGAGCAGGCACCAGGCCATCAAGTCAGCCAGGGGCCGCTCGATTGCCCGCGAGCTGCAAGGCCGGGGCATACTCGTGCGCGCCGCCGCACGGGGGACGATGGATGAGGAGATGCCTGAGGCATATAAGGATGTAAACATGGTGGTGGATGTGGTCGATGCTGCCGGCGTGGGCAAAAAAGTCGCGCGCCTGCGGCCCATGGGGGTTATTAAGGGATAATAGCCCCGGCGGCGACTTGCTGCTCTAAAAAGCTTGATGTCAAAAACCCGCCAAAATCCGGGCTGATATTTTACATTTACACCCCTGCCGGTTTCCTATAGTATAAGCCCTTTTTACGGGGTTTAGACTCTATGGATATTTCATTTGTCATTGTCAACTGGAACACCCGGCAGCTGCTGCTTGACTGCCTCGCCTCCATCCGCGATACGGTGAAGGGCTTTGAATATGAGGTTTTTGTGGTGGACAATTGCTCTGCTGACGGCAGCCAGCAGGCCGCGCGCGAGCAGTTCGGCTCTATGGTGCAGCTCATTGAAAACACAGAAAACCAGGGCTTTGCCCGCGCCAATAATCAGGCCATAAAGCGTGCAGCAGGCCGCTATGTGATACTTCTCAACAGCGACACGGTGCTGCGCGACAATACGGTGAGCGGCCTTGTTCAGTTTCTCGACGATAACCCCGACACTGCCATGGCAGGCCCCCGCATGGTCGGCGCCGACGGTAAAGTTCAGAACAGCTTTGATAATTTTCCGACCCTTGCAACGGAGCTTCTGAATAAAAGCCTGCTGCGCTGGCTTTATCCCGAACAGTACGCAGGAAAAGCGGCACAAACCACAGAGCCCTTTGAGGTCGATTCACTCATTGGTGCCTGCATAGCCATCAGGTTTACGGCCATTCGGCGCGTTGGTATGTTTGATGAAAGTTATTTTTTCTTTCTCGAGGAGACAGACTGGTGCCTGCGCATGCGCCGGGCCGGATTTAGAATACATCATCTGCCGCAGGTCGAAATTGTGCATGTGCAGGGCCAGAGCAAAAAGCTGCAGCCCGCGCTGTCATGGATTGAGTATTACCGCTCCCTGTATTTCTTTTTTAAAAAAAACCGCCACACCTCCACCTATTACACGCTTCGGGTCTGCCGTTTCATAAAGCTGCTTATAAATCTCGTTCTAACCGTGTTCGGGCTCTGCCTGACCCTGGGCACGAAGCCGCGCTACCGCGAAAAGACCATTGTCTACAGCCGCCTTATCTGGTGGCATCTGTGCCTGTGCCCGGCCAATGTGGGTTTAAGAAATCCCAAATCGTAGGGAATCCGCCGCGGCAAAACTGAAACCTCCAAAATCCACAGCCCCCTTTTTTGACCTCATGTGACAAAACCGGCTGCTATAAATCACCCAGGAAGGGCGGCAATCGTCTCTCGATCCGGGGCTGGCTGTCTGTTATCGTTTAGCAGAGGAAAGTAGCTGTTGATTCTTCCAAGGCGCTACTCCATGATGTTGTTGAATTGTAAAAATGAAACAAATAGCATTCTAAGAATTATGCTTGCCATTATTTTTGAATAGAATAGAATCTTTTTACTGATTTTGTATGTCTTAAAGCCAACAAGATGCAGCTTTTTTTCGTGTTTGTCAGCATCTTGTGTGCTCTACGGGTTTGCAAAGAAAAAAAAGATGCTCGTGGGCGAGGGAGGGAAATAATTAGTGGCTGTTGTCCTGGATAAATCCTTGAAAACGCCCTACGCAAAGTATCCAATATCTTTACATGCGGAGAATTGGGAGGAACCAGCAATGTGCAAAAAATGCACATTGCCGGTTCTGACAAGCCGGTTGCATTTATAAAAATTCCGCAATCCGCATTCCAAAATTAAAGGATCGGTTTTATTGCAAATGAACACCCTGCGGGCTATGCTGCGAAACGGAAGAGGAAGTAAATGGACTTCCCCTTTAATTCCAAAAATCTTAGAGGTTTGCGAATGAGCGAATCAGAAGCAGCTACAAGAAAAAAAAGAATTGATACCAGGCTAAAATCCTCATTATTGAATTGGAAAATAATTCATAATGACAAGGTAAAAGATACTTCAGTTCTTGCGGCACATGCGGTTGAAGAATACCAAACCGAAACAGGACCGGCGGATTATGCTCTTTTTGTTAATGGGAAACTGCTTGGGATTATTGAAGCAAAAAAATTAGCTGTCGGTGCTGAAAATGTTCTTGAACAAGCTAAAAGATACTCCAGAAGTGTCAAACAAACCATTGGGGAATGGCGTGAGTATAAAGTACCGTTTCTTTACTCAACCAATGGTGAAATGATTTTTTATCTTGATGTGCGAAACAAAGAAAACACCTCGTACCAAATAAGTGATTTCCATTCCCCTCAGGCCCTTCTTGATAAATTTAATAGAAATACCGCAGGCTCAGAAAAGTGGTTTTTAGAAAACCCGGTAAGCACTATTATCAGGCTCAGACCGTATCAGGTCGAGGCTGTTGAAGCTGTTGAAAAAGCTCTTCTCGATGGCAAAAAGAAAATGCTTCTTGCCATGGCTACAGGAACAGGAAAAACATTTACCATGGTTTCATCTCTTTACCGGATGTTGAAATCGGGTTATTCAAAAAAGATTCTTTTCCTGGTTGATAGAAGAGCGCTGGCCGCACAAACAGTATCAACCATAGCCGCGTTTCAAACTCCTGATGGATTAAAACTCGACAAAGATTATGAGGTATACAGTCAAAAGTTTAAACGTGAAGACCTTGATGACAACACCACCTTTAATCCGCAGGTTTTACCCGAAGAATATCTAACCAAACCACAGGACAAGCATACTTTCATTTATGTTTCCACCATTCAAAGAATGGCTATTAATCTTCTGGGTAAGGATGTTCTCGAAAATATGGAATATGATGTAGATGCCGACAAGCTTGATATTCCAATTAATGCATTCGACATAATCATCGCAGATGAGTGCCATCGGGGTTATTCGGCAAAAGAAACCGGAACCTGGCAATATGTCTTGGATTATTTTGATGCTGTAAAAATCGGGCTTACTGCTACACCGGCCACGCACACGCTTGCACTTTTTAAAAATAAGGTTTTTACATATAGCACTGAACAGGCTGTTATTGACGGATTTTTGGTTGATTATGAAGCCGTGAAAATAAAATCAGATATTCATGTAAATGGCGCTTTTCTTAAAGAGGGCGAGTTGGTAGGCGCCATAGACACAGAGACCGGGGCCGAACAACTTGATAATCTTGAAGATGAACGTGAATTTGGCGCAACTGAGATTGAAGAAAAAATAACTGCCCCGGACAGCACGAAAAAAATCATTACGGCGTTAAAAAAATATACAGATCAGCATGAACAAGAATATGGCCGGTTCTCCAAAGTATTGATTTTTGCTGTAAATGATTTACCCCATATATCCCATGCCGATGAGGTTGTCCGTACCTGCAAAGATATTTTTGGGCAAGGCGACGATTTTGTCCTGAAAATTACCGGTAGTCCTACGGTAGACAGGCCCCTTCAGAAAATCAGGCAATTCAGAAACCGGCCTGAGCCTAAAATTGTAGTTACTGTCGATATGCTTACAACCGGTGTTGACATTCCTGCCATTGAAATGGTCGTTTTCATGCGGATGGTAAAGTCTCGTATCCTCTGGGTGCAGATGCTGGGGCGCGGCACCAGGCTGTGCCCTGAGATTAAGAAAGAAAAATTTATCATTTTTGATTGTTTTGACGGCACACTTATTAAGTACTTTAAAAATGCTACTGACTTTAATGTGAATCTGCAAAAAGATACAATCCCGCTCCCGGAAATCATTGAAAGAATTTATGATAACAGAGACCGGGAGTATAATACCAAAGTTCTGATAAAACGATTGCGGCGTATTGAAAAGAATGACTGCAACGAGGCACGGGATAAACTTTCCAAATATATCCCCGATGGAAATCTGAAAGCCTATACGGATAAATTGCAGGAAAATCTTGATAGCCACTTCACTGAAACCATGAAGCTCTTACGAAATAAAGAGTTTATTGACCTTCTCATCAATTTACCAAGACCCAAGAAAGTATTTTTTAAAGGCTATGACATTGTAGATACCGTTGAAGATGATGTGGTGTTCAGCGTTGGCAGTGATTATCAAAAGCCTGCCGATTACTTAAAACTGTTTGAGAAATTTGTTGCGGAAAATCCCGAGCACATTCAGGCTATTGAAATTCTTTTATCAAAACCGAACAAATGGAATGCCGACGCGCTTGATGAACTTCGCGATAAATTGCGTAAAAGTGATTTCTCCGAGAAGGACCTGCAAAGAGGCCATGAAATTGTGTATAAGAAGCCCCTTGCCGATATCATCTCGATGATTAAGCACGCCTCGGATTTTCAAGTGCCTATTTTAACCGCGAAAGAGCGGGTTGAAAGAGCCCTTGCTTTGCTTAGTGGCACAAAACAATTTACTGATGAACAGCTGACCTGGCTTGCGTATATCAAAGAACATCTGATAGAAAATCTGGCCATTGCCGAAGAAGATTTCGAAATTATGCCGGTGTTTGAACGCCACGGAGGGCTTGGTGTTGCAAAAAAGGTTTTTGGTGCTGACTTCAATCAATTGCTAAACAAAATCAATGAATCATTGGCCGCATAAAAAAATGGCGGCATGCATTGCAAAGGAAGGTTTATAGATGTCTGATGTTGTTAATAAACTCTGGGGCTTTTGTCATACATTACGGCATGATGGCATTGACTATGGCGATTATATTGAGCAGTTGACCTATCTGCTTTTTTTAAAAATGGCGGATGAAAAAAGTATTGGGATCAATAAAAAATACAATTGGGCAAGTATCCTTCCTCTTGCAGGAACAGTATTGCTGGATCATTATAGTGAAGTGCTCCGTAGCCTTCGAGACGAGCCGGGTATTTTAGGCGATATTTTCACACAGGCCATGCCCCGCTTTACCAATCCGGTCAATCTGAAAAAAGTTATCAATATGATCGATGAGGTTGACTGGTCTGCCATGGATGTAGATGTAAAAGGAGCTGCCTTCGAAGGGCTTCTTGAGAAATCGGCTGCTGAGGGTAAAAAAGGAGCAGGTCAGTATTTTACACCGCGTGTTCTTATCAGTTCCATCGTACAGGTAATGCAGCCGGATCCGCGAGTCGCAAAAGAGTACAAAATATGTGATCCTGCCTGCGGCACTTCCGGCTTTTTAATGGTTGCCTATGAATGGTTCATGAAAATTTCCAAAGGGGCACTGGAGAGAAAAGATGTGCTTCGCATAAAGAAACAAACCTATTGCGGGCAAGAGCTTGTTCCCCGGCCCCGCAGGCTTGCACTCATGAATCTTTTTCTCCATGGCCTTGAGCCGCAGATTTATCTGGGTGACAGCATTTATGAACCAGATAGAGGGGAACGCTACGATTGCATCCTGACCAATCCTCCTTTCGGCACAAAGGGCGCAAATCAGGCCCCGGTGCGAGATGACTTTACTGTTACTACCAGCAACAAACAGCTTAATTTTATTCAGCATGTTGTCACCATACTCAAACCCGGCGGACGGGCCGCCATGGTGCTGCCCGATAATGTTCTTTTTTCCGACGAAGCGGGTGATGTGTTTAAATACCTGATGGAAGACTGCAATGTTCACACTGTTCTGCGTTTGCCAAATGGAACGTTTACCCCTTACAGTCAGGGTGTAAAAGCAAATGTGATTTTCTTTCAGAAGGGTGTGCCTACCGAAAACACCTGGATTTATGATAACCGGACAAATATTCCGGGCGTTACCAAGAAAGACCGGCCCCTTGTTTCGCAGATGTTTGAAGAGTTTGAAAAGTGCTATGGCAAGGACCCCAACGGTCAGGCAAAGCGAAAAGACCTGGGAGATGACGGCCGCTTCCGCAAGTACAGCCTTTCTCAAATCAAAGAGCGCGAGTACAATCTGGACATTACGTGGCTGAAAGATGAAGGGCTTGAAGACCCGAATTCTCTGCCCGAACCGCAGGTGCTGGCTGCTGATGCGATTACCGAGCTGAATGCCTGCGTGGATGAACTTCAGGAAATACTGACTCTGATTGATGCGGAGGAAGGGGAATGAAGAAGAAGAGGCTACCTTCAGCAGGGGGCAGTGGGCAGGATGGAAATTCACAAATACTTATGTATCGGTCTAAAGACGGGCAGACCAAGCTGGATGTCCGCTTGGAGGATGAGACAGTCTGGCTTTCACAGATGCAGATTTGCGACTTGTTTCAAAAATCAAAAGCAACCGTAAGTGAGCATATTAAGCATATTTTTGAGGAAGGAGAACTTGTTGAAGATTCAGTTGTTCGGAAATTCCGAACAACTGCTGTTGATGGGAAAGAATATGATACCAGTTTTTACAACCTGGATATGATTATCTCGGTGGGGTATCGGGTTAAATCCGTTCAAGGCACGCAATTTCGCATCTGGGCAACGCAACGTATTAAAGAATACATTATAAAAGGGTTTGCACTGGATGATGAGCGCTTGAAACAGGGCGGGCAAAAAGCCCGTTATTTTCAGGAATTATTACAGCGCATTCGCGATATACGAAGCAGTGAACGCAATTTTTACCAAAAAGTTACCGATATTTATGCCACCAGTATTGATTATAGAGGCGATGATGCTCTGACGAAAACCTTTTTTGCCACGGTACAAAATAAAATGCATTTTGCGGTGCATGGGCAAACTGCCGCCGAGATGATTGTAAGCCGGGCTGACAGCACCAAGCCACTAATGGGCCTGGTAAACTTCAAGGGTAATTATATTACTGCCCATGATGCTAAAGTTGCCAAGAATTACCTTACCGAAAATGAGCTGAATCAGCTCAACCTGATTGTTTCCCTCTATCTTGATTTTGCCGAGTTACAGGCGACCAATGGCCGCCTGATGAAAATGAACGATTGGATTTCCAAGCTGGATGATTTTTTGAAACTCAGTGAAAAAGAACTTCTGACCCATGCCGGAAATGTGAGCGCCGATGCCGCCGCCCAAAAAGCCGAAGCAGAGTTTGATAAATACAGGGCAGAGCGGAGTAAAAATATAATTTCTGATTTTGACCGTGCGGTTAAAGAGCTTGAAAAGAAGGAACAATCTCTCACGGAGGAAGGGGAATGAGTGAGACGCTTCCAAAGGGATGGGTTGATGCTAACATATGTGAAATCAGTAATATCGTGTATGGAAAGGGTCTTGCAACAAAAGATATTTCAAACGAAGGGCAGTACCCTGTTTTTGGTGCAAATTCAGTAATTGGATTTCACAATTCATATCTATATAAGAAACCTCAAGTGCTAATTTCATGTCGAGGTGCTAATAGCGGCACGATAAATATTTCACCCGAAAAATGTCATATTACATCTAACTCACTTGTGCTGGAATTACCTGAGGTTTTTTATAACGCGCACAAATTTATTTTTTATTCTTTAGTATCAGTAGATAAATCAAAAATTGTAACTGGCACTGCCCAACCACAAGTAACTATTGATAATTTAAAAAGTTTCACAATTCCCCTCCCGCCACTCAACGAACAAAAGCGTATTGTCGCCAAGCTGGATCAAATCATTTCCCGAATTGATGCGGTTAAAGGGCGGCTGGATAAAGTGTCGACTATTGTCAAAAGGTTCAGGCAGTCTGTGCTCACTGCCGCAGTTACCGGGAAACTGACAGAGAAGTGGCGGGCTGAGCATCCGGAGGTGGAGAGGGCTGAAGAGTTCCTAGAAAGAATAAATAAGGAGGGGGGCGGGATTCAGAACCACTTTAGAGCTTTTGTGTTTTCAAAAAACGAAAGTTTATTACCAGATTCTTGGATTCAAATTACAACTGAGCAAATAAACGCTCATATTACTAAGGGAACGACCCCCAAAAACAGTGGGTTTTGTAGTTCTGGTATCCCTTATCTAAAGGTCTATAACATTGTAGATAATAAAATTAATTTTGAATATAAGCCTCAGTTTGTTTCAAAGGAATTGCATACTACTTTTTTATCACGGTCAAAAGTATTTCCTGGTGATATATTAATGAATATTGTCGGACCACCTTTAGGTAAAATTGCTATTGTGCCTGAGACTCATAGAGAGTGGAATATTAATCAAGCAATTGCAATATTTCGAACAAAAAAAATGATATTAAATCAATATTTATATTTAGTATTAACTGAAGGTGATTGCTTAGCAAAAATACTGATTGAAACAAGAGGTGTTGTTGGCCAAAGTAATTTATCACTTGAGCAATGTAGAAGTTTGTTAGTGAACCTCCCACCCATGGAAGAACAAAAAGAAATCGTCCGGCAAGTGAACAAACTTTTTACCCTTTCCGACAGGCTGGAATCTCATTACCAGAAAGCCAAAGCCCGAGTAGATAAACTCTCCCAGTCCTTGCTTGCCAAGGCCTTCCGCGGGGAACTGGTTGTCAACGAGGCTGAACTTTCCGAAAAAGAGGGCCGGGATTTTGAAAGCGCGGAAAAGTTGCTTGAGCGGATACTGGAAGAAAAGGCGAATCTGGTTTCCGTGTCAAATAGTAAAAATCGCAAAACAATGAAAAAAATGCGATAATAAAGAAAGGGATTGTTTAAAAAAACTTGATCATGCAGTCAATAAATAAAATAAAAATTGATCCAAAATACCTGCCATTCATCGGACGGCTTTTCACTCCGCTGGTGTTAGATAGTCTTGTTCAAAAAAGGTATTCTGGTTATTTATCAGAGGTTTGTGCAAATAGTGGCTTATTTAAACAGATTTCAATGGCAATGACCGTGCATCAGTTCTTTGATAGGATTTACAAATATCTTCTTCATAATTATCGCAATGAATATATTTATAAAAATGCTATTGCCAATCGAATCTTACTGGAAAAACATTCCCTTAATGCATCCCGCATGCTCACAGAGTTTCGTGTTGGGCAATGTAAGGCAGATGCAGTAATACTGAACGGAACATCCACGGTTTACGAAATAAAGTCAGAGTATGACACCTTTGCCCGACTTGAAAATCAAGTAAAAGCATACATGGCGGTATTTGAACATATCAATGTAATCACCTCTGCCAGCCAGGTTGTAAAGTTGAAGTCATTATTACCTTTCAATGTGGGGATACTGGTACTTACCAATAAGGGAACTATCGAACCGATCAGGGAATCGAAGTCAAATATCAAAAATATAAAACTTGAAATCCTGTTTGACTCCTTAAGAAAAACCGAATATCTAAAAGTCATCAAAGATTTTTACGATACCGTACCGAATGTGCCAAATACACAAATTTACAGGGAGTGTAAAAATCTTTACGGTAAAATACCCTTGAAAGTAGCATGCAAATCAACAATAGATATTCTTAAAAATCGCAGTAATCATAATCTGCTGTATGAATTCACAGGAAAAGTACCCACATCACTATCAGCTTATGCGATGAGTATTTCTACCGAAAAAGAAAAGATGCAGGCTCTCATTTCCTTATTTGATCTGCGTATCAATACGATACTTGCACCAAATTTATTATAAGTATAGGAGGTGTTGTAATGTACTATCCATTTTTCAGGGGAAAACAGTTTGAACTAATACTGCTTAGGGATAACGCAGGATTTTTAGCAAAGAATACTATTCATCCAATTATTGAACCAGTGAAGAATGATTTTTCTGCTTTAAAACGTTCAATGAAAGCACTCAATGAAAAAAATGTTGATTGTACACTTGTTGTCAACCCCCAGGCAGGCCAAAAACCTGTTCCTATAGACAGCATGCGGAAACTGATTGATTCAGACTTTAATAATTATAAGAATATTTCGCTTGGGTATATGATGCATACCAAGTCAAATATTAATGATTTGATTGCTTTGGTTAGGCAATACAAAAATTCTAACTTTACTATTGTGCATTGTGGTTATTCGAATGGAAAACAACTTGCAGATGCGCTTGGTGAATTTCAAAATATAAAAAAACATGTCTTTATTGAAGGTTCCGCCGGAAAATTATATCAACGGCATTTTAAAAAAAATGGGATCAAACGAGTTTTAATACGAAATGGTTTTAAGCCACAGAAAAAAAACTCGAATTATCCACCAAGCGAACACTTTTCCGATTTACATTTAACTTACTCAGATGAAGGAGTTGATGGTTTCGGCGATTATTTGATGGTTGGTGATGACTATTCGGAAAGCGGTGGTCCCGCTTACGCTGTTGCGATTCATGTAACCTATCTTGATCCTGAAAACGACATGTTTATTTACCATTTCATTTCAGATCGAACAGATTCTCCAACTGACCCGGGTGGGAAGTTCTTGGAAGCACTTGCGAAAATGATAAAAGAATTGAAAAAGCCCAACTCCCCCATTTTTAAGTCAAAGGCATGCATGGAATACATGAAATTATATAATGAAAAGCATTACCCGGGCCTTGGTTATGTTAAAAAGCTTTCTATGCAGCACCACATTGAACTGATTGCACACTTTTTGGAACAGGCTGACTAATATGTTTTGCTGTCCAAATTGCTTTACACATGCATTCCTAAAAGATCATATCAAAAAAACCAGCAAGCAAGATGGAAAATGTTCATTTTGCAGTTATAAAAGAGTTTCCCCACTTCTCACACCTGCAGTATTAATTGATTTGTTCCAGCCGTTGTTCGATTTGTACGTAGAAGAAAGTGGTGGCCGCCCCCTTAATGAACTTCTGCAAGTTGATTGGCATGTGTTTTCAAAACATATAGATAAGAAAAAACAATTACAGTTAGTTTCAAAAATCGCTGGTCTCAAAGTTTTGAATTCACAAAGATTCATATCAACATTGGTTATGAATAATGAATTTATAGACAGGTGGGATGCGTTCACAAATGAACTGAAGCACGAGAACCGATTTTTTCCAAAAAAGAACATAGATACTAATCAGTTATCAGAGCTTTTTAACTACTTAATAATGCCCAAAGAACAAAAGTTCAAGCATGTTTTTCGTGCAAGAATAAATCATCGATCAGAAATATTGCCAATCACTGAAATGGGGAAACCACCTCTTGAAAAATCCATAGATGGTCGTGCAAATCCCAAAGGAATTTCTTATTTTTACGCAGCAAGCGATGAAAAAACAACAATTGCTGAGATAAGACCTTACAAAACAGAGACTGTCTGCGTAGCAAAATATCAAGTTAATCCCAAAATATCTTTAATCGATTTAAGAGCTCCGAAAAGTACAATATCCCCATTCGGTCTTGATGATGATAGTCTTTCCCTTCTATATAAAGAACACATGCCGTTTTTAGTACTTCTTGGGGATGTTCTATCAAAACCTATTTTACCGCAAAAAAAGGAATTGGAGTATTTGCCAACACAATATCTTTGTGAAATGATAAAAAATTATAATTTTAATGGGATAGTATTCAAAAGCTCCTTGGAAAAAGGAGATAATTGCGTTTTTTTTGATGATTCCTTTTTAAAAGGAATTAAAGTTGAAACCTTTATTGTTACTGAAACATCTGTGAAATCTGTGAAAGAAGCCTGAATAAAATGAAAAAAATTAAAGACCTCCCCACGCATGAACGGCCTCGCGAGAAACTTCTCGAAAAGGGAGCTGAATCACTTTCGGATCAGGAATTGCTGGCAATTATTCTGGGGAAAGGTTCGAAAAAAAATGATGTGCTGTCCCTTGCAAAGCTGCTCATTAAAACGATCGATGAAAAAGGGATAAAAGTTCAGGCGCAAGATATTCTTGATATTGACGGAATTGGTGAAGCCAAAGCAACTTCAATTGCCGCAGCTTTTGAATTTGTGCGAAGACGGATCAAACCGGAAGGGTTGAAGATTAAATTTCCTGTGGATGTGCTGCCCCTAATACAGCACTACGGCGACCGTAAGCAGGAACATTTTTTATGCATATCAATAAATGGCGCCAATGAGGTCATGAGTATACGGGTGGTAACCATCGGCTTAATCAACAAAAGTCAGGTGCATCCCAGAGAAGTATTTGCTGATGTACTAGCAGAAAGAGCATCGGGAGTGATAATCGCGCATAATCACCCGAATGGCGATCTGAAACCAAGCACCGAAGATATAACAGTAACCAAAAGGATTAAAGAAGCAGCCACCATCTTGGGCATAAGTTTGTTAGACCATATAATATTCAACAATAAAGGCTACTACTCCTTTGTTGAAAATGATGGCTTGTAAAGCCTTCCTTTGGGTAAAACTGAAGGAGTGGGTAAGGGAGAATTTGAAGGGTTGCGTCTACACTTTTAAGGGTCGAAACCTTTACATCACACGGCATGAAGCCGAATTTTGTCCACCTGTTTAAGAAGTTATAGTTGTTTACGGACAAACATCAAGAAAAAATGCTAACCCCCAAAAAAAATATTGTAGTGCCCGGATTTTCATGAAAATCGCCCTCATCAGAAAAGAATATGAACACCTGCGAGGCGGGGCAGAGCGCTATGCGGTGAATCTGTCGCGCGGGCTTGCAGGCCGGGGGCATGAGGTGCATGTGTTTGCGGGCCTCTGGGAGCCTGAAGACCGCAGCGGCATCACCATGCACCGGGTGCCCTTTATCAAAAGGCCGTCGCCCCTTAAAAATCTTTCTTTTCAGCGCAATTCACGGCGGCTCGTGGCCGGGCAGTCTTTTGACATTGTTCAGGGCCTTTCTCAGGTCTTCCCGGGGGATGTCTACCGCGCAGGCGAGCCCCTGCATATCCACTGGCTTTATCTTTCCGTCTCCAGCCCGGTAAAGCGATTCCTCAAATACTTTAGTCCCCGGCACAGAGTGCTGCTGTCTATCGAGCGCAACATTTTCCTGCCCGGAAGTTATCGGCGTATTATGGTAAATTCGCGTATGTCCGGCGCGCAGGTCAGTCACTATTATGGCGTGCCGGAGGAAAAAATCAGCGTAGTGCGCAATGGGGTTGACACTGCTCTATTCAACCCCAACGATCGCGGACGCATGCGCATTGCCGCACGAAGCCGCCTGGGCCTAAGCGATGCCGACACGGTTCTGCTCTTTGCCGGCAATGACTTCAAGCGCAAGGGCTTGCAGTTCGCCTTGCAGTATGCCGTCGCCCTGAAAGCTAAAGGCCAAGGAGTTAAGCTGCTCGTGGCGGGCAGGGGAAACCCTGCGCCATTTCTGCGCATGGCCAGGCAGAGGTGTTTTGAAAAAGACATGCTTTTTCTCGGGAGCCTGCCTGACATGCGCGAGGCATATCACTGCGCCGACCTGCTCGTGCATCCGGCGCTGTATGAACCCTTTGGCAATGTGTGCCTTGAGGCCATGGCCTGCGGCCTGCCTGTGGCGACCACGAAACTCAATGGCGCTGCAGAAATTATTGACGCCGCCGCAAGCGGCATTGTAACCGATGCTCCCTGGGATATTGAGAGCATGGTAGCCCGCATTGCAGAGGCTCTTGATCACAACCGGGCAGGGCTTAAGGCGATGGGCGACCACGCGGCCTGCAGCGCCGGAAAGTACACCCTTGAGCGCACCCTGGATGAAACACTTGCTCTTTACGCCGAAGTGCTTGCCGAGAAAGGAGGGCTTCATGACCGGTGCAGGGCCTGATATACGCTACGGCTCAGACGGCACGGCATGGAATGCTTTTTTTGAAGCCCTGATCGCGCGCCACGGCCTTCGTGACTTCGACGCCATGATGCAGCGCGAGGACGGGGAAATTATCAAGCATGCTGTGCCGCAGCGCAAAACCGTGCGCCTGCAGCTTCCCGGCGGCCGCGCTGTGTATCTCAAGCGCCACTATCCCAAATCAATACTGCAAACCATTAAGAACGCCCTGAAGCTTGACGATCAGCCCACGGCCTTTGATGAGTTTGAAAACATCATTGCCTTTCACCGTGCCGGGCTGCCCACGGTTGTGCCAATTGCTGCCGGACGCAAGCATGGGGCGTCATTTCTTGTAACAGAAGCTCTTGACGGCTGCACACGGCTTGATGACTATCTCGGGCAGACAAAGCTTACGGTTGCAGATAAGGTTGAGCTGACGGGCCTTGTTGCCGGCCTTATACAGAAAATGCATGCCGCCGGATTCAATCACCGCGACCTGTACCTGTGCCATATTCTCAGGGATGGCAAGGGCAATCTTTATATTGTTGATCTGCACCGCATGCAGCGCCGGGCCGCAGTGCCCGAACGCTGGCGGGTGAAGGATGTTGCCGCTCTTAACTACGCTGCCCCGGCAGGCATCATCTCGCGCACGGATCGCCTGCGGTTTTTAAAAGCCTATCTCGGCACGGAGCGCCTCTCCGGTCGCGACAAGCGCTTTGCATTAAAGATTTTGAAAAAGACTGAAAAGATGGTAGAACACAACAAAAAGTCACAGAGCACGTGTTAGCAAATTATTGACAATCAACAAAGCCATAGAGGTTTTAATGCGCGATTCGTTTTTAGTTTTCGGAAGTCCCATCATTGAAGAGCCTGAAATTCAGGAAGTGGTCGAATGCCTGCGCTCGGGCTGGATTTCAACCGGCCCCCGCGTGGGGAAATTCCAGGAGCTGTTCAAGGCCTATATCGGCACGAAATACGCCTTTGCCCTCAACTCATGCACCGCAGGACTGCACCTTTCGATGATCGCCGCAGGCCTGAAACCGGGCGATGAGGTCATCACAACGCCCATGACATTTGCCGCCACTGCAAACTCGGTGGTGCACACGGGCGCAACGCCCGTATTTGCCGATGTCGACCGCACCACCATGAATATCGATCCGAAGGAAATAGAAAAGAAGATTACAGAAAAAACCCGGGCTATCATCCCCGTGCATTTATGCGGCAGGCCCTGCGATATGGACCCCATCATGGACATAGCCCGGCGGCATAAGCTGCTGGTCATCGAAGACGCGGCCCATGCCATTGAGGCGGTATACAAAGGCAAAAAGATCGGCGCCATTGGCGACATCGGAGTTTTTAGCTTTTATGTCACTAAAAATATCGTGACCGGTGAGGGCGGCATGGTCACGACAAGCGTTGAAGAGTATGCCGAAAAAATTGAGACCTACGGCCTCCACGGCATGAGCCGCGGGGCCTGGAAGCGCTTTTCCGACGAGGGCTATAAGCATTACCAGATCGTATTCCCCGGTTTTAAATATAATATGATGGACATACAGGCGGCCATGGGCATTCACCAGCTGGGCCGCATAAATGCCTATTACAGCCGCCGCCAGGAAATATGGAAGCGCTATGATGAGGCGTTTAAAAATTTTCCCGTGGAAATACCCGCTCCTGCCGAGCCCGACACGAAACATGCGCTGCACCTCTACACGATACTCGTTAAACTTGAAGATCTCACCTGCGACCGCGATGCGATTCAGCAGGCCCTGCATAAGGAAAACATCGGCACGGGCATTCACTATATCGCCCTGCACACCCACCCCTATTACCGCGACACCTATGGCTATACGAGCGATGACTTTCCCCATGCTCTCTACATATCAGACCGGACCATATCGCTGCCCCTGTCGGCAAAGCTCACCGACCAGGATGTGCAGGATGTGATCGATGCCGTAACGCGCGTTCTAAACAGGTATGCAAAATAACATGTCCGGCAAGCAGCTCAACTGGATACTGGCAGAAGATTTTAAACATCAGTTTACCCCCGCACAACTTACTGACCTCATTGCTCGCGACGGAGCCCCTGTTGCCGGCATTCCCGAAGTGGAGATCAAGGGCTGCACCGGCAGGGATGCCGCCCGCCTTTTAAAAGAATGGGAAATGGCAGCGGCCCTGGCATCCCGGGGCATTGTCCTGCGGCGGCCTATAGCCCTTGGTATGAAAAAGAGCCGGTGCCTGATGCACGAAGCATATCTGGTTATCGAAACCATCCCCGGCAGCATGACGCTCAAAGACTTTCTGTACCGGCATGGTCCCCGGCCGGACTTTATCTGTTTGCCCGAAGGCATTGATCTTATGGAGCTGTTTGTCGCCTTTGCCGCGCGGCTGCGCACAGTCTGCCTCCTGTCGGCTGATTTTCACCTGGGCGATGTGCTCATCAGCATAGACGCCGACAGCAAGCCCCAGCTGTACCTTGCAGCTGTGGACAAGGTGGAGCTGAAGCGCTCCGGCACGAAAAAAATGCGCGTCGACAACATGCGCATGCTTGATGCCGTGCTTTGGGGCCGCGGGCCATCACGGGCCCAGCTGCTTTTTATAAGGATGTATCTGCGCAGGCTGGCCCGCTGGCGAACTACCGTGCTGTGCGGCTGGCGGCGGCTGGCGGATATATTTGGAGAGTTACAGTTTTCCCCCGGTCGCGCTGAGATGGACGCATCCATACGCGAACTGGCAATAGGAGATATGCGCGGATGCATGAAGCGCGGTGAACATGAGGCCGGGCTTCTCAAACTGCTTGAAGCTCCAGACGGGCTTTTTACGCGCCCCGATGCCGTTATTCTAAAAAATTCCCGCACCACCGCGGCGCTGCTGCTGCAGCCGCCTGAGCTGCCCTGGCCGGTGTATGTGAAATGCTATAACCCGAAGGGCTGTTTTTTTGCCATCAAATATTTGCTGCGCAGATCCCGTGCCCGACGTGTATGGCAGATGGCCCGTGATCTTCGCGCCCGGGATGTACCCACGCCCGAGGCGCTGGCATTTGTTGAACGCCGCCGCTTCGGCCTTCTGCAGGCTGCATATCTGGTAACACGGGCTCTGCCCGGAGCTGAAAGCCTCGACCGGTATGTTGAAAAGCATTTCCCCGGATGGCAGCCTGATGAAAAGCGCGCATTCATAGGCCGCTTATCCGAATTTCTCAAAGCAGCACATGCTCAAGGCATGGTGCATGGCGACCTCAAGGCAAAAAACATATTGATCGCTGCTGACGACAAAGGCAACGAAAAAATATGGTTCATCGATCTTGATGCAACCCGGCTGCGGGCCACAGCCTCCCTTGCTGAGCGGTGCCGCGATCTTGCCCGGCTTAACTGCTCATTTCTCAATACCGCCATGGTATCGCGAACGCAGCGCCTTTTTTTTCTGAAATGCTATATGGAAGATGATCTGCAGGCAGGGCTTCAGGAGGCATGGAGCATGGTGCTGGAGCTTTCATGGCGCAAGCTGCTGAAAGCAAAGCGGGCGTTTGCCTCGCCGGCTATTGCTTTGATAGCACTTGATTTGCTGCGCCTCTCCATGTAATCATAGAAGGCTATGAGCACCTGCAGCCACGAGATACTGACTTTGCTGCCCGCTGCGAGCCCCAGGCTTCAGTGCAGGCACTGCCATCTGACCATCACCGAGAGCGAGCTGGGCTCAAGCTGCTGCCCGGAGTGTCTTGAGGCCTACAAGGTGCGGCGCAGAGATTTTGATAAAGTCGATGATACCGCGGAGCCTGCTGCCCGCTACTGCTGCGAAAGCTGCGGAATTATCGTAACGGTTTGATTGGTCGGATTAGTTGGATTGTTTTTTTTATTATCAATTAAGATGCCGTTGTAAAAAGTCGTCACCCCGGTGAAAACCGGGGTCCAGAAAAAATCTAACTGCTTGATAAAATTGGATACCGACTTTCGTCGGTATGACGATAAAAAAACTTTTTCGACTTTTTGCTGGGGAATCAATTAACCAATGAAACTAATAAAACAAATCAAACTAATATAACGGTTTTATTACCATGCGCCCCCGAGTTGGACATATTCAGTTTCTCAACTGCCTGCCCCTGTACCACATGCTGGTGCGCAGCGGCGCAGTGCTTGACATGGATTTATATAAAGATACGCCCATAGCCCTGTGCCGGCGGCTCATTGACGGCAAGCTCGACATAAGCCCGGTGCCCGCGATTGAATACGCCCGCCATGCTGCTGACCTGCTGCTGCTTCCGGACCTGACTGTAAGCTCAAATGGCAGGGTCATGAGCATACTGCTGGTGAGCAAGGTGCCGGCGGAAAAGCTTCAGGGCAGGCCCGTGGCGCTCACCAATACTTCAGCCACATCGCAGGTGCTGGCAAAAATTATTCTTCAAGAAAAATTCGGCGTTGCGCCCGCGTATTTCGAGTGCCCGCCCGATTTGCCCGAGATGTTCCGCGAGGCTGATGCAGCACTTCTTATCGGCGATGATGCCCTGCGGGCATGCGCTCATCCCGGCAAATATTTACAGTATGATCTGGGGGCTGAGTGGAAAGAGCTGACAGGAGAGGCCATGGTGTATGCGGTCTGGGCAGTGCGCCGCAGCTATGCGGCAAAGCATCCTGAACGGGTAGCCGTGGTGTATGAATCATTCAAGAGCTCCATCATTGAAAGCCTTGAGCGGGTGGATGCTATCGCACGCGATATAGCTGCCTGGGAGCCCTTTACTGCGGCATTTCTCAGGAAATATTTCAAGGGCCTGCAGTACAGCTTCGGCCCGGAATACCGCGCGGGGTTTAAAGCCTATCTTGCCAAAGCAAAAAAAATCGGCGCTCTTGACAGGGTGCCAAAACTTGAGTTTGTCCGCTTTGATGCAAAGAAATTATAGAGATGCCCGGCCGGATGTGTATTGGAACACGCTAAGATGACACTGCAAAAACTGTATGCAAAAATAAATGACGGCGGCCGCATAGATGAGCATGAAGCGCTGCGCCTGTTTCTCGAAGTGGAGCTTCTGGAGATCGGGCAGCTTGCGCAAAGGCGGGCAGCCCGCCTGCATGCGCCTGAGCAGGCGACATTTCTTATCGACCGCAATATCAACTATACAAATATCTGCACGAGTAAATGCCGGTTCTGCGCCTTTTACCGCACTGAAGATGCCCCGGATGCCTACGTGCTCAGCCCGGATGAGATACTTGAAAAAGTGGCCCGGGCCGTTGAGCTGGGCGCGACGCAGATCATGCTGCAAGGCGGTTTGAATCCCGGGCTCGGGCTTTCGTGGTTTGAGGATGTGCTGCAGCGCATCAAGCAGGGGTTCACTGTTTTTATCCATTCATTTTCGCCGCCCGAAATCCATCATCTGGCAAAAAAAGAAAAGCTTTCCTATGAGGCGGTCATCACGCGGCTGCGCGATGCGGGGCTTGACTCTATTCCCGGCGCAGGCGCTGAGATACTCACCGATGGAGTCCGGGCGCGCATCAGCCCGGAAAAAATCTCAGGCGCGACCTGGCTGGCCGTTATGGAGGCAGCCCACAGCGTCGGCCTGAAGACCACGGCCACCATGATGATGGGAAGCATAGAGACTCCGCTGGACCGTATTGAGCATTTGCACCTGCTGCGCAGCCTGCAGGACAAAACCGGCGGCTTCCGGGCCTTCATCCCCTGGACCTTCAAGGCAGGCAATACCGAGCTCGGTGGCACGGAAACCTCATCCCTTGACTATCTGCGCACACTAGCCCTCTCGCGCATCTATCTTGATAATATCGATAATATACAGGGCTCGTGGGTCACGCAGGGCAGGGACATCGGCCAGATGACCTTGTTCTTCGGGGCAAATGACCTGGGGAGCATCATGCTCGAAGAAAACGTGGTGCGCGCCGCAGGCTCGTCAAACTGCATTACCGAGGCCGAGATGGCAGAGCTTATCGCCAGAGCAGGCAAAAAGCCCGCGCAGCGCGATACGCAGTACCATATAGTGAAGATCTATTGAACGACCTTCCCCGCATTGCCCCCCCCTCTTCCGGCAATTGAAAATTTTTCTTGTGTTCAAAAAAAATGTGGGACATTATCAACAATTATGCTCGGGGTTCATGTACAACAGGTTATTATGTGAACGGGGGAGTATGCGCCTGCCTTTTTTTATTCACCATAAAAATATACTGAAAGCATACCTGCTGCTGTTTGTTTTTTGCTTGCCTTTGCTGACAGCCACAAGCGCGTTGGCCCAAACCGACACCAAACGCACAACCGATTTCACAACCTACAGCCTTGAAGAGCTTATGTCTATGGAGCTTGTTTCTGTGGCGAAAAAGCCTCAGACGGCCCATGAAAGCGCATCGGCTGTCTATGTCATAACCCAGGAAGACATACGCCGCAGCGGTGCGGTGAACCTGCCCGAGGCCCTGCGGATGGCGCCGAGCATACAGGTCATGCGCTCTGATCCCGGAGATTTCGCCGTTTCCTGCCGCGGTTTCCTTGGGGAGTTTAACAACAAGCTCCTCATGCTGATAGACGGCAGGAGCATATACTCCCCGCTTATGTCAGGCGTGACCTGGGAGTACAATGATGTGCTGCTTGAAGACATAGAGCGTATCGAGGTCATCCGCGGCCCCGGCGCCACGCTGTGGGGCGCAAACGCCGTCAACGGCGTCATCAATATTATTACGAAAAGCGCTAAAGACACACAGGGCGGCATGGCTGTTGCCGCGGCCAGCAACATTGACGGCTATGATGCACTGCGCTATGGCGTTAAGGTGCAGGACGGTATGTACCTGCGGGCCTATGGCAAGTACATGCATGTCAACAGCTCAGTCAATGAAGCAATGAAAAGCGAGCCCCGGCAGGGTAACGGCGGTATGCGGCTTGACTGGGATATGACCGATAAAGACAAGCTGCTGGTGACGGCGGGCTATTTTGACGGCCATGAAAGAGGCGTACCGCACCGACCGGTGCTTCTGCCGCCGCCGGTTCAGATTCCTGTAACCGATGATGCAGACTTTTACGGGGGGCATGCCCTGTGCCGGTGGGACCACGCCTTCTCAGCAACCTCTGATATGCAACTGCAGGCTTTTTATAACAGCGATACAACGACCGGCCGCAGAAGCACGACCTACCAGCCCGTGCAGGGCAGCGACCTGCTCAAGAATGACCTGGCCAGGATTGACACCTGGGACATCGACTTTCAGCACAGCTTTGCGGCGGACGGCCGTAACAGCATTATCTGGGGCCTGAACGCCCGCTACAACAAGGTAAAAAAGCGGGACATAAATATATTCTTCAGCCTGGATTCCGAAACAGAGGCAGAGCGGCTTTACAGCGCATTTGTGCAGGACGAGATAAGGCTGGTGCCGGACCTGCTGTCTGTAACCGTGGGTTCAAAATTTGAATACAACTCCTACACGCAGCTTGAGGTGCAGCCCAGCGTGAGAATGCTCTACACGCCTTCGGAAAGGCATTCGCTCTGGGCAGCGGTTTCGCGGGCCGCCAGAACCCCGTCGGTCCTTGAGTCAAAGGGCATGATAAATTCAGCTGTTATTGCCCGTGGCGGACTGTTCCCTCTGTCGCCGCCGGGGCTAGTGCAACTGCAGGGCGATAAAGACTACAATTCTGAAGACCTCATTGCCTATGAGGCAGGCTACCGGTTCAATCTGGCACCCGACTTTTCTGTGGATACAGCACTTTACTATAATTTCTACCACAATCTGCGGACGTTAGAGCCCGGGGCAGCGCAGTCTCAGCGGGGGTATTTTCTTGTGCCCGTGCAGACGGACAATAACATGCACGGCAGGACCTATGGCGGCGAGACAACGGCCAACTGGCAGGTGCTGCCGCAGTGGCGGCTGCAGTCCTCCTACAGCTATCTCAGGATGAACCTGATCCCTGACAAGAAGAGCCGGGACGGCCTTTCCGAGCATGATGAAAATATGAGCTCGCAGCACTTGTTCAACCTGCGGTCGCTCTATAGCATAACGCCGACGCTTGAATGCGATGTGAGCATCTACTTTGTCGATCACATCCAGCGGCTGAATAACCCCAGCCATACCGACCTGACGGTTCGGCTTGGGTGGAAGCCGCTGCGGCATCTCACCATCGAAGGGATCGGCTACAACCTGATCGACAACAAGTACGAAGGCTTCAGGGATGAAGTATACAAGCACGGTCAAAACGAGGTGCGCAGGACGTTTTACGGTAGGATAACGGTTGAATTTTAGCCCGTTTTTTTTGTGTGAATCACAGGCGCATGACTGAACTCGTCGTTCATCTCTATAAGTCAACAAGCGGCAAACTGTTCCCGAGGGCGTATTTCTTCTGCCAGCTGAAAATTTCCCTTGTGTTCAGGAAAAATGTGCGACATTATCAGCCTGTATTCAGGGGGTTCATGTACGACTGGTGTTTATGTGAACGGGGGAGTATGTACCTGCCTTTTTTTATCCATCATCAAAATGCACAGAAAGCATATCTGATGCTTTTTGTTTTTTGTCTGCCACTGCTGGCAGCTAAAAGCGCCTTGTCCGAAACCGACACCAAACGCACAACCGATTTCACAACCTACAGCCTTGAAGAGCTTATGGATATGGAGCTTGTTTCTGCGTCAAAAAAGTCGCAGACGGCCCATGAAAGCGCATCGGCTGTCTATGTCATAACCCAGGAAGACATACGCCGCAGCGGCGCGGTGAACCTGCCCGAAGTGCTGCGGATGGCCCCGGGCATAGTGGTCGAGCGGGCCGACCCCGGTGCTTTTGCCGTGACCAGCCGCGGCTTTTTGGGCAAGTATGCAAACAAGCTGCTCGTGATGATCGACGGCAGAAGCATTTATTCGCCCAGCTTTTCCGGCGTGTTATGGACCTACAATGATATACTGCTTGAAAATATAGAAAGAATAGAAGTGATACGGGGCCCGGGGGCAACCCTGTGGGGCGCAAATGCAGTCAACGGCGTTATCAACATTATTACGAAAAACGCAAAAGACATGCAGGGCGGCCTCGGCGTGGCAACGGTGAGCAACCAGGAGGGCTATGACGGCCTTCGCTACGGCGTGAAGCTGAAGGAAAACATGTATCTCACCGCCTATGGCAAATACATGCATTTTGGCAATGTCATAAATGATAAATTTGATGACCGCCGCCAGAAAAATATGGGCGCCCGGCTTGACTGGGACATGACCGACCGGGATAAGCTGTTTGTTTCCGCGCAGTCCTATGACAGCGATGATAGCGGGCGCACTACCCATCCGTTAGTCCTTCCGCCCCTGGTCAATCCGGAAGTTAACAGTTCAGCGACCATCAGGGGAGGAAACTTTTTGTCCCGATGGGACCACACATTTTCCCCCACGTCCGACATGTCGCTGAAAATATATTACAGCAGTCAGAAAACCCGCGCCGAGCGAGCGACCGGCTACCGCCCTGCCAGGGACAGCAGTGATCTGAGAGATGATGTATCGCGGGAAAGCGCTGCCGACATTGACTTTCAGCACAGCTTTGCCCTGGGCGGCAGCAACAGCATTGTCTGGGGCTGCGGCAGCCGCTACAGCAGGCTCTATAAGCAGGACAGAAATTTTTATTTCACGCTGGAGCATGAGACAGAGCGGCAGAAACTCTATAATTTCTTTGTGCAGGATGACCTGGTGCTGGCGCCGGAGAGGCTTCACTTGATACTGGGGTCGAAATTCGAGTATAACGCCTATACGCAGCTCGAGGTCCAGCCGAGCATCCGGCTTCTCTATACCCCTTCGCAGAACCAGACCTTCTGGGCGGCTGTTTCGCGGGCCACGAGAACGCCCTCTTTTCTTGAAGAGAAGGGCCGTATCTTAAGCGGGTATATCAATCCCGGGAGCCTGTATCCTTTGTCGCCGCCGGGTACGGTAGAGCTTCAGAGCTCTAATAATATCGAGTCCGAAGATCTCATCGCCTATGAGCTGGGGCACCGGATGCAGCTGACGCCCCGCCTCTCCCTTGACACCGCGCTTTTCTATAATGTCTACAACAGGCTTCGCTCCCTGGAGCCTTCAGCGCCGCAGCTGCATCCGGGGTATTTTATTGTTCCCGTGCAGGCTGATAATAATATGAAGGGCAGAACCTACGGGGCGGAAGTGGCCGCCAACTGGCAGGTGCTGCCGCAGTGGCGGCTGCAGGGCACGTACTCCTATCTCAGGATGAATTTGAAGCCAGAAAAGAAGAGCCGGGACACCACGTCAGAATATGATGAGGATTTGAGCCCCGAAAACACATTCACCCTGCGATCGCTGTATAGCATAACCCCATCGCTCGAATGCGACATAAGCCTTTATTTTATGGATGAAATCAAGCGGCTCAACAATCCGAGCCATACCGATCTGACACTGCGCCTGGGCTGGAAACCCTGTAAAAATTTGATGGTTGAGGGCATCGGGTCTAATCTCATCGATAATAAGTATAAAGCGTTCAGGGATGATGTCTATGCCCGGGGCGACAATAAAGTGCGCCGTATTTTTTACTGTAGGATGACGGTTGAATTTTAGCGTATTTTTTAGAAATTTTTTTTACAGGCTCATGACTGAACTGACCCTACAACTCAAAAAGCTGCGCCCTGCTCTCGGGGTAGTGCTCTGTGTTTTTGTATGGCTGTGTCCACACGAGCTCCGGGCTCAATCGGCTCAAACAAACGAGCAGAGCATGAAGGCCGGGTTTGTCTATAATTTTGCCCTTTTTGCCGAGTGGCCGGCAAAAGTTTTCAAAGACATCCGCTCACCCCTTGCCATATGTATTGCAGCAGACAAGGCCACGGTACAGGTGTTTGAGCCGCTGACAACAAAAAAGATTCTCGGTCGATCTGTTGCCGTGCATGCCTTTGGCGATAACGCTACACGCTATCCCTGCCATATTATTTATATTGACTCAAAAAATAAAGCCGAAGCAGCCGAGCTGCTACACCTTGTAAGCGGGCCCGGCGTTTTGACCATCGGCGATCTGGAGGGGTTCTGCCAGCTTGGGGGCATTGTTAATTTTTATCATGAAAACAACAAGCTGCGCTTTGAAATAAACACGGATGCCGCACGGCGGGCGGACATCAAGCTCAGCTCCCAGCTTCTGAAGCTTGCAAAAATCGTCAAGGAAGAGAAACCGTAATATGAAGCTTTGGCGTAATTTATCAATCATATGGAAGCTCAATCTTTTGATCGTTACGATCAGCGTGGCGGTTCTTTTTTTTGCAACCATAGGTTTTGTTGTTCAATACAGAAGTGAGTTTGAAAAAACGATGGTTTTGGAAGTCGAGGCCCTTGCAGAGGTTATAGGGTTCAGCAGCGCGCCGGCGCTGCTCTTTGATGACCGTGCGGCGGCAACACAAAGCCTGGCGGCCCTGGGGGCAAAAAAACATGTTGTTGCGGCCTGCATATATGATCGCAGCGGAGCCCTGTTTTGCGCCTTTACCCCCAGGAATGTGCGGCAGGACATTCCTGTAAGCCCCTCCCCCGATGACGAGCACTATTTTGATGCCGGGCATTTGCATCTGTTCCGGAAAATAAAAATCAACAACGATACGATCGGCACCATGTACATCCGCCATGACCTTCAACAGGTCACCCAAGAGCGGGATCGATATATGGCCATTGCCGGCATTATTTTTATTGTGTGCATTGTCATTATTATGGGGCTGTCATTTCTATTTCAGAATATTATTTCGAAGCCCATTCTTTTACTTCTACAGGCAGTGGAGAAAATTACCCGTGAAAAAGATTATTCCGTCAGGGTTGAAAAAAAGTACGGCGATGAAGTCGGCACGCTTATTGACGGGTTCAACGAAATGATTCATGAAATTCAGTATCGCGATCTGCATCTTGAGAAGCAGGTTGAACAGCGCACTGCCGAGCTGCAGGCGGTCAACACAAGCCTTACGGAAGAGATGCATGAGCGCAGTCTGGTTGAACTGGAAAGGGGAAAGCTCATCGTTGAGCTCACAACCGCGCTATCAGATGTGAAAACGCTCAGCGGTCTGCTGCCTATCTGCTGTGCATGCAAAAAAATCAGGGATGACAAGGGGTACTGGCGGCAAATCGAAACGTATTTGCAAGAGCACTCAAACGCGGCTTTCTCTCACGGCATTTGTCCCGTATGCGCCAAAGAGCTGTACCCTGATTACTATAATGATGAATTAAATAAAGTCGAGTAGGCCTTCATGTTGAATGTGCAGGCCCCTCACCCCAACCTCTCCAGGCGAGACACTGACCGTCAGCCGGGAGAGGCCTCCCGTATCAAAGCGGTTCATCCTCTGCAAATTTACTGCCCCACTAAAAAGTGCATATTTTTCAGGCACAGGTCCATGTGGGCCATCATGTCGGTGGTGTTGTTTTTGTATATATCTAAGGCGCTGCCGCCGCTTTTTATCGCCTGCGCGATGGCCAGACCTGTCCGGTAGCCCGAGTCTATGGCAGCGCTTATGCCCTCGCCGTTTAAGTAGGCAAAGCCTGCTGCCTCGCCGGTCAAAAGCACGCGGCCCGCACCAAGGTTTGGCGGCAGTTGCCGGATCGTGCAGCCTTCACCGCGGTCTACCTCACCGAGCGACACCTGGAACTGGTCGGCAAGAAACCTCTTGAATGTCTCCATGCCGGCCCGGATATTCCGGCTGGGCAAGCCGCCGACGCACAGCGCCAGCATATCGTCCTTGCGATGCGCGCAGCACAGAATATCGCCCACCGTGGGCATGAAAAACACATGCCAGCGGCCCTCAAGCAGCTTGCCGAGGCTCTCGAGCCTGCAATATTCCTGATACACAATCACATCGGCCGGCTTGGTGCGCCACTGCTCATCGACAAAGCCCCGCACGGTTGAGTTCCAGCCGTCGGCACCGACAAGATACTGGCAGCCGATCTCCTGCTGCGGGGTTTTTTGAGCGGCGGAATCGAGGGTGCTAGAGCCTTTCTGAAAGAGCGTCACCTTGATTGTTTCGCCATCCCGGGTCATTGACCGGGCCGAGCAGTTCTGCCGCAGCTCGGCGCCGCACTGCTGCGCCAGCCAGTGGTCGAATTTGCTGCGCCAGATATTCAAGTACACCTTCGGAAAATCAACTCCGTCTTTGCCCCTCTCCCAGATATAGGGAAAGAAGCCCTCTTTGGCTTTCCATTCGATGATATGGGAAGCAGGAATTTCTTTGGGGGTGCAGTACACATCGTGGGGCGGCAGGCCGCCGAAATATTTTTCCAGCAGCACCTGCGTTTGTCCGAAAAGCACGCCCGAGCAGATTTTGTTCCGCGGCAGTTTTTCTTTTTCAATGATCAGGACGTCCACGTCCGCTTTGCGCAGCGCCCTGGCGCATGCCGCTCCCGAGGGGCCCGACCCCACTATCAGTACCTGATGCTGTTCCATGACTATAGTTCCTTTCTGCTGTAAAATAATTTCTTGTTATTTTTTTGTAGAGGCGGGTTTAAAACCCGGCCCTACTTGAGTTTTTACCGGTACGCGCTTACCTGCAAGCGAGGCTTCAATAAGTTCAGCGATTTGCTCTATCGCCTGCGTTACGGGCATATAATAGCAGTGGTCAAACCCCTGTCCGTCAAGATAGGCCGAGGGCTCAAGATTGCACAAAATCTTTTTCCCCATAAAGCCGTAGATCATGCCTGCCACCGGCACCACAAACCCTGAGGTGCCCAGGGCCACGAAGCAGTCGTCTGCGGTAAGGCCGTCCATAACCTCATGCATATCGCGGTAGCGCGGCGCCATTTCATTGAACAGCACCACATGGGGCTTAACGGCAAGAGAAGCGCAGGCCGGGCAGGGCTCATAGGGGGCCCAGCTGCCATAGCCGATGTCCCACACATGTGCGCAGTCAAGGCACTGCATCTGCCACAGGCAGCCATGCACATGGACGACGCCGGTGCACCCGGCGCGCTCGAGCAAATCATCAACATTCTGCGTAATAAGCACGATATGCTCGGGGCCGCACTGCTTTTGCAGCCGGGCAAGGGCTGCGTGGGCAGCGTTCGGGCGGGCATCGTTCAAGAGTGCGCGAAACTCGTTGAAAAATTTGAACGACTTCACGCGGTTCTGCTCGAAGGTGCAGAAGTTCGCTACCTCGTCGATGCTGTAGCGCTCCCATAAACCGCCTTTGTCGCGGAAGGTGGGAATGCCGCTTTCAGCGCTCAGGCCCGCGCCGCTGATGATGACAGCCTTTGCCATGGCGCTATTTGAATACTCTGTCGAAAAACGGGTTTTTCGAGCTGGCGCTTAAAGGTATGCCATGGGCCACCACCACGTCCGCGGGCAGCATGCCGAAATGCAGCATGGCATAGCCGATGGAGTACATGATGCGCGTATCCACGCGCCGGTCAGCAGCCACTGCCACGGCCGAGCCGATGGCTAT
>Ga0114951_10001361_pt1 | contig 30484 bp, 22 predicted proteins | sample AM7aDNAmetaG_FD_88677 | JGI IMG/M metagenome (GOLD analysis project Ga0114951, IMG submission 88677) | Freshwater microbial communities from Finland to study Microbial Dark Matter (Phase II) - AM7a DNA metaG | ecosystem: Environmental > Aquatic > Freshwater > Lake | place: Finland: Lake Alinen... | reverse complement strand
TATCGTGCGAATCTTGCCATGGTGCAGGTAGTGCATACAAGACTCCGACCATCATGAAAGATAAGGCTAAAGCTATGGCTGCTGGCCTGGTCATGCCGGACGATAAACTTTGCAAAAAATGTCATAATGCCGAAAGCCCGAATTTCAAAGGGTTTGATTTCAAGACATATGCTGCAAAAATTGCTCATCCAAATCCAGCTAAAGGTCAGTAATTTAGCTTGATACAAATAAAAAAGCCCTCGTTTTCACGGAGGGCTTTTTTTGTAGCTGTCAGCTATTTGTATCCGAAGAGCATCGAATAAATGATGAAGCAGACCAATATCAATCCAAAACTCAGGAAGACAAATCCAAATCCGCGGATGATATTGTAGTACCAGCTCTTGGTTTCTTTCTTAACCATAACCTTCTTCAGGCGGCCGCTGGCCTTAAGTTCTTCGTATTCACGAGGACGATCGTGCTTGAAATCTTCAAATGGAACCAGTCCGGTAAAGATGACAGTGTCCATTGGGAAAGCATCAGGACGCAGGTGCGTATTGAAGAAATGGTAGGTAAAGATGAATCCAACAGCAAGGAGAGCCTCGTCACTGTGGATAATCTGGGCAACATTGATCAGCCATCCCGGCAGTATCTTCGTGAAAGTTTCGGGGAACCAGAGCACTAATCCGGAGAATCCGATAACCGCAACACCCCAGAAAACAGCCATATAATCGAATTTCTCCCAGTAGGTCCATCTTCCGTAAGCAGGTTTTGGACCGCGTCCGACAAACCACTTCATGGTTGCTCCAAAATCCCTTATATCCTGCATGTTGAACATCAGCGAATTTTTACCAAATACAAATCTCCCAATAGGAATACGCTTTTTGATTTTGGTACTGATCAGCGAGAAAAGGTGGAACCCAAAATAACAGAAAGTAATGAAAGCCCCTACCCTGTGAATTTTTCCAGCTACCTGCGGTCCACCCAGCAGATCGGCCAGGAAAGCTGCCCAAGCCATATTCGAGAACTTCAGGATCATTCCGGTCAGTGCAAGCATCAGGAAGCTGATGATTACAAACAGGTGTGTCATTCGCTGACTGCGGCTGAACCTCTTGACATAATATTTATCAGCCAATGTATCCTGCAATTTTTCTTTTTCCTTCTTTTTCTTTTCCCTCAGTGATTTCAGTGAACGCGGGAACCAAAGGATCAGGTGAACGCCAAAAAACAGGAATACACCAATCAGCAAACTGGTCATTGCCCAAAAGGTATAGAACAGAACGCCGTATTTTTCTTTGTTATGGTGAGTTGCATGGGTCAGGTATCCGGTGAACCGCTTGTTGGCGTCGGGATGGCATTTCTGGCAGGTGGCGATGATGTTCAGGCTTCCCACTGATGATTTTGGATTGTTGACAGCGAGTATGCTATGCGATCCATGGCAATCTGAACACTTGGCGGCTTTTGAATAACCAAGCGTATGAGCCTTGCCATGATAAGTCTGCATATAGGTTTTAGCCGTTTCCTCGTGGCAGGTGCCGCATTGTACAGTTACCTGATCCATGAACTTATCTCCGCCGGTGGAACTGATAACATGTGAATTATGGCAATCGACACAGGTAGGATATCTTTTATCTTTCCCAACCTTGGTTATTGCATGGTCGCTCTTGATGTACTCGTCATAAATACCTTTATGGCAGGTAGCACAGGTGGCAGGAACATTCTTGGTATAAATGGTCGAAAGCTCGTTGGTTTCCTTCAGGATATTATGCGTCGAATGGCAATCGGTGCAAACAGCACTCACTGTCAATCCTTTTTCTATCAATCCCTTGCCGTGGATACTTGATGAATAGTCGGCCAATGTATTTTTCTGATGGAGATCCGTCCCTTCATTGGCTTTTCCATTAGTCATGTGGCATGATCCGCACAATTTAGGTATGTTGGCCCGGTAAGACGGGGAGGTATCATCATATCTCGATTTTACCTTGTGCGACCCATGACAGGTTGTACAATACGGTGCATTTTTATCCTTCTTATCGTATGCCTGTCCATGGCCGCTGCCGGCATACAGGGCAGATACCTCTGCATGGCAGGCTGAACAGTCAATCTTCCCGGCGGTCTCACAAGGTCTTGGCCGGTTCGACGACACATCCGAATGACATTTTACACAGGCAATATTTTTATGAACCGAATTTGCCAGATCGTTCTTGTCGACCCGCAGAGAAACCGTTGAATCACCAACTTGCATATGCGCAGTGGTATTTTCATGGCACTTGATGCACTCGCGATCCGAAATATTGGCAACAATATTCTGAGTACTAACACGGTGTGGTATGTGGCAAGAAGTACACGGGGGGATAGCACCCGGCTTTTCTTCCCACAGCGCACCTTTAATAATCTTGGTATGGACCTCCTCGATCTTCGTGTGACAGGTCATGCAGGTTTTAGCAATATTGTTGACCGAGATCGTGGAGTTCGGACTGGTATGTGGCAAAATCAAGTGGTTCCCATGGCAATCATTACAGGTAGCAGAAACAATGAGACCCTTTTTAAACAGGCCGATACCGTGAACATCCGAGCTGTAATTCTCCAGGATATTATGTTCTGATATATTATAGATTCTAGCTACCGGAGCACCTTCGCGATGGCATTTACCGCATAGAACGGGCACATTCATCTTATAGGTTCGTGACTTCGGATCGGTCCTCGATAAGATTTCATGATCACCGTGACACTCCTTGCAATCAGGGGCATAAAGAGATTTCAGCCGTTTTGCCTGCCCGTGAACCCCAGCCTCAAACTGTTTGTCGGGTTCCGTATGGCATTTACTGCAGGTAACAGGTTTCAGTCCCTCGGGATGCGGGAATTCAGCAACGGCGGCATCTTCATGGCAGGCGGTACATTTCAGGCTCTTATGCACCGAACCTCCCAATGATTTAGCTGTGACGTAAAGCGAGATTTTCTTGCCATTCTTTTCTACAGATAAACCAGGATCATCGTGGCACATCAGGCAATCTTCATTCGACTGAGCGAAGACCGACCAATGGCTGGCGATGAATAGAAAAAACAGAAGGATCGGAAGTCTTGCCTTGTGCTTTAATCTCTTTAAACCAATCATATCTATATATTTATTTACCTATTCTTCAAAGTTAATAATCTAACAATTTCCATCCGCATCAGAGATCAATTTCTTTAACCCTATCTGTCGCTTTCTCAGAGTGATATTGAAGTTTCAGCTTTCCTTTTCCGGATACCAGGAACTGATATTCAACCTGCCCGAAGGAGGGGATCATGAAGAACTGGATCTCAGGTTTATATTGCTTATAGGAAGCCTCATTCCGGAATTGATCTGTTATCGGGCCGCCAGCCACAACCTGAATATCCTTCCCTTCGAGTTTCAGGTAATCCATGGGATTAATTTTTATCCTCACCGACTGATAAGTTTCTGATGAAACAGCCTTGGAATTCGATAGCCTGACTTTTATGCGGTAAAGATTATCTCCGATTTTCTCTTTGCTGAAAATATTCATACTGATCTGCGGCAGGTTGAAAGCGCTCATGAAAACTGCCATGGCATTCCTGTGAACCAGGTCCATCAGCATAAAAGGCTGTGGCAAACGTGCATTGAACTTACTCCAGCCGCCGATCTCAATATTTCCATAAAGAGGGTGCTTATAGGGTTTCCAGGTGGAGTACATGGCACCATTGGTCAGGTAATCATTGAACTTCATCCGCTCGGTAGATTGCTCATCCATTGGCGCAGGTTTTGTGGTATCGGAGCGATACGACTCCGTGTTCGACTGAAAAAGTTCACCCACGAGAGTAAAGGCGCCTACGATATCATCGGTAAAATCACCAAAATCACCCCAGGTGGTATACAGATCTTTCCAGGAGATAAGATAATTGTATCCCGGAACCATTTTTTCACCGTTCTTTCCAAGATAATCGAAAACCTCGATATCACGACGGTCATATTCCTGGGCTAGTTTACTGGTTGGTCCGCGAAGGATCATCCCGCCTGAATTATGAAAGGCCCAGGCCACCAGAATATTTTTCCTAGCATAAAGAAAATTAGCAACAGCCTGTAAGCCCTTACCTTCGAGCGGGTAACTCCCGCCACCGCTCTCCACGTAATTGGGCTGCCAGTTATAAGGGAAATTCCTGTTCGGATCGACATATCCCGGTCCGTCCTCATTAATTTTCCCATCATTATCATTGTCGATTCCTTCGGGACCTAAAAGTCGGAATTCTCCTTTTTCACCTTTTTCAACGCGTACCATCAAGCGAGGATCTTTCGGATCCGTTTTATAATCCCCGAGGGTATCACGGATTCGCATCTGCGTTAAGTAACCATCACCATCGAGATCTTCAGCAGGATCCTCATCGATCAAACCATCGCGGTCATCATCTTTGGGAATCCAGAGCCCGCGGCCAGAGCTGGCATTATTGGCATCGGCAAACCAATGGTAACGACCATCAACATTAACAGTCGGAACACAATAGATTACTGATCTGTCGACCGTTTTTGTCACCCTGTCGAGCTTGCCATAATTGGTTAAAACATAATTGAGAAAATAAAGGCATACTTCAGTAGCCTGCACTTCGTTACCATGGATATTCCCGTCGACATATACCCCGGGTTTATCTTCTTCGGGACCGCTGGCAGGATTGTTAACGGTGATGGACCAGATTTCGCGGCCCTCATCGCTGTGGCCGATCATTTCAAGCCTGGTAAGTTTTGGAAATGCCTTGTTCAGTGCCACTAATGCCTCATTTACCTGGGCATAATTGTAGTAGCGATCAAACCGAAGCGGAACTTCAATTTTATTTTCCTGTGCCGATAATGTGGATATCGAGGTCAGAATTATCAGCAGGCCGGTAAAAAACAGTGTCCTTTTCATAATTATTTCCCTTCCAGTCTGATTGATTTTTCACTTCCGTATGCATTCACCGGATCCACTTTAACCAGGACATCCGTGGGATTATCCGCCTTCAGTATCCAGGTTAGTTTTCGTTGTTCATTTCCATTGATACCCTCGAATGGAGTGCGTTCCCTACCCGAAATAAAAGTGATTCCTTTGCCGGTGACAGTCACGATGGCAGGCGGGGGGACTTTAGTCCGGGCGCCAATGGCCAGTGGGAACGGAAGTTGTTTATTATTGGATATCCATGCATCCACACGATAAATTCCGGCACCCTGAGCCTCCACTTTAACTTCTCCAAGTGCCAGTTCAGGAATCTGTTTTACCAGTTCAAAAATCCAGGGAACCTGCACATTCAGCAAGGTATCGATCTTCCCTGGCGGCAGCAAATCAGCATAAGGAACATTTCCGCCAATTTCCACCTTTCCGAGTTTGGGATGGTTAAATTCTTTCCATGCAACGAAGCCTTTGCCACCGAGAATGCTGTCGTTATAGGCCATGAATACGTTTTTTGTGGAGTCCTTAGGCTTTGGCATTGCCCACAAATCCATGCTGAACGAAGGCAGTCCCAGCTGAAAATACGACCACAATTCAAATGTTCCGTCTTTTTCTCTCTGGGGATCTACCCTTTTTGAGGTCCAACCTTTTTCCTTCAGATATTTCTTGTACTTGTCGGAAAATGCCGCATAAATTTTGGAATCTGCTTCCAGCGGATTGATCACCGGGCCCATATCCAGCATACCGGCAACCATGGCGTCATCCACCGTTGTGCCGGGGGGCACTGTGGCTTTGAGCATTTCCTTGACCTCCTCAAGTGAATAGGTTTTATCAGGATCAGCGTTGAGCATCTGGGCATAACGCGGTGGCAGTTTGATGGCTGTCAGGCTCATGGCACTTTTTCGCCCGCCTTTTGGTGGTACCAGGCACCAGTTCGAGGAACCATAGGTCATGGTGAGGGCAATTTCAGGATGCGCGGTCATGAATTTCATCAGGCCGAGGATTTCCGGTTCCGAACCACTCCAGGCACCGGTGCCAGGCTGGTTGTAACCATATAAAAATGGAAAGGTGATACCGATATTTGTTCCGCCGGGACCATCTTCATTATACAGTCCATCGCCATCATTATCAATGCCTTCAGGATATAGCTTATAAATTCCTTTTTCACCTTTCAAGGGATCGGCCCTTTTCATGAGCCGGGGATCCTTATCATCAATTATATAATTGCCATCCGGATCTTTTACCCGCATCTGAGTGATAAAGCCATCACCATTAAGATCTTCCGGACCATCCTCATCGGTTTGCTCGTCCATGTCGTCGTTCCATGGTCGCATGTTGCGGCCATCGACGAGAAGTGGTTTCTGAAAAAACCGATCAGCGCCATCCGGATTTCCACAGGCCAGGACATACCAGGTAAGATTTTCGAAACGTTCAGGTTTCTTTAGCAGCTCATTGATCAGAACGAGAGCTCCTTCGCTGGCCAGGGGTGCGGTTCCTTCGAGGTCGGCAACTACGAGAACAGCCGGATTTTTCTTTTTATCCGTGGCTGACTTTTTACTGATTTCGATGATCTGATAATCGGTCCCCTTGAAACTTTTCCCAAGGTTGTGCAAAGTAACCAGCCCGGGCTGCGATTTAGCCAGAGAGGTTAACTGCCCGTTGATCTCCGCAGGGGTATGATATACCGAACCTGCAGGCTGCTGTGCCAGAGCGGATAAATTAAAGGCCAATGCAATCCAGAAAGATACTTTTTTCATTTTTTCAAGTATTAAAAAAACCCGGCCGGAACACCGGGCCGGGTTTTTTTTAAACCTAAGAAATTAAAACCTATATATGGTTCTTTTCAGAATCATTTTCAGATTCATGTTCCGATTCATCATCATGATAACCGCTAATCATAGCTTTATAATGATCGGTCGGTTTTTTACCCATCGTGGCAAAATAAAGATGAATCACCAGGAATATGGATACACCGAATCCGCCAAGGATATGGAGAAAATCGGTAGCTGCAAATCCATTGATTCCGAGCCATTCGCTGACAATTACCTGTGGGAAAAGCAAGGCCCATCCGGTGATAAATATCATCGGAACCATAAAATACATCACAACAGCATAAGTAACCTGCTGCAAAGGATTGAATTTCCGTGCGCTTCCGATTGGGAAAGGAGCTTCCTCTTTCTTAAAGACTCCAAAAGCATAATAGTAAATCTGTTTCCACATCCGCTGGCGAAATCCCCTGAATTGAATCAGGTAATTCCTTCCGTTGCCGGTAAACAGGTTACCGAGGAAAAAGATAATATAATTCGCCGTCAGTAATATTCCGGAGATATTATGCATGGTGACCGCCAGATCAAAACGGATGCGGGTGGCATCGGGGCTTGCATAATGCATGCTGATTCCCGAGAAAATAAGGACTAAGCAGAGCAAGGCATTCAGCCAATGCCACAGCCGGATCCAGATTGGGTATAGATAGACTTTTCCGCTCATATTACTTCTTCATTATTCGAATTATGGTATGGATGGCTACACCTCCGATGGCACAGGCAAAAACGAGCAGGCTGATCAGGTTGAGCAGCGGGCTTGGATTGGTGCCAATGGCAAAGTCGCGACTTGATATAATGGAGGTAAGCACTCCTTTTTCCGACCGCTCCTGAGCAAGCTGATATTTATACAAGGAATATTTCAACCTTGAATCGGTCGAGTGGCACTGGGCGCAATTGTGGATAGCTTCCTCCTTTGGCCTGATATTGTGTGCAACCAATACATCAGCACGGATCTCGGCATGGCATTCTATACATCTTACGTTCCTGAAATGCTTGATCGGATCGGGAAGCCATTTGTGCTTGGCGATCAGATTCGATTTCGGGTCACCATAAAGAATATCGAACTTGCCCATACCAGAATGGCATTCGAGGCAGATCGAATTATCGTAGGCTACCACCTGATTCAGGTTTTCCTTGCTACGTGTAGTAATGTTATACGAATGAGGATTATGGCAGGACCAGCAGGATACGCCAGTATTTTTCCTGGTTGCATGCACGCTTTTCTTGTACTCCTCAGTGATACCAGTGAAATTGATTGGAGGGACATCATCGGTATCGGTGTGACAATCGGTACAAACTAAAAGTGGCTCCAGTTTAAGGTCCGACTTATGCGGCAGGTTATTATAATCGCTGGCATGGCAATCGGTGCAAGCCAGGGATTTATGGTTATTATGGTAATAGGCAACCGTATCGATGATCAGATCCTTGAACATTTTGTGCTTGATCACCTGGCTTGAATCCTTATTGGCATAGGTATACCAACGTTTACCATGGCAGCTGAAGCAATGATTATTAGCAGGATTGGACTTCACGGGCGGGATCGAATCCTGAGCCTGAAGTGTCATCCCGGCGAATAATGCCAGCAGGAATACTATTGTTTTGAGTTTCATCTTTGATTAAAGACCTTTATACTTATTAAAGTGGAAGGTTGAAGATTCCAATTTAGAATCTCAACTATTCTCCTTCAATTAAAATCTCACAGTAAGGTTAAACCCAACCCTGAGCCGACTAAAGAAACTCACGGAGCTATCGAACAGGTCGGTTGTATTATAAACAAAGTTGTTCTGCGGAACGATATTATTTGAGTTCGAAACAAATACCATAAAGCAGTGGGTTGGTGAACCGATCTCAAGTCCAAGTCCGAAACTTGGCTTCGGCGCAACCAGTTTGTCTTTTCTTGCAGTTCCGGCGTCGGAAGGAATGGTTGCCGTCATAGCAAATCCCTGATCATAGGTAGCGATGATGGACATTTCATTATGTATTTTGTAACGGCCTCCCACTGAAACTCCCAGATAATCGTTCCATTTGGTGCTATCACTTGGAACGGCGTTGAAATGAATAAAGGATCCGGCTGCCTGCAGGCTGAATTTACTATTGAATTTTCTCGATACGATCAGTTCATTGAAAAAGGAGAAGCGATCTTCAAACTTGTAGCTTTTAGCAAAAGCTGAAGTATCCCGGCCATCGATTCCAATCTGAGTTAAAAAACTCAGGCTTACCGGCATACCAGTTCTTCTCTGCTGAAGAATCAGGTATTTTCCGTAGATGTCCGACATTTTGTTATACCGTTCAGTTCCTACACCAACAGACAATCTCTCGGTAATACCGTAATTAAATCCCAGGCGGATATTGGAAGAAGCATAGATACCTGCCAGATCGGTAAATCCATTATTCATGGTTCCGAAGCGGTGATGAATGATCAGTTCGAGGCCACCTTTATAAGGTCCGATGTTGGTTCTCTGGTCGATCAGGAGGGAAGAATTGAATACTTCCTTAACCGGACGACGATCTGGGCCGGCAACGGAGTCCTGGGCATATGATTGTGCACCAAATGCAAAGAGCAGAAGTACTGCTATCAGTTTCAAGCTGTTATTTAAAGTTTTCATGGTTAGGTATGGTTTAATTATTTAATGCACCTTCAGTGATCCACTTTGTGATCAGGGCTTTCTGATCCGAAGTAATTTTGGTAGCAGTATTGTGGCCGGCGTTGATATACTGGATCAGCTTACTGCCAGCCGGATCTTTAGCAACAACAAGATTTTTTGCAATTAATGAAGCATATGCCTTATTGACTCTCAGGTCGGGTGACTGTGAACCATTATGGCAACCTGTGCATGTTGCGGTAGTAAAAATTGGTTCCACTTCATTTTTAAAGCTGGTTGGAGGGATAACACCTTTAGCGCCTTCGGTGATCCACTTCAGAATCAAGGCTTTCTGGGCTGCTGTCATATCCTTTGCTGTATTATGTCCTGCGTTGATTTTCTCCATCAGGATGCTTTCTTCGGGATGAGCAGTATCAACCAGATTCATGTTGATGAGTGATGCATAAACCTTTCCCTGTTCAAAATTTGGTTTAAAAGAACCCGTGTGGCACATTTTACAGTTTAACTGTATGAAAATAGGTTCAATCTGAGTGGTAAAATCCACCGGTGTATCCGGGATTACAACATCATACGGCACAATTGTCTGGTATTCGCATGATACCATACCGATCATCAGGATCCCTGACAGCAGGGTAGCCAATTTTTTCATTTTCTTATTCCCTCCAATTAATTTTTAGCAAATTACGAAAAAACAAAAAGGCTCTAAACGAGTTAGAGCCTTTTGTTCTAAACTATTATACTATTACTTGATAGCATCGTAAGAGTTCGAAAGCAGAGCTTTGATGTACTTGTAGTTATGTACACCTTCGCTGCGGTCTGCTTCTACCATCTGATAGTTGAAGAATGCACCGGTTTCTTTAACGGTCCATCTACTTCCTTTACCAGCTGGTTTTGTTCCGCTTGCAACCTGGTTATAAGGAATAGCCAGTAAAGTTGCAGGATCTAAAAGTTTCAGAGCAGTCAATCTGTCACCCAATTTTTTGAGGTCAGCTGCGATTTCAGTCTGACGACCTTTGTAGTCAGTGCTGGTGATGTCGCTGTGGCATTTTTTGCAACCGGTGATGTTAACTTTGGTACCATCGGTACTTGCAATTCTCCAGGTGTGACCGCCAACTAAAGTACCTTCGCCTTCAGCCATGTGACACATTGAACAGGTTGCAACACCTTTGTGGTTGGTGCTTGTGTAAGCCATAGCTCCGGCAACTTCCCATCCCTGTGTTCCATTGAGCAGGTTACCCTGTGGTCCGTGGTGCGGGCCAAAACGTGAGTTGGTAATTGCATAGGTGGTGTCACCAGTGATTGGAATTGGAATTGGAGCACCCGGACGAGCCTGGTGGCAATAAGCGCAAGCATTGGATGAATTGCCGAAATCAATCGGTGCAGCTTTTGGATCCATAAGAACCTTTACTGCTTCGGTATGACCGAGAGCATAGTTCGGGAAATCAGTGGAATCAAGTGTGCCGTGGAAATCGTGGCATGCATCACACTGCAGTGGAACCGGAATCTTAGGAATGAACTCAACGGTATCGCGACCGGTAAGCTGAGTTTCCTTGAATCCCTGATAGGAGTGGCAACGTGCACAGCTCTGACGGTTACCGTCACCTGACCATGTTGTGCCTGAACCATGCTTTGATGTGGCAAACTGTGACTCAACAGCTGCGAACGTAGCTGCATTGTGACATTTTGTACAGAAAGCATTGGCATCTTTTCCATTCAAACCGTTGGTACCATTTGTACCATTGGTTCCGTTAGTACCGGCTGGTCCAACTGGTCCCTCGCAAGCGGGGAACAGAACGACCAGTGCGAAGATAGCTAACGCGCTGATACTCAATAAATAACTTAATTTTTTCATATACGTGAACATTTGTTGATAGTTTGAGTCGAAAGTACCTGTTATTAGCCAAACAGCAGGTTCTCACATATTGATATGTATACATACAAGGTTTGAACTATTTCATTTCTAAACTGATTTATATCTTTAGCTCTTTGATTTATATCATTTAATACTTGACATAAATCATAATTTTTTATATTCGCATAGAATTCTAAAACCAAAAGATGATGATTGAACCCACAACACCGGACTCCTGCCAGCATTGTTTACAGAAATGCGATGCATTTCAGGCTCTGAGCCTTAGTGAAATGGAGATTCTGCATGAAGCAAAATACGACACTGCGTATCGCACCGGTGAAGTTATTGCCAAACAGGGAGCTCCGATTTCTCATCTGGTCAGCCTGAATGAAGGTCTGGTTAAGGTGGTTTTGGAAACACCAGGTGAGCAGGACATTATTATATCGATTGAGAAGCCGGTTTTTATTCTGACTGGCCCAGGTTTATTTGTTGACAACCGCTATCATTTTTCTGTCATTGCCATTTCAGAATGCCGCACCTGTTATCTCGAAATTCAGCAATTGCATAAACTGATCGATACGAATCCCGATTTTGCCAAGCGCTTTTATAAAAATATGGGGGAAAGGGATATCCTTCTTTATAACCGTATCCGCAGCCTGAACCAGAAAAATATGGCTGGCCGCATCTCTGAAGCCCTACTAAACCTTCATAAGATCATCTTTGAAACCAATCCTTTTGATTTCATACTCACCCGTCAGGAACTTGGTGAATTTACTGGAATGACTAAGGAATCAGTAAGCCGTATCCTAAAAGAATTCCGCGAAGAAGGACTGATTGAAATTGATGACCGGAAGGTTGAGATTCTTGACTTCGACAAGCTCCGCGACATCAGCCGAAAAGGCTAGCTCAATGTGCTAATTGCCAAATGCTTACTGTTGACTGCCAAGTACTGACTGTCAAATATCCTGAACACAGCGGACAGAAAATCCAAAACTTTTATTCAGGAAATATCGGTTAACCCCAGTATGATTATAGCCCAGGTGCCTGTACCATGCACTGTAATCACCACTTTGGGTGGATGACCAGAAAAGTGCATTGTATCCAATTTCGTAAAACACTCCGATGTTATTTCTTGATCCTGCCGGCAGTCCATTAAATCCGCTGGAGTTATCCCCTTTACCTGAAGTACCGTCGTATGTTTTCCAGCTTTTTGTGGATTTCATTTTTTTCCCGGCAATGGCATCTCCTCCCAGAAAGTCTACCAGAACATCCCATTCTTCATCGGTGGGCATATGCCAACCCTCTGGACAAACCCCACGGATTTCAGATTGGCCGGAACTGCTATCTGCGAGGTTCATTGCTGCCACCCAGTTATAGAATACACCGTAGCTGGAAAAACCATTGGTTCGCCTGGCGGCATTAACGTCTGTCCCGTCGTAACCAAAAACATAATAGAAAGGTTCGGTATCAGATCCCATTGCAGGGGGGCTGACTGCCGGCAGCCAGGCAAGGTTTTCGGCCATCCAGGTTTGCGTTCCAATAGTTACCCACTGGTATTCATGTTTATCGCGCTTATCGATAAACTTGCCGGACGCCGGATTCACGGTTTGCTCCATGCAACTAAAAAAAAGCAGCGGCCACGCCAAAAGAGCGGCTGGGGAAAATATTTTCACGTAATTCCATCCTGACATCCCCTGCAATTTAAGCATTTATATGAAAATATGAAAAAACTGCTTCATAATCAGGGATATGCTTTCTTATATTTGACCTCAGGAACTATACCTATAAAAAATGAAAAAACTGAAAGTCATTGTCACCGGATCAACCGGGATGGTTGGAGAAGGCGTCCTGCACGAATGTCTTTATCATCCGGATATAGAGCAGGTATTGGTAATTAACCGAAAACCCTGCGGTGTGACTCATCCGAAACTTACTGAAATTCTACATCAGGATTTCACTGATCTATCTCCGGTCACCGACCGTCTGAGCGGATACGATGCCTGCTATTTCTGTGCAGGCGTTTCATCAGTGGGGATGAAAGAACCTGAATATACCCGCATCACTTATACCCTCACGATGGCATTTGCCTCCACGCTGGCACAACTGAATCCTGATATGAGCTTTTGTTATGTATCCGGAGCCTCTACCGACAGCAGCGAAAAGGGAAAAATCATGTGGGCGCGGGTAAAAGGTAAAACCGAGAACGACCTGACCAAGCTTCCTTTCAGGCAGGTTTACAATTTCCGGCCAGCCTTTATGACGCCTACCAACGGATTGAAAAATGTAAACTCTTACTATAAATATGTATCCTGGCTGGTTCCGGTGCTGCGCTTGATTTTACCGAACTCCATATCCACCCTGAAAGTGGTTGGATTGGCGATGATCAATGTTACACTCAAGGGTTATGAAAAGCAGGTGCTGGAGGTAGTTGATATTAAGAAAGTTGGAGGAGGTAAATAAAGTTATAGATTCCAATTTAGAATCTTAAACCTTTAAATATCATGTATTTACGATTTTGGAAGTTATTTTCGATTTTGCTGTTGCCAGCCTTATCAGCAACCGCAATCCCCGATTCTGCAGGGTTTGAAAAACTGCTTAAGCCGATTGGAGGATCCATGCGCTTGCTGGAATGCAATTACGATGGATCGGTGATAGTAAATACAAAAGAATTTTCGGGTGGTAAGCTCACATTATCCGACGCTGAATGGATATCTGAGGTGAAATATAAACCGATTCCCGGCAACCGGGATGCAATGGAATTGGTAGCAAAATTCAGGTTGCGCCAGGGCATCAGTGGCTCGGCAGGCATTGCGGTTGCATTTGATTTCGATGGATGGAGCACGGAAAACTACGTGATGATACCAGCATCCGTCTATAATGGAAACCGGAACCGGATTGTTAATCGTAATTATGCCGCAGGACTCGACCGTGACGATCTGTACAAAAAAGAGCTGCCGCTCACAACCACAGGACTGCCGCAATTATCAACCGATGCAGGAAAGCCATCGAAAATCATGGTCACAGCCTGCAATGCCACTACTCCAGCCATTTGTATTTACAGCAAAAAGTTCGGGAGGGCATTTATTTTGCTGGCCGATCAGGGAATCCGCACGGCAAATGGCATCGTCGACAACGGACTTATTGTGAGTGAGAGTGCCGACCGCACAAAAGCCACGATCATGTTAAGCGCTCCGGGGGTGCGGGAACTCAAGCCAGAATTCGTGGGTTTCAGTCCGAGCCCGGACAGGGGGATAGATTGGAAAGCCGGAGATGAGATCACAATGAGAATAAAAATATATTCATTTAAAACAACCGATATCCCTGGCCTTCTTGAAAAATTCATGTCTGTGCGAAAGGAGGTTTCCGGCCCCAACCAGCCGCGCAATCTGATGCCATTCAGTGAAGCTGCAAAAGTAATGGCAAGGAATATCGACAACCGATATTTTGACAAAGGTCCGTTCCGTTTCTACCGCCCCGAGAATGCCGACTGGATTTCTTTCGGTTGGGTTGGAGGATTGATGGACACTTATCCGATGCTGGTTTTAGGGGATAGCCTGCATCTCGATCATGCAGCGAACACCTTCGATTTTGCTATTCCGCGAGCACAGGGCACTGCGGGATATTTTTATGGAGCCCTTAACTTCGATGGGAAATGTTTTGGTCGTGAAGGCTATGATGAATTTCCCTGGATAACCCTGACCCGCAAAAACGGCGACGTACTTTACTGGATGATCAAGCAATTTGAGCTGCTCAGAGAGGAGGGTAAATCTAGCTCAATCAAACCGGCATGGGAAACAAATATCCATAGGCTGGCGCAGGCATTTTCAGATACTTGGAACAAATACGGGCAGTGGGGAAACTTTGTAAACATCAATACCGGCGAAGTGGCGGTGTATAATACCACCAGCGGAGCCAGTGCGGTTGGTGGCATGGCCCTTGCTTCAGACTATTTTAAGGAACCCGGATTCATGAAAGTTGCGATGGAGGCGGCGAATTATTATTACAGCCGTGATTTTGTCGCTAACGGAATGACCACAGGCGCCTGTGCCGACATTCTTCAGAATGCCGACTCCGAATCAGCTTCTGCGCTGATGACCTCACTCATGGTGCTCTATGAGCTCACAGGTGACCAAAAATGGCTTGATAAATCAAGAAATGTGGCGAATTTGTTTGCTACATGGGTAGTTTCTTATGATTATGAGTTGCCTCCACAAACCGAACTTGCAAAGCTGGGTGCCAAACTTACAGGGGCTGTGTGGGCCAGCACTCAAAATAAGCATGGGGCACCGGGGATTTGCACCTCATCAGGGGATCCGTTATTTAAAATTTTCCGTGCCACCGGTGATACGCGATACGCTGAACTGATAAGGGATATCGCACATGCCTGGGCCGAAGGTGTTCAACCTGATGGCACCATATCCGAACGCCTGACTTATTGCGATGCCGACAGCCGTGGCTCCCGCGGAGCAGGGTGGAAAACAGGCTGGAATGAACTGAATGGGATCCTTATGGCCATGGAGCTGCCAGGCATTTATCTGCAAACAGATAAAGAAGTATTATACGTCCTGGATCAGGTTGAGGTTAAGATTATCAGCCGATCATCCGGCGCAGTAAAACTTGAGATTACCAACCCGACAAAATACGACGCTGAAATTTCGGTTTTTGCTGAATCCTCGACTGATGCATCCAAACCTCTTGGAAACCTGGCATTTCTGAAGTGGCCGAAAATTTCAGTCAGCGCCGGTGAAACAAAGAGTTTTGTTAAATCTTTCTAAACCATTGAATCAGTGGTATCGGTACCTGAATAAACTTTCCCTGGTAATGGACCCCTGTGAAGCCAAACTGGAACGAGCTGTTTTCTGTGGCCTGGAAACGCAGTCCCGGCGCCAGGACAATAAGTGGATTTCTTTGTTGAATCTGGGTTTCCAATGAGTAGGTTAACGCCTTGCCCATGTCATGATAGTTTTCTTTGAGTACCTGTACAGCGGTTTCCTTGCCGGGAAGCATAATAAATGAATCAAAAACAAAACTGAATTTCTTATTCAGCCGGAACATCCCTGCCAGCGACATTAAAAACCTGCCTTCGCCATCATTATAAGTCCGATTTACTGAGGTATAGCTGTTGGTACTATACTCAGTCGGAGTGTTGATGAGGGTATAGATTGTTTCTGTCCTTTCAGCAAAAACGGCACCGTATCCTGCAGAAAAGTTGATGTTATTTATCCGGTTACCAAACGTAAGGAATCCAAACGGAAGTGCCAGTCCGTACTTTGGATAGGCCCACGAACCCGTACCGCCCAGGAATCCCACCCCGCCATGTAGGTTTTTTGCAATATTAAAGCTGTATTTAGCCGTCCCGATAACCGGCATCCCAACCCAAGAAGTCATGATCCCCACGCCGAAATTGTCGGCAATTCCGAATTGAAAATCCGGGCCAAACAGGTTCCATTGGACATAATTATCTCCTTTGGCGATCGGAAATCCATTTGTGGTCAGAAAGTAGCGCGTTGAGAATAATTGTCCGTTGCTATTCTTCCCATTACTGGTGATTGGAATGATCTCTTTCACCTCATGCTTGGGAATATAAACCAATCCAATTTCTTCTGATTCCATCAGGATTTCCCTTGCATCCCGCGAAAGAATTTTGCCGGTAAATGAGACACCGTTTTGTTTGACAACTTTATATTTCAGGGAAGTAGTATCGGAAGCATTCTGGGCTTGTCCCGATACTGAGAACCCTACCAGGAGCAAGAAAGCTATTAGAAGAGTGCATAGTTTTTTCATTGCGATGCTGTTTAAACAAAGATAGCGAAAAAGGGTATCGGGTATCGGGTATCAGGTTTCACTTCCTGCCTACTTCCGGTAAAACCCGATCAGCGCATTTGTTGAGCTATCGTGATTAAGTGGTTTTTCATTGTCTTGAAGTTCGGGAATTATGTTCTGGGCCAATACTTTCCCAAGTTCGACACCCATCTGGTCGAATGGGTTGATATCCCAGATAGCACCCTGCACAAATACGCAGTGCTCATACATAGCCACTAGCTTACCCAGGTTTTCGGGGGTCAGCTTATCGAGGAAGAATGTTGAAGATGGACGGTTGCCTTCGAATACTTTATGTGGAACCAGCTCCTCAGGTACATTTCCTGCCCTGACTTCATCGGCGGTTTTTCCGAAAGCTAAAGCTTCACCTTGCGCTATCATATTGGCAATCAAGTAGTCCTGCTGGGAAGGAAGTTCATTAAGCGTTTCTTTAAATCCGATAAAATCGCAGGGGATAAGCTTCGTTCCCTGATGTATCAACTGGTAAAAGGAGTGTTGGCCATTGGTTCCTGGTTCGCCCCAATAGATGGTTCCTGTTTGATAATCCGTTCTTTTCCCGCCCAGGGTTACCTGCTTACCGTTACTCTCCATGGTCAGCTGCTGCAGATAAGCCGGAAAGCGCTTCATATAATTATCATAAGGCAAAACACCCTGAGTCTGGGCACCGAAAAAATTATTGTACCAAATCCCGAGCAATCCCATAATAACAGGAATATTCCTGGTCAGGGGAGCGGTACGGAAATGTACATCGATCTGATGAAAACCGTCGAGCAACTGTTGATAGTTTTCAGGTCCGATGGCAATCATGGTCGATAACCCAATCGCGGAAGTCATGGAATACCGGCCACCTACCCAATCCCAGAATCCGAAAATATTTTCGGCATCGATACCAAATTTTACCACCTCTTTTTCATTGGTGGAGACGGCAACAAAGTGCCTGGCAACGGCAGAAATGCTGCCCAATTTTTTCAGGGACCATGCTCTTGCGGCTTGCGCATTGGCCATGGTTTCAAGAGTAGTAAATGTTTTTGAAGATATGATGAACAGTGTATCCTCCGGATCGAGACCTTGTACTGCTTCCGAAAAATCGTTCCCATCGACATTGGAAACAAAGCGGAAAGTAAGGGTTCGCATGGCATAATATTTCAGTGCCTCATATGCCATCACAGGACCCAGATCGGATCCACCGATACCTATGTTGACAATATTCTTAACTGGTTTACCTGTAAATCCCAGCCATTCACCCCTGCGTACCTTTTCAGCAAAAACAGCCATTTTATCCAGTACGGCATGTACATCAGGAACTACATTATGCCCATCAGCAAGGATGGTTGACCCTTTTGGCGCCCTGAGTGCGGTGTGCAGCACTGACCGGTTTTCGGTAGTATTGATTTTTCGGCCAGAGAACATATCTTCCCTTTTCGCTTCCAGTCCGCGTTCCTCTGCCAGGCTGAACAGCAGGCTTAACGTTTCTGCCGAAACACGGTGCTTGGAATAATCGAAATAAATGCCGGCTTCCTGGGTCACAAAACTGGTGCCGCGTGTTTCATCCAGTTTGAACAGGTCCTTAATAGTGACCTTTTCGATTTCCCGGAAATGCTTTTCAAGAGATTTCCAGGCGGCGGAATTAGTTAAATCGGTGCTCATCAGGTTTTATTTAATACTGCTTTTTTTGGTTGCGATGCTCCCGATCAGGTTATTCCAGGATTTATTGAATGATTCGGCACCTTCACGCTGCAGCTGATCGGCCAGGGCAAGGTAATTTACTGAGAATCCTTCGATACGGCTGATCAATTTTTCTGCTGCAGATTTGTCCACGGAAAGTGGCTCTCCGGTTTGTCCATGATCAGCATAGGCGAGGAGCGTATTTTCCGGCATGGTATTGACGGAATAAGGGGCTATCAGGTTTGAAATATAGAGAACATCTGATGCTGCAGGATCTTTGGTTCCGGTACTGGCCCAAAGTATGCGTTGAGGAAATACTCCGAAATTTGTGAGTTTCTGCACCCTTTCTGACTGCAGAAATTTCAGGTAGGAATGATAGGTTTTTTGCATGACCGCAATCCCCATTTGATTTTGCAGGTCAGCAGGCACCTTGTCCGACACGGCTTTATCCCAGCGGCTTACAAATACAGAAGCCACTGACCGTACATCAGGGTTCAGGCCTTTTTCCACCCGCTCCTCAGCTCCCCTCAGGTAAGCCATGGCAGCGGCTTCATATTGCTCAGCCGAAAACAATAGCGTAACATTCACGGGTATACCAGCCGCGATGGCTTTCTCAATGGCCGGAAGTCCTTCAGGGGTTCCGGGAATCTTGATAAAGGCATTCGGACGGTTAACTTTTTTATGAATATCGAGAGCTGCCTTGATCGTGTTTTCAGTATCGTAAGCTAAAAGTGGTGATACCTCAATAGATACAAAACCATCGAGTCCATTGGTCTTCTGATAAACGGGCAGAAAAAAATCTGCTGCACGCTGGATATCTTCAATTGCCAGGCTGAAAAAGAGGTCCTCGTCGCTGAGGTTCTGTCCGCTGATCTTTTTTATAGCCTCATCATAATAACTTGTTTTGGCAATCGCTGCCTCAAAAATCGAAGGATTTGAGGTAAGTCCGGTAATCGACAATTCATCGATATAGTGTTGAAGAACACCATTATCGAGCATATTTCGGGTAATATTATCGAGCCAGATGCTAACGCCTTGCCTGTGAAGTTTCTGTGTATTTAAGTTCATTGATTAATGGTATTTGATGAGGTTCACAAAATTAGCTTTATTCTGATAACCGTCCAAAACCATCTGCAGTCAGCTAATAATAGAGCAGGTGCCCTTTCACTCGTCCCAATGAATTAAATTCCAAAGCCGGGAAAGGAAGTTTAATAAAGAACATACAATCCAGCAGTGCCCTGAGAAATTTCGAGTTCGTTTTAATTTTTGTCCAGTCGATATCCAGGGAAAGCAGGTACTTTCGGTATCTATCGGCATAAGGAACAGGAATTCCATTATAGGAAGTAATGTTTTCGTATTTGCCTAACATACCAGTGCCGCTATATCCCAGTGACAAACCGAGCCAGGCTGGAATTTTACTGACCGGCACGATTTTTTTTAGCGGAATGGAAAGCCAGTAAGTCTGACAATTGTAATCGAATAATCTTTTTATTGGTGCAGTGATCTGATGTCCGGATGAGCTAAGTTGATATGGTGAGGCGTGGTAACTCAATTTGTAGGTTAATACCTGCTTATCGAACAGTAGTTCCTGACCAAGAAGCAGGCAGGATCCGGTTGCGTTGGCTACCATATCACCCCAGGAAAAGCCCCAGCCATCGTAAATCCCATCAAATATTTCGATGGGCGCCTGCAGGATCAGGCCGAGTGTGCCGCCGTAAAGTAATGCCGGATTTTTTTTTACCCCGGCTCCCCTCAGCAGCTTATAACCGATATAGCTCTCCATGTATGCTCCCCATACATGCCCGAATTTATCGCACTGCAGATAAGCCTTATTATCGTTATCGAAATGAAACGGCACCCGCTGGTGGCCCTTATACCAGATAAACTGCAGGTAAGAAGCAATTCCTGCCGATGCTACCCCTTCGGCCACAATGGTAGTAACCAGCCTGGCTTTATTGATCTCTGGCGGCGATTTGAATCTGAGCGAATCCTGGCAATAAACATTGGTCAGGCCGATGATAAATAATATCATCGGGCAGATCAAAGATTTCAGAAAAAAATTAGTTGGGTTCAAAGCCGCTTGATTTCGTTTTGACAGGTAAAGTTTAAAAAAAATACCAATATAAAGGGCTGCCGATAACAACTGCAAATAACCTTCCTACCAAGCGGAATCAGTACATTTGTATAAAAGACTATTAAAGCATTACTCATGAAAAAATTACTGTTGGCGTGTCTTCTTTTTGGAGCTTTCAAGGCTTTGCACGCACAGGCACCTGAGGAGCTGGTATACCTTCATATCGACCGTTCTGTATACTCCCCATTGGAACAAATTAATTTCAAGGCTTATGTGCAATCGGTTAACACATCTGAACCAAACAGCATCAGCAAGATTTTTATTTTGATGCTGAACCAGGACGGTAAGGTTGTTGCGGAAAAGGAATACCCTCTGAATAACAAGCAATATGCAGGACAGCTGATTTTGCCCGATTCGCTGCATGATGGGGAATATCGTTTGGTTGCTTACACCAGCGGAATGGAAAAAGGATCGCCAAAGGATGTTTTTACTCAAAAAGTATTTATCAGGAAGACCGGGTTTCAGGACCTTCTTATAAAAATGAAACCGGATGCAAAATGGTATGTACAGGGTGATTATGCCCAGATAAAAGTTCATATTACCCTGGTCGATGGCAAGCCTTACAGCAATGATCAGCTCATTTATCTGGCTTCAAAAAACGGATCGCCCTATCAGAATGGACTCGGCAAAACTGATGAAAATGGTGATGCATCCCTGATGATCAGGATTCCTGCCACCGGGGAAGAGGGAGTATTGATCCTCGCGGTTCAAGCGGAATCCGGAAAGCTAAAAGGTTCGGCAGCTATGCAGATTCCTGGTGGTGGAATGCCTGTTTTTCTTAATTTCTATCCTGAAGGCGGGTCACTGATTAATGGATTTGAAACAAAAATCGCATTCCGGGCGCAGGATTTTCAGGGTATTCCTTTTGATTTTGGGGGGGTTATCGTTGATCAGAATCATAAAGTTATCGATAGCATCAAAACCAGCTTTGCAGGTATTGGCTCCTTCACAGTTAAACCTTCTTTAAAAGATACTCTCAGAGTAAAAATAACCAGGCCGGCTGGCATGCTTAAGGAGATTCCCCTGCCCAAAGTTCAGGCAACCGGTTATCAGCTTACGCTTAAAGAGCGCCAGAAAGGAACTTTGATTTTTCAGGTCAACAGTAATGCTTCGATGGAGAATCTGAGCGTGGACGTGGCTTCAGGCACAACCAATTCAGGTATATCAGTTACGGAAAAGCCCGACCTTCAAAAAAATAATCCGACTTTCAGCGTTTCAACAGGTAACGCAAAAGGAGGTATCGTGTGCGTCAGTCTGCAGAATCCGGCAGGCAGGATTTTATCGCAACGATCGGTTTTCATCAATCCACCGGTATCACGGATCGTAAGCAGCGACGGTACGGGCAAGAGCAAGGCCAAGGATCCCAACATCCTGAATTTTATTGTTACTGACGAAAATGGTAAGCCTGTTGATGCCAACCTGAGCATTTCCGTTGCTGATGTCGTGATGAGCCCTGACTGGAACCGCGGACCCGACATAAGATCGTGGTTTTTGCTGGGGCCGGTAGCCTCGGCACTTCCTGCAGGATACTTTTCCGATGCTGCCAATTTTAATGAAAACGTTATCGATGATCTGATGCTTTCGAGGGTGGATACGATAAACAAACGGAAACCCGCAGGCCAGGATTTCCGGACCCGACTGATAAAGTACTTTCAGCCCAAACCATTTGAAAAGTTGGCTGCAACTTTCCACCGCGATCGGTTTTTCAGTGAATATTTTGTTTCGGCAAATCAGGATTTACCGCTTTTTATCAAGACAAACAAGAGCGAGTTTCAAGAGATGGGTTACATTCCGGGAAAACCAACCCAGGACGACAGGATACGCCAGCAGCTGGAAATAGGGATCCCGGTTCTTAATGTCATCCGATCGATAAAGCCATATACCTTAAATGAAAACCAGGTGTTTTTCACTAAGGGCAGAAACTCCATGGAATTTCCAAAAGGTGCACTGATTATTATCGACGGGTCGGAAAAGGGATACAATGTTGAGGCATTGAATTCGATCAGTCCATACGATATTGCTACTATCAAGGTAACCGACAAGATTTCCGATATCCTTAAATATTCAGCTGATGCCAGCGGTTTGATCCTTATAACAACCAAGAAAGCCCAGGGTTCGACTACCGAAACAGAACACAAGCCCGATCGCATTTATAACCCTACTCGATTCTGGAATCCGGAACTGAAAGTTTCGGGTTCTTCACCGGTTCCGCTGGTCCTGCCAAAACCAGAATTAAAATCCGGCTGGAAGGTTGTGATACAGGGAGTAAGCAGCCAGGAGAACTTTGTGGAGTCAGAATTTATCAGGTAAGGGGCAAAACAATTAAAAAAAATTTACTGTTGTTTAACATAAATATAAATATCACTACATTAGATGCGGAGGTGAATAATTTATTAAGTGAAAAAGACCATACTCTTCCTGTTCTGGGGTATTGCCTTAATATTAAATGGGCTTGTTGCTACTGCGCAAACTGCGCCGCAGGGCAAGTATCTTCTATTTAATGGAATTGATCAGCATCTCCTGATCACTAATCATGCTGATTTCAATATTGTCGCCGGCGAAAGCTACACCATCTGCTGCCGCATTCTGGCTGAGAATTTTGATGGACAGTACAGCATATTTTCAAAGGGCAATAATCTCGTTCCAAACGGTTTTTATGAGCTGTCAACTTATCGGTCAACCAATGGCCCAAACATTGGACTATCAGTCATAAATTCCGAAAACACGAACCTCGGGGCCCCTTATTTTTACACCATCCCATCGCAAACCTGGCTGCACGTGGCCTGGGTTTATAATGCAGGTGAAAAAAATTCGAAAATCTATGTGAACGGGTACCTGATGAATTCCGTTTTTAATACTTCCATTGGCCGGTTGGCTATTCAAAACAATGCTGATCTGATTGTAGGTTGTGTTTTGACTGATGCTGCGGAGCCGGGATTGACGAATTTCTGGCCCGGCAGGATGGATGAGCTGCGGATATGGGGTAAAGCTTTAACGAGAGAGGATGTCATTGCTGACCAAACTGCCTCGAAACCTGATCCGATTGGACTTCTTGCTGCCTATGATTTTGAAAATATCGTTAATGATGCCGTTCCGGATATTTCAGGTAACGGGCATTTTGCCCAGATTTTTGGTTATGGAATCAAGGTAATGAATACAATTCTGCCGGTTGGCATGGGCGAAACCAACGAACGCCTGATGGCTTTCCGGATGGAAGCCGATCCCATTACTGATGCTATTACAAACATGACTGTTGACCTGAATGGTACCGATGCAATCTCGGATATTTCGTCGCTGAAAATCTATTATAATCATTCGAAAGAAAGGCTGGACCTTAAAACTGCCACACTTTATTCTTCCACGGTTCCTTCCGCAAAAAAAAATGTTCTCACTGGAAATCTGAAGCCCGCATTAGGTGATAATTATTTCTGGGTCACTGCCGACATCAGCCCAGATGCAAGGGAAGGGCACAAGGTACGGGCTGCAGTTTTAACCTATTCCATGGGTGACAGAAACCTGATTACAGTTCCAACTATTGAAGGATCGCGAACAATACTTCTGACCAGTAAGCTCCTGTTTTCCGGGGGTGACGGTGGGGCTGAACATTACCGGATTCCAGCGATGGTAACGGCTAAAGACGGATCGCTGATCACTGCCACTGATAAACGATGGAATACAGTACACGACCTGCCCAACCATATTGATGTGGTTGTCAGACGCAGCGCCGATCGGGGACAGACCTGGAGCAATACGCTTACCATTGCCGGTCTAGATTCAGATCTTGGTTTCGGGGACCCGGCACTGGTTTTGAATCAAAAAAACGGGGAAATCGTCTGCCTCATGGCTGCAGATAAAGGATTTTACTATTCTACTGCTACAGCTCCGATCTTAATTTATCAGACCATAAGTTCAGATAATGGTATCACCTGGAGTGCCCCGGTGAATATCACCCCTCAGATTTACGGTCCGGGATCCACTAACCCGGTTACCCAAAACTGGCAGGGAGCTTTTGTGACTTCCGGCGCAGCCACCCAATTGCGAAGCGGACGCCTGATAGCAGTAATGTCAGTCAGGGAGGATGTTTCGCGAAACGTATCGAACTTTATTATTTATTCCGACGATAATGCCAAAACCTGGAAAGTTGCTCCAAACAGGGCTGGCGTTAACGGCAGTGAAGCCAAACTGGTGGATCTTGATAACCGAAAAGTATTGATGAGCATCAGAAATTCCGGTAACCGGATGTTCAATATTTCCAAGGATCGCGGAATGACCTGGGGTATCCCCTTTCCGCAGGTAAACATACTTGATCCGGCCTGTAACGGCGACATGATCCGGTACACCTCGATTTACAGCGGATACAAGAAAAACAGGCTTCTTCATTCGATTCCATATGCCTCAACAAGAAAAAATGTTAGCGTTTTGATGAGTTACGATGAAGGGCAGACCTGGCCGGTCAGGAAATCCATCTATGCCGGTCCGTCAGCTTATTCGGCATTGAGTGTCATGAACGACGGAAGCATAGGAATGTATTATGAAGTCGGGGAATACGAAACTTATCAGATGTATTTTACGCGATTTACCCTTGATTGGCTCACGGATGGCGCCGATACCTGGAGCGGCCATTCTAAAGATGAAATCAACTCAACAGATATCATTGCTGATAATCCTGCAGGTTTTACTGTCTATCCAAATCCGGCTATCGGGGAGGTTAATGTTGCCGGGAAATTCAATTTCGATTCCCTGATAGATATTTACGATACAAAAGGCGTCATGATGAGACGGACCAGGGTTGAAAATCCAGACGGTCCTGTCCGGATTTCACTCGAGGGATTATCATCCGGAATATACTTCGTTAAGATTGGCGAAGCAGTGGAAAAACTTGTGGTGAAATAAACTCCTACCTGATCATTATTTTCCCCCGATTGACTTTCCCTTGTTTGCTGATCTGGTAAAAATAAACACCGCTCGGCAGGTTTCCCACAGATATGGTTTTCCGGGTACCGGTGAGATCTTCCGACAGGATTCTTCTGCCCTGAATATCACTAAGCTCGAACTTTGCCGACACCATAGGCATATCTGATTCAATCATGATATTGTCAGTAGCCGGATTTGGAAATACCCTGATATCAGCTAAACTTATCTCAGGTATTCCGCCAATGTTAATTTCAGAATACTGAAAAGTAATACGCTCCTCCTCCAACCATTGTTTGGTAGAATCAACCAGGCTTAACCCTGACAAAATCAATAATTTATGATTAAAGAAGTCGATCGGGAAAAAGTCTTCCGGCAATATCAGATCTGCATGATTTACCGTGTTGTCGTATGAATAGACCATTTTAAACTGGGTCAACCATTGCCCGGTTGAATCAATTTCAAAGTATTCATAATCCATTGCCAGATTGCCAAACTCGTCCCAGATATATTCATCCTGCCAGGAAGATATCCAGATTCCCTGGTCCGAATTCCAGATATATGCAATCTCCTTTGTGACTTTTCCGTTTGAATTGTAGGTATACTCATATTTGTTGGAATTGCCCCACTGACTGGTCATAACATTCCATTGATATTCAACCTCAAGGGTTTCATGCCCTGCCGAATCGTATGAGTAATCTACCTTGTTGGAATTCACCCAGATTCCCGTTGAATCGTTCCAGATAGTATGAGTGTCGCGTACCATTTTTCCATGGTCATACTCATATTGATTTTTATTATTATTGACCCAGATATTATTATCCACATCCCATTTAAAATCAGTGCTTGTCAGCAAATTTTTATCGGCATCATAAGTGCGATCAAACTTCCCGGTATATCTCCACACTTTAGTAGAATCATCCATATAGGACTCGATAGCCCGGAGTAAATTATTTGCGGCATCATAAAACATTTCCTCTTTGTAGTAAAGAATCCAGTTCCCGCTGGCAGAATCGCGATGGTAATAGCTATAAAGAGATTTGTTACCATTGGAGTCATACGTGAATTCATCCATATAATTAGGCTCGCACACTTCTTTAACACAGTCCCACGAGACAGTCTGCGTTTGCCTGCCGGAAGCATCATACCGATACTCATCCTTGAATGCGGTAACAAGGCTTCGCAATGAATCATCGAAGGCCTCAAAAATTACGAAATCGAGCTTTTGCTTGATTTCAGTGGTCGATTTCATCTCTTTTAAAGAATTCTGACCACTTGAGGCAACAGAAAAAAAGAAGAAGGCTGTCAGGAATAGGTATGCGTTTTTCATGGTGGTGATATAATTCTGCTAAAAGTTACGGAGAAAAATTTGGAACATTAAAAAATAGTCCGTTAATTTGCATTTAATAGCTCTATTAAATTACTCGATTAAATAGAATGATTAATCCAGATTCCAATACAGAGCATACTATTCTTGAAGCAGCGGAGAAGCTGTTTCTCGAAAAGGGATTTGCCCTGACCTCCACAACGGAAATTGCCCGGGTGGCGGGGTGCAACCAGGCGCTTGTTCATTATTATTTCCGCACTAAGGAAAACCTCTTTAATTCGGTGTTTGAAAAAAAGGCCAGAATGATTGCCAACGGTCTTTTTCAGGCTGACAGGCCCGGTGCCACTTTCGAAGAAAAGCTCAGGCTCAAGATCGAAGATCATTTTGACATGCTCCGCGCCAATCCCGGATTGCCTTTCCTGATATTCAACGAACTGCTTACGAATCCTGACCGTTTGAAAAAACTTCGGGATAATATGCTCGATGTTCCCAAGAATGTCATTTTGCCTTTTAAAGCCGAGCTGGAATCCGAAATTGCAAAAGGGAACATCCGTTCTATCACCGTGTATGACCTGCTGATAACTATAGTATCGCTCAATGTGCTGCTTTTTCTCGCCAGTCCGATTTTAAAAATCATTGCTGATCTTGACCAGCAGGAGATTGAAACACTTTTTGATCACAGGAAGCAGGAAAACGTAATTATAATTTTACAAAGCTTAAAAAACAATATATGAGACAATTACTTATTGTACTGGCCTCGATTTTTCTCCTGCACACCACTGCGGCTTACAGCCAGCTGACCCTGGATGCTTGCCGCGAAAAGGCAAGGGCCAACTATCCCCTGATCAAGCAGTATGGGTTGATAGGGCAATCGGCTGAATACAATTTATCGAATGCCAACAAGGGCTACCTGCCACAGGTTACCGTATCGGCAAAAGTCAGTTATCAGTCTGAAACCACCGAAATTCCGATCAACATACCAGGAATTCCAGCCTTTTCCATGTCGAAGGACCAGTATCAGGCTATCAGCGAGATAAATCAGTTGATCTGGGACGGTGGCGCAATCCGGTCGCAGAAAAAGATTATTCAGCAATCGGCCGAGGTTGAAAAGCAGAATCTCGAGGTATCGCTTTATACCCTTAACGAAAGGATCAACCAGTTGTTTTTTGGAATCCTGGTAATCAAGGAACAACTTAAACAAAACGACCTGCTGCAGGCTGGCTGGCAAACCAATATCGACCGGGTAACAGCATGGATAAACAACGGTGTCGCCAACCAGGCCGATCTCGATGCCTTAAAAGTGGAGCAGCTTCGTACAGCCCAGCGCAACACCGAACTCCTGTCGCTGCAAAAGTCGTACACACAGATGTTGTCAGCCATGATCGGTGAACCCATCGGGGAAGGAGTAACCTTTATCAAGCCAGAATCGGCCATGCAACCCGAATTATCAGTCAATCACCGACCAGAGCTGCAGCTTTTCGAAAACCAGAAAAACCTTCTCGGTTATCAGCGTGAGGCGCTTTACGCTGCCAACCGGCCTAAATTCGGAATGTTCCTGCAGGCAGGTTATGGAAAGCCCGGCCTGAATATCCTGAGCAACAAGTTTTCGCCTTTTGCCATCGGGGGTGCAAGGATCACCTGGAACATCAGCAATTATTACTCACAAAAAAACAATATCAGCAAACTTGGCCTGAGTGGCCAAACGGTTGACCTGCAAAAGGAAGTTTTCCTGTATAACAGCAATCTGGCAGGCATTCAGCAAAACAATGAAATCAGTAAAATCCATGAATTGATTAGCAGGGATACTGACATCATCTCTTTGCGTCAGAACATCCGGAAATCATCCGAAACAAAGGTTGAAAACGGAACCTTGTCGGTGTCGGAATTGATCCGCGATATTCAGGCTGAGGACATGGCCAGGCAGGAGAAATCGCTTCATGAAATGCAGCTGCTGATATCGATATATAATCTTAGAAACATAACAAACAACTAATAGAATGAAAATGAAAACGGTAAGCTACCTGATTGTGGCAGCCAGCACCCTGTTAATGCTCTCCTGTGGAAAAACCAAGGACAGACTCGATGCAAATGGCACCTTTGAAGCCACCGAAATAATTGTATCCTCCGAAGCTACAGGCAAGCTCATGCAGTTCAATATTCAGGAAGGCCAGGTACTCGAAGCTGGCCAACAGCTTGGGTATATCGATAGTTTGCAGCTTTCGCTGCGCAAATTGCAATTGCAGGCAAGCATGAAAGCGATGGAAATCCGAAAACCTGATACACGTAAGCAGATCGCGGCTATCGAGCAACAGATAGCGACAGCGAAAACAGAAAAAAACAGGATTGTTAACCTTCTGAAAGCCAATGCAGCAAACCAAAAGCAGCTCGATGACATCAATGCCCTGATTGCACTTCTGGAGAAACAGCTGGATGCACAAAAATCCACTTTGTCGATCACCGACCGGGGAATCGGCAGCGATAATGAAGCGCTGGGCTATCAGGTTGAGCAGCTCAACGACCAGCTAAAAAAATGTCTGATCACCAATCCGGTAAAAGGTACTGTGCTGGTTAAATATTCCGAGGCCGGCGAGGTGTCGGTTCCCGGCAAGGCACTTTACAAAATTGCCGATCTCGACCAGATGATCTTAAGGGCCTATGTAACCTCTGCCCAGCTCGACCAGATAAAAATCGGGCAAACGGTGAAGGTATTTGCCGATTTCGGGATCGAAAAAAAGCGGGAGTATGCCGGAACGATAAGCTGGATATCCGCCAAATCGGAGTTCACCCCGAAAACCATACAAACCCAGGATGAAAGGGCCAACCTGGTATATGCCGTTAAGGTGCACCTCACCAACGACGGATATCTGAAAATCGGCATGTACGGCGGATTTAAAATTACCCCCTGATGAAGGTCGTTACAGTTCAGAATATCAGCAGGAATTTTGGTAAGGTCGAAGCCCTGAAAGATATCAGCTTTGACGCGAATGAGGGTGAAATTTTCGGGATCATCGGTCCCGACGGTGCAGGGAAAACCACGCTTTTCCGTATCCTGACGACTCTGCTGCTTGCCGACTCTGGTAAGGCGACGGTAGATGGATTTGACGTAATTAAAGATTATAAGCAGATACGCAACCGCATTGGATATATGCCCGGGCGCTTTTCCCTGTACCAGGATCTCACGGTCGAAGAAAATCTAAAGGTCTTTGCCACTGTTTTCAATACGACGATCGAAAAGAATTACGATCTCATCAAGGATATATATCAACAGATAGAACCATTTAAAACCAGGCGCGCCGGTGCGCTTTCGGGTGGCATGAAGCAGAAGCTCGCCCTTTGCTGTGCCCTGATCCATAAGCCTTCTGTACTATTTTTAGATGAGCCAACTACCGGGGTCGATCCGATATCGCGTAAGGATTTATGGGACATGCTGATTCGTTTGAAGAAACAAAAAATAACC
>Ga0114951_10001359_pt1 | contig 30523 bp, 45 predicted proteins | sample AM7aDNAmetaG_FD_88677 | JGI IMG/M metagenome (GOLD analysis project Ga0114951, IMG submission 88677) | Freshwater microbial communities from Finland to study Microbial Dark Matter (Phase II) - AM7a DNA metaG | ecosystem: Environmental > Aquatic > Freshwater > Lake | place: Finland: Lake Alinen... | reverse complement strand
CTCGTAACTACGATTAACATCCTTATCAATATCTTTGCCCAAATTGCTCAACGCTTTATCCTGGATAGGAATCTTACGAGATTCACCCTGAGCCCTTTCTAGTTCATCCGTTGATTGTTTCGGAATCGTAATATCGTACAGCTCACCGCCCGCTCTCTCAATGGTGCCCGCTTTATACGGGTCTGCCAAAGCTGATAGAGCAGAAGCACTCAATGGCGCGCCGCCACCACTTGAATTCATATCTACCACCCTCATCGGCACCTCTTCACGGCCAACTTCGGTTTTCTCTCCGTGGTTATCAACACGAGAAATTCTGTCCATAAAATCCTCCTCTTTAAATTATACTTTACCAGCAAGCTCAGCGGCTTTTTTCAGAAGCTCTGATACGCGAGCTTTGCTTAGTTTAAGATCCTCTCCAAGAGCAATCAGTTCCCTTCCAATCGAGATCAAGTCTTGACCGTCTGCAAGTTGCCGAGCGACCTTCTCAATAATCTTTGCCCGGCTATCGGCCCCAGTGGTTACAGCCGATAATTCAATAAACTCTACATTCCTATTAATCTCGTATACAGGCTTTGAGACCCAACCGGTTTCCTTTCCAGAGAATAAACCGGCTTTATGAAGTTTTACGTGAGTGCAATATTGCTCTTCATTTGTAGCCTGATTCCCACAAATAGAGCAGATTGAAAACCCTACTCGACAACCCATTGATACATCTGTGATATACCCTTGCTCTATCCCTCTAGCAAGATCTTCATCCTTCTTCTTATCTACTGCAAATAGAACTTCTATGCCTTTACGAGCGTGATTAGCAACTGAATCCAATAAGATACCTTTTGAATACGTCACCGAATCGTTCTTATGGTCCTTATAGAAGCCCTTGCCTATAAACGTCTGGTAAACATACTTGCCTAGTTTGGGATCAAACCTCAGCAACTCGGGGGAATCACGGTCCTCTTTGCTTCCCCATTCAAACAAGTCCCCGTTGTTATTAGAATCATCTCCGTGGACTGCCATCGCCCTACCATATAAGAAATCGCCTTTAATCGGAGCAATCCTCTTGTCTCCGGAGGCGGTCTTAACATTATAGCCTACCGTGGTCAAACTCCGTCTAAAGTTTTTCGTAAATTGGTCTGGCGTTACCTTTGAAGCCACGAGTTGAGACTGCTTATAAAGCGTAAGAATAGTACTGAATTTGTCTTGTATGGTTGATGCACATACACCAAGCTTACATTGGTCATGGGCACAACCATTACAGGTATTTGGGGCTTTAACAGCCAGTAAAGTGGCTGTAGCATATTTCATGAACATAGTGATACCTCTTTTAATTATATAGTGGATCTCGGATAATTTATATTACAAATTCATGCCCACAGTGAGGACATTTCTCTGATTTAAGAGGAATTAACTTATGGCAGACAGGACACTCCACTTTTAACGTCTCAAGCGTCTCCATCCGAAGGTCTTCAGAGGATTTCCACCCGTCTTTAGAGAGAATCTCTACCCCTTTTACATTCCCTATTTTATCGAATGACATAAGGCCCCCTTTAGACCACACCTGGTGTCGGCGGTGGAGTTACTGGAACTGTTGGCACCCCCGCTATCGGTGGTGGAGTTACTGGTGAACCCGGTATTGGCGTAACCCCTGGTTTTCCAACTTCTGGCATAGGAGTTCCTGCTCCTCCTCCTACTGGTGCTCCCCCACCCGCGAAAGGCTCGACTTTCTTTCCGGCGAGGGGGGAAGAACCTCCGCCCTTAGCATTCTCCTTCATTATTAATCTATCTTCCTTATCTGAATCGAATCCCGCTATCGAGCGAGCCGTTCTCTTAGATATCAACCCTTTCGCTTGCATCTCTAAAGCCAATCTCTTCTGAGCCACGTCATCCTTAAGCTTCATAAGTTCCCACGTGATTCTTGGATAAATCAGTTTCGGTTTCTTAGTGACTGGATCGATCTTATAAAATCCTTGAGCTCTAGCTACAGTCTTATAGAGTTCTTCGATCCATTGAGCCAGATACGATTGAAAACGAAGATATTTATTGATAAGAATCTGAAATCCGATACTCGAAGCTGCTGAATATGTTGGACCATCTCCAACAAGCATGTTCTTAGATACACCCAGGCCCGTATAGAGTTCTTTATCAATCCACTCGTATTCACTCGTTAACGGCATCGTATGGCCCGCTCCGGTAATATACTCGACCATCAAGGTGTGATTATATACGATAAAGGCATTTGGGTCCTCGGTCGCCTGGTCCAGTAGGTTTCTCATCGTTACTATAGCTTCCTGGTTTGCAGGAAACTGCTCGCTACCCACCTTTACAACCTTGATTGGAGTGATTTGCCTTGACATAATAGCCTTCTGCATCTGCCTAACCTCGTCTTTGTAAACTAGAGGTTTAAAAACAGAATACATCAAAGGCGTTCCAACTACCTCATATGGACTCAACTTATGAGCCAAGTGCCATACATTCTGAATCATCTCCGATTCTTCTAGATGGCCTTCAGGATCTTTAAACTGCATCTCAATTCCGTTCAAGGGAACCTTTTGGCCCTTTGCCACAAGTTTAACAAACTCTCCTTCATCGATCTCAAGCAATTGCTCATATTGTTCTTTTGGTTGTCTTGACGAGCAAATCCTCTTAGTAGTCTCATCCGGATCAAACTTGAGAACCGGAGTCATTGCAAAGAGAGATTTTTCTATTTCAATAAAGTCCGGATTCAATAAGAAAATCCTCTCCCAGCGGCCTTCATCATAATTCCATTCGCCAAATGGGAAGGTGTTGCCTAACTTCCACCAATCAAGAGAAAGTTCCAAAAGTGTTCTAGGTAGTTTAAGGATATCAAAGGCCATCTCATCAAAGTAAGCCTTTATCGAATCATCCTCACAAACGTTCTCAAACCCCGATAGAGGAAATTCGGAATGAATATCGATCGCGCTCTTCACGACTGGGTCCGTCTTATACCAATGCCGGCACCATTGATTGATTTCCCTGGTCTTGGTAGGAAGCTGCAGATTAGAAGCATCATATAGAGGATGGTAGTACTTTGGAGCCTGACGAATTAAATCAGAAGGGCTAGCAAACCGTCTAAACCCCCGGCGGGCTAACTCTCCCGAAATATTTACAGTTGATATGGCGGGCATATTACTTTTACTCAAACCCTTAAAAGCAGGCTTACCCGTTTTATTTTGAGCCATTTTTCTTTACCCCCTTCTTTATGTCTCGAACAAAGATCGACTCCATCTCGGATTGCCAAATGAGAGTTGGCTCCAACTCCCCTTTCATTTCAAGATATAAAGCCTTCTCATTCCAATCTCGGAGAATACCATCGTAACTGTATCCCCCTTTCATTACTATGACAACCGTCTTATCTTTTAACTCGTGGACAAACTTTCGTCCGCTGATTTGAGGAATTAGTTCTGCAGCCGCCAGCTTCTTCCTCTTCTGGATCGCAGCATCGGTTTCCACTTCGGCGCACGAATCGCATCGATGAAATTCTACCGAAGCATCTTGAATCATCTTCGAATAGTGCTTAGTTGCTACTGCGGCTTTACAAACTTCACACATCATGTCAGACATATAACCTCCTCAGTGGCTTACAACAATCCTCTTCAGATCAGGCTCAATTTCCTTTATCTTTCTCCTGGTCTCATCAATGAGATCCAAGGTTGCTCTTGTTTCGCTAAGACCAATATTCCCACCAGTATGATAAAGCTTAACATCTTTTTCTCTCTCGTCTAAGACGGTAAGACAATCACGAAGGTATTCCGAAAAAGTTTGAGGACCTTTTCCTATTGCCTTGATACTGTGAAAATCGTGTTCAAGCTTGTGCCTTAACTGCCTTACATTAATCAGATCAGTAGCCATATTCCCTCCGGTTCACCGTTGCATCTCTTCCACTAACTCTTCATAGATGGTTGAGAGCTCAATATCACTTACCTGTTCATCTTCATGCGTTTCTACCCCACGTTTAAAGTCCCATAACTCGTACTCCCCTGAGATATCTGGATTAAGTCGAAAATGAAACATCATGCCTTGAACCTTCTCTTTAGTCAGTTGAACCACTTGATCTCCGTTAGCCCCGGCTTTTATAACTTCCCTCATTATATCCTTCACCACGTCATGACGGAGGCTTACTGTAAAATAAGATGATACACCAAAAGACGCTACCGTCGTGTTTGGAACTGCGGCGGCTCTATAGAACGGACTATTCTTTACGGACGCATAGACACCCGACAGATCTAAGCCGCTATTTTCCTCTGCGATTTTAACGGTAGCAAACGGTTCGGTCTTAAGGATACTATATTTAGAAGTGTAATATGGCTGTGTCTTCATATCTCCCCTCATCGAGCCTGCATCTGATTAAACTCATCGAAGCGAACCTTATTCACCTCTGGCTCGTCTTGTGGGTCTGGCTCAGCTCTACCAATAGGCCTTTCCATGGGTGGTTTTGATTTCATCTGCCTCTTTGGATTGACTACCCTTTCAATAGGAGAAACTATCTCCTTCTTTATAGACCCTTGAAGAAGAGACTGAATTGCAATATAGTCACCCTCCTCAAGATAAGCCTCTAACTCTTTCCGTTGGTCGTCTGATGCCCCTTTATAAAACTGAGAAATCTGCCTATACGATACATGCTTGTTGGCAGGCGGAATCTTCAGGAGAACCACCAGCTCTGGTTGCCCCATTGAGGTGAGAGTCCGATCGAACCATTCGGCTATCGAATCATCACTCTCAAACTCCCAATTCGTCTCTTCGACGCTTTGGCCCCGATAGTACGATTCCTTCTCACTTTTATAAAAATTGCAAATATCCTTAAACGTGATATTTTTGATCCACTCTTCTTTTTGGGTTAACCAGTTGCTAACAGCATCAATTATCTCGAAGAGGACGTACTCGTCGACCTTATCGAGCCCACTATCAAAAGCAGAACGAATAGGAAAATGAGCTGAGCCGAAATACGAATTTGGAGTGCCTGTATCCCCTGGGCTATCTGTCCCCAAACCCCGGCAAACCCCGTTGTATCCAGTCCCGTGAATTCCACCCATATCGACTTCCCTCATTGGAGCGGGTCTAAACCTAAGACCACGGTTTCTAACACCAAGTGGCTTCTTAGGCTTCTGGTCTGGAATTGGTTCAATTTCAACCTTATCTAGGTTCTCGGCGTTCCTATCAATCATTATATCTCTCCAGCCCCGCGTCTAGGATGGTATTGAAATAAGCGCTCCTGGCCTGAGCCTCTTCTAAGAATCTCCCCACCATAGCTTGATCCGCTTCCGAAGCTTTTACTTCTTGTGTTGGCCCTTCCCCTACTGTGATATAAATTATCGTATTCGGGGAGAGCTCCACCGAATTAAGACCTGGCCCCTCACCATCTTCATACCTAGTTGGAGGATAGCCAGGTTCAATTGATATTAAAAGATCCTTTAATGCAACCTCATAGGTCGTCTTAGTCGGATTGTATAGCATAGAGATATCTCCATTCATCGTTTCGCCCTTAACCCAATCAGGCTCGTTTTGATACTGGACAGGATCAGATCCAAGTCTCCGCATTATTCCCCCTTTAAGACCCCCATCTATCTGAACATCCGAAGGTTCTCCAAAATCGAAGTTTGGACAACGAGGAGGTTTTATATAAAATCTATTTACAGCCTCTACAGATTCTAGCCCCAAAGGAGGTTTTTGACAAACCAATTGGTGCCCAAACTGTTCTGGAATTGTCTTATCTTCCTTTGAATTACCACAGTAGATACACTGAAAAGTTTTCCCAGATTGCTGGTGCTGTGGGAGATTCGGACTCATTATTAAATGTCCTCTTCGTTGACTCTGCCTTCAAGGGCAGCAATGACTTCTTCAAACTGTTGCTCATCTCCAGCTTCAACTGTTGACCGAGCCTTCTCAATAAGAGAAGTCACTTGCTCTGGGGTAATCTGAAGAGTATCCATTGTATATGAATCTTCTGGACCAGTCATATCGTTACGAAGAACTAATTCCACCATTCCACCTGGTTTGAGCCACAACGTCCAGCTTTGGTCGTGAAGTTGAGGGCCTTGTACGTCTGCTAAGATATACTGACCATAAGCAAATCTCCATTCATCAGACTGAAGATCAGATGCATCAATTTTTGGACCGACCATAGCTTTCTTGGTTATTTCACCCTCCGCCACAACTATATCGCCCTGTAAAGCAAACTTCTTTATTGAATTATCACTTGCCTTTACCGGCTCTGGATATTGCTCCGTTCCCACATATTTTCCTACAGATCGTGGAGTAAAGCTATCCAAAACACCGCCTAAGCCGAAATGTTTACATTTCTCGCACTTATTAAGATGAGTCACTCCTGGATCCGAATTGAAGTATACACATTGCCTGCAACGGTCAACATCCTGTTTCTTCAAGCCTTTAGCCAGCTTAACATTGCCTTCTCTCTCCATCTTGATAGAGGGAGTATGTTGAAAGTGAGCCGATCGGCCAAAAGTATTCGGTGTCGTTTTAGATTCTTCAAGATACTTTTGGAATGTATCCACGGCTCTCTGAGCCTCTTTGATCGAGTTCGCCTGCAATCTGATTCCATCTCTAACCGCAAACTCGACTGGGCCTATTGATCGAGAGCCTGCCAGGTTGATAGCACTAGATACAATCTTCTTAAGCTCGGCGGTTGCTCGGATAGCTTTCTTCGTATCAAGCCAATCCGCGATAACGGCTGTAAGTTGCAAGTCGGTGGGCTTCTTAACCCCGCCGAGTCTTTCTGCAACTCTTTTATTAAGATCTATCATATCCGAGGCTTCAACCCTAAGGCCGCAGCGTTCAGACAGGAGACTAGCTATAACAAACACTTTATCCTTGGGTCCTGTTAAGCCCGCGGTTTTAATGACACCTTTGTTTTGGTTAACCCAGTCGTTGAGGTTAGCCCAGACAGATGTTTTTTCAAACATAAAATCCTCCTTAAGGGGTTGGTCCCGACATAATCATATCGGACTTTCCGAATGTATTGCTATCTGATATCCCAGGCACTTGCGAGAAGTCTTGCCTGTTCCAAAATAGTTGGTCAAAATCCGCGCCGCCAGAATACTGTTCCATTGTTAACCAATTATAGTTTCTCTTCGGTTTGGTTTTGCGGCCTTGAAACGCATTGCCACCGTTACCAACCTGGCGGTCTTTCATTTCTTGATGGTTACCGAGGCGCCTCATTATTTGACTCCGAATTGGTTCTCCAATAGCTGGCTTACCTTATCAATTGACTCTTTCTTTTTCAAATCATGCTCCCCAAATTACCTTACAATCATATCCCGCATTTTTAAATCTCTGAATTCGAGTAGAACTATCATCTTGAACCTTGTGAAATCCACCTTTTGGAAAGCAGGTCTTGCATCCATGAAACCAACATCCAAAAATCTCAATCACTTCTTTTTTCGTAGAATGAATAAAATCTGGATTCATGCGATCAATCCATATTTGACCATCTCCTACATATTGGTATGGTAGATTCTTCCCCAACACAATTGCTTGTATAGTCCTTTCGATGGACGTTACTCTTGGAATTTTTTGCTGCCCTTCCCTATAGTGATAGCTGCCAGAACACTTAGTCGAACAAAAATGATGGCTATACCCTTTAAGGTTCGCTGGAGACTTATATACCAAGGTCCCACAGAAATCACATTTCACTGTTTTACCTTTTTGATGACCAACTTTAATCCTCTCCCGAGATTCGGAGGTTTGTTTGTGGCCGATTCGATTGTTCCTCATAAATGAATCCCAGCAATCCTTTGAACAATAATAACCATGTTTATTACCCTTTGACCGACAAGGATGGTAATAGGATTCTTTCCCACAAACTCTACATTTCTCTATGAATCCTGATTTCCATCCTTTCCAAGGCATTAGTTTATTCCCCACTGATTAGTTCCTGAATCCGGGCGAGATTGAATTTTTATGCTTTTCGGAATACATGTTCCCAGCTCCCTGCTAATTTCTTCCACTGGAACTAACCACAATCCACACATATTCTTAAGGTTCCCTTCTTCACCCATTGGTTTATAATAAGAACAATCAACACACTCTGTAACCTTTTGAGCTGTCTTTGACATAGGCATAATGCCTTTAGCACGAGCCTGTGTCTTAAGTATATCAAGTTCTACGAGATCAGTTGAGGAAAGAGAAGCCTTTATCTTCTTCTCTTCATACTTGCGGATTTCTTTAAGGATTTGCTCGTTTGAAAGGGCTTGTTCTTTTGTCATTGGAATCCTTGTGGAAGCTTGAGATTCTGGTGTCGATTCGTTGGCACCATTAAGTTCATACCCAATCCTACTCTCCGGCCCATAGTTTGAAACAGAGGAAGGAGTACTATTTTTATTATAAAGGTGTTTAGCCGGTCCTTTATATTTTGGGTCCTTACAAGGGCAAGCTGCTTCCCGGACAATAATATCCCCATTGAAGCTAGCGTTCTCTTTCTTTCCTTTTCCCATAGGGATGACGCCCTGTCTTTCCCCTTTCAGATACAGCCACCAGATATACGACATCAAATGCTTCTTTTCTTGAGCCGCAAAGGATTTTTGTTTAATCTCTTCATATTTCTCATCGCCAAGGGTTTGAGCTTCATGAGCTTTGTCAACTATGTTTAAAAATCGGGTCCGAATATCTTCTATTGTCGAGTGAGGATCCCCTTGCATTTCCTTAAATGAGGCATCCATATCGATAAGAGAGTTGATAGTATCTTTAACCTGAGTTAAAGGAAGTTTACCCGTCTCTGGGGTCTTAGTGGCTTCTGGTAGAGGAGCTTCCCCCTCAGGAGACTTTGCTTCAGGTTTTGCCCCTTCAGGAACTATTTCAGTTTCGGCTACCCTTATTGTGTCTGGATACCTATTACTAGCGGGCTTGATGTCTTTACCAGGCTCTACAGACCCTTCGGGCTTGATATTTTTATCAAGTTCCGCAGGGTTCAGCTGGTGAATATTAACTCCCGATGGGGCTAAAGGTTGTGATTGGTCGGGAATCTTACCTTCTGCAATTTCTATAAACAATTTTTGAAGAGTTGGATCTAAAGCATCCAAGGGCTTGCCAGTCATCTTCATCGCTATCTCATTTGGAGTGGGCCCCTCTCCTGCCGCAAAGGCTTTAATCCTCGTATCCATTACCAAGGACTGAAGGACCTCTTCTACTGGGCACCACGTCACCATACTAGCCGCGACAAGATGACTAATAACTTCCCGCACCATACCTTCAAGGACTTTCTTCTCTTCCTCAACCTCAAATTCATCCTTGTACGCCTTAATAAGGTCACCCAATGAAATCTCTCCATACTTGTTGATAAGTCTAAGAAGATCCGTTCTTATTCCGCCTCTATCGTGTCGGTAACTTGCAGCCATCTGAAGTCCTTCAACTGCTGGTGATGTTTTCTCCTTGCCCATTTCATCTTCTTTCGGTTTCCCAAAGTTCTTTTCCATATCTTTAAGATGAGAGTAGTAGTTCTTATTCTCAATCAGGTGATCCTTAGCTATTGCTTTCGCAACTTCTGGGTCTCCTGTGTGTTCGTGCTCTACCTCTAAACCCATTTCAAGCTCTTTTGGGTCAAATTGGTCATCTGGGACATTGGCCCCTTTTCCCCCAAGTGCTGGGCACTTAGTATCGAGATGCGACCCCTCTTCATTTATCGAGAGAGATTGGTCTTTTGGAAGTTCGGATTCAAGTCCCCCTTGGCCTTCAACTGCGGTTCTCAAACTACTAATTTTCGTTAGAACACTGCGGGGGAAATCAACATAGAGCCCTTGCTCAGTGCCAGTGTCATCAACCCGAACATAAAAAGAACTACCATAATCAATTCGATCGATAGTCCCATACTCTATCTGATTCATACCATCGTCAATTTTTACTCGATCCCCTTTCTCAAGTGTATCGGTGAACTTGCCGGGGCCCATTGCTTCCTTTGCCAGTGTTGTCCTTAAATTATGAGCCATAGCATCCGCTCTCGTCTTAGATCCGTAACACCCATAATCTTTACCATCTCTGCCCATTACACACCAATTCCACTTGCCTGGTTTCTTGTAAACTATTGTGCCTTCGGTCCCAAGACGAATTATCTCATCGTCTTGTATCCCTTCATGCTTGAAATATTCAACTTCACGAAGCCGTTTCTCTGCTCCCCCTTTAGAAGGCTTGCAACCCAAGTTCTTTCCTTTCTCAGACTTAACACACCACTCTTCTTTATTGGGCGTCTTTTCAACAAACGCAGTGCGAACCATTGTAGCCGCCCTAGTGATATACACCGTAGAATTATGAGCCAAGCTTGGCATAGCAGTCGGTATCGTATCATTCTTTTCTCCGATACCGCCATGACCTACATCCCCTACAAAAGAAGCTATTCCCTCTTTTGAAAATGGGAATTCAGTCTTAGTATTATCGCAGAATGTTTTTGGTCCTTGAGCCTGATCACCTTTCACAGAAAGGTCTGCATAAATCGATCTTGGAGTTCCCGCTTTGTCATAAAACGATATCATGTAACTAATCGTATTCGTTTCCTTATCATTCGAAGCCAAACTAACCTTCAAATATCTAATCTGAGGAGTGTCAAGGCTCAACTTATCGATTGACTTGGACATCAAGTTAAAAGCAGAGGCCAATAGCTTCGGAGTAACCGAAGCCTCATTTCTCGGCTGACCAACCTCAACCTGAGAGACTGTTGACTCCTTATCCGACGAAAGCTTCCAAACGGGAAGTTGCGCCGCTGTCTTTTCTATGGGCTTATTGAATAGTCTTTTACCTATCTCAATCAACTTAGAAAAGTCAATATTGTGCTCAGGCTTCTTCGAGAAACTAGTCATAATGTACTCCTCCTATTCTACAAGGGATATTGGCCATCCCAGTGCTGTTCTTTTTCGAATGATACCTTTAAACGTTTCGACTATAGACGATACCATCGTTATGGACAGTGTCCATTCTCCTTCTTTTACATCTATGTTACTGACCTCATACGCCTCGGGCCCATATCCTTTCAAGGGCTTTAAATCTTCTGTCCGGGTGTGCAACCAATTTATCAGTTCCTGAAGTTGGGGAACCTCATTGAGAGAGCTATACGTCATTTTAACTTGAACCACTACCTTGTCTAACGTTGCTGGCACTTCGTCCTGAATGGAAATTTCAAACCCCCGGCCTTGCATATATTGAATAACCTGCTTAACTTTATCAAGACCCGCCTGGATACTTGTTATCGTCCATACCTGCCGTCCGGTGGGGGTAAATGAAATTAGCTTCGGACCAAGACCCAAATCCTTTCGAAAATACTTTTCTATTGATTCCATCGTTTTGCCATCAACAGACGAATCCGATACAATCATGCTTACCATTGGGCCTTCTACTCCGTCGGTTGCAATTCGAGCAAACCCGGGATGAGACTTATCAAACGATGCTATGTCCCCGGGAGACCAGTAAAAGCCTTCAGGTTTATGCTTATACCACATTTTACGTAAAACCCAGGTATCAAGACCCGATAATTCACTGGGAGCATACGGATCGCCATCTGCACTAACTAAATACTTAGACAAAAGAGCCACTAGGTCCTTCTTATTATAAAGAGAACGGTACTTATCAAACTCAACAGTCACGTCCTTCCAATCTGACCGAAAATGGACTCCTTGCTCTGGATCCGTATGGGGTTGAGACTCAACCGGAACCTCTGGCGGAGGAACTTTATTTAAATCATCCTCACTAACGACTATCATTTATCTCCTTACTTCTCTTACCATCTTAATGTCGATATGAGCGGTCTTTGGGTTTGCACGATAAAGTTCAGCTACTACCTTATCCTGTTTATCCGTTTCCTTGCTTGTAGCCTTATCCGGTGCCGCATTCGGAACGACTACCTTAGACCCTTTGCCTGGCTGAGTAACTACCTGGGGTTGACCACCACCTTTCGCTTCAGCGGGGAAGATATCTCTGAAAATTCCTTTCTTCCAATCAGAAACCAGTTCCAAACAGAGCTCGTCAAGCAAGAGATTCATCTTATCCGGCTTACCAGTGATGTAAAGTTTGTACTGCCTCTCTTCAAGATCTGCGACTGGCTTTTCCCATTGCAGGGGCTTTCCATTAATGGCCCCGAGAACCTTATCTTCATTAAAGAAGGTTTCAAAGATGTTGCCCATGTACTCAAGATATCCAGGCATCCTTTCCCTTTCCTTTGCCCTGTCCTCAGTCGGAGTGCCATATTGTTGGGGGGTTGTAGGGGCTGGGGCCACTGGGGCGTTACCGAAAGAAGGTATCTCTTTCTTGGCCTCATCTGGAGCTGACACCTTTATAAACTTTGAAAGAATCGAACCATGTTCACTCATAACCGTCTCCTTTGAATCTCCTGGAATTTCTGTCGGTAGTCTGGTAAAGGCCTCACCGGTTGGCGGTGGTATTTTCTCCCCGCCTTCCTCATAAAACTCTTTCGGAACAGCCCCGTTCCACATAATTGCAAGAACATTGGGCCTCATCACCTTCAAGTTTTCAATCGGATAAGGAAAGCCTTTAGTGCTATGAATATATTTGTGAATCAAACGAATAATACCTTCCTTATCCTTCGTTGGATCGACAAACCTGTCTTTCGGATCAAATATCTCTCTCCAATTTTCGATAAAATGAACCCCAAGATTTTCCTTCATTCCCAATTCTGGAAACATATTGCCCTGCTCCCCAGTGGGAGAAGGGTTATTCCCAGATATGCCTAAGTCTTTATACATAGTCGTTTGTTCCGGATTTGCTCGAACCGACTGCCTGGTGAGGCCCAGCGTACGAGACGCTTCAGGCTTTTTCTCCACCTTTGGATTCAGTGAGTATGGGGCCTTTGTTTTTGGTTCCTCGTCCGGCTTCCTTTCAGTCGATGGAGTGTCCTTACTAGTCGACTTCTTGGCTTCTTCGGCTGTTCCAATTTGCTCTTCAAGACTTCTTATTATCTCTGAATCCGTAGAGTCTCCCCATAGTCCTTTCTTCTCAGCAGGACTCATATCTTTAAGAATCTTAGTCGCTTTGTCTTTATAAGGACGATTTAACTTATCCCCAAGGGCCTTAGACTCCGTCCCATATTCATTTTCCGCTGACGGAATGGGTTTCTTCTCTTTTGGTTCCGGTTTCTCAGGCTGAGGTCTAGTATTGATTTTGTTCTTCACTGGGCCTTGAACCAGACCGTCCCCTTCTTGACTTGGAGCTTTTGTATATGCTACCCCGGTCTCTGGATGCTGGTCTGAAATAGCCCCATCGGGAAACTTTTGGTTGAGCTCCTCTCTCCATTGCTCAAAAGATTGTGTCTGACTAGGAGAATACATCGGAACCCCTTTCTCCCAATCTCTATCTTCCGGACCAATAACAACCTCTTTAATCGCACCCCTAGTTCCTTTGCTCCATTTCTTCGGATCCGGTTCTGATTCCCACCTTTTAACTACACGAAACTTCCCCAGAATATCCATATCCGACCCTATAGGCGAAGCGTTCTCTCCTGGTTTATCAAGAGCGGGAGAAGGAGGAGGCAAAATGGCATCGGGATCAAAAATTCCCGGCTGGGTATACCGAGGAAATCTACCCGGCTCTCCTGGAATCTCTTCTTCTTTTGGAAGTAACATCGTGCTCTTGTTTGGTCCTTTTTCCCATAGTGGCACCATTTGTTGGTGCATAGGAGGGGGAGTAAATCCCGGTTCCAGCGCCAATGTCCAATCCGTCCAATCGGGTCCGCCCTTATTCTGAGTCCTTAAAAAGTCTTCTCTCATTTTATCTTGAGGCGTTTGGACCCCTCCATGCTCACTATCCTTCTTAGCCGGATACCCTTTTCCCTCGAGACCGTCAAGCTCAGGGTCTCCAGCCTTTTTAGCAAATGAGGCCCTACGAACAACATCACCGACATCGTCTACTTGTTTTGAAAGGTATTGAAGACCATCGTCTCCTGATTCCAGATACCAAACAGACCCGTCATTCTCAACTTCAAAAACTCCCCATCCAAGGGGAGAAGCGGCCTTAAAAAAGCCCATAGCTTCCGCTTCAGCTTTTGTCATTCGATTTTTGATTGCTGTAGTCGCAAGAACTATCTTCGCTGGCTCTTTTGGCTTAACTAGTTTTGCCAGCTTATCGAAGATAGACGACCGTATAGTCCGTAGAAATTTTGGCTCTCTTGACTCGTTAAAGTGGGCCATCGACAATCCTCCTTATTTCCCTAGTGCGACCAACTGGTTTAGCTTCTGGCCACCATGTTTCATTTGGATAGACAGAACAAACGCGGTTAGTTCATTTTTAAGCTTCTTGTAAACTGGAATCAATTCTTTCATCAGATTTTCTTCCAGTTGTTTAGCCAATGCGGTTGATTCCCCTTCTAGGCTCTTTATTGCCTCAACGGCCGAAGGAGCCGCCATGATTCGATTTACGAGTCCTTCATCAATACCTGTTTCCTGAGAAATAGTCGCTGCGTCTTGTCCTTTCGCTTGAGCCTCTTTCACCTGCTGAATAGCAGGTCCATCCGTGCCAAGCCTTTCGGAGGCAATATCGTCAAAGGTTGAGCCTTTAGACCACTTTTCCCAAACTTCCTTATTCGTCTTGTCCATCAAGTGTTTTAAAATACTATCTGCTATATCAGTTGCTTGTTGAAGTGTTTCTCTATTTTTAATGGTGGTAGGAGCCAGATTAATGTCCCCCGTGGAAACCGACCCTTCCTGGCCATTTGAAGAATCTGTTAACCCCTCAAAGCTGAAAGGAGTAGGCCTTATCTTTTCTTCCTTCTCCCCCGTCTCCGGGTTGGTTACCATCTCTTTTGGGACTGGAGCATACATCTCCCCGTCGGGGCGTTTGTGACCTTGATTCACCGCCTCCACAACCCACTGTTTCACTCTGCTATTTAACCAAGTAGACCACGATGCTCTCGAAGGGTCATAATAGGCATACCCTTGACCAGTTAGCCGATTCCTGCGTGTTCCGTTAGCCGCGGATAACATATCTTCAATTATATCTGTTACTACCTCATCAATGCCTTGGCCTGTCCAGCTTGTCCAAATGTCTGTAACCGCCTTGGCATCTCCCCGTAGAGTTGAAGCTATAATGCTCGACGTATCCGGCAAGCCATACATCGCCGCCGCATACTTTTCTACGTTTGGCCAATCTTCAATCTGCCTAGCCTCAAAATACTTTTGCGCCAATTCATCAATCTGAGGGTTAGTCTCCTCTTTCATGCGGCCCGTTCCCTTGGGCCGTCCTCTCCCTTTCTTAGGTTCTTCGTTGGTTGTCTCAACCGTTTCTGGAGTCTCTTTCGTTGAAGGGCCCGGCGCCTCTGGTAAAGGCTGACTTTCAACTGTCCCTTCTCCTAGAGGAATTTTCTTGAGCATAGGTTGCCCGTCTGGTCCAATTACAACCACTTGTTTAAACCTTTGAGCCGCCCCAATCGATTTTCTTTCATTGGGCAGACCTACATCATCTCCCATGCCTTTATTTTTCTTATAATTAACGTTATGCCTGTCCTTGGGCAAAGTTCTCATATCTTTTTCGTCAAAGTGGTATGTGTCCGTAGAAGAAGGATCGTGCTGCATCCCTCCTAACCTTCGAGTCCCCCTACCAGCGTAAAATGACCCAGTCGTTGTTGGAAGATCCCCTGGGGGGAGCTGACTGCCTGGCCCATAACTTACTTGGTCAATTACAACGCTCTTATGATCATCGTGTAATTTCCAAGGTATTTCTATCACTAAAGGTTTGCCTTTTCGAGTCTGATCTACTACAACAGCATTCGGTTTGTCCAACTCCCACGTACCGGGGCCCAAAACTTTCACCTGCCACACTGAACCATCTCCAACATCAAACTCATCCCCAACTTGAGGGTCCCTTCCAAGAAGACTTGCAACCCAAGCTTTTGATCTTATCTGGCCGGAGATCGGAGCAGGTTCTTCTGCTCTTACTTCTGCTGGTTTATGAGGTTCCCTTGGACTTCCCCCTCCTTCACCTTTCTCACTTTCAGCCTCAAACTGCTCGAGAGGGGAAGACCCAGGTGGAGTTATGTCTTCCCCCTCAAGCCATATTGCATCAACTACTGTCATTATATCTTCAATAGTTTCTAAGGAGTTAATATGCTCAATTACCTCGTCCGATTGAGTCGGGTCAGAAAATTCCGAATCAACGCAGTGTTGAATACAACCTGTCACTACATTCTTAACCTCATCCACATCAAGTTGTTGGTAGGACTGACCCCCATCATTAACAACGAGCATCCCTTTTCCAATAAAACTGAATAAACTAGAATCTTTGATGCACGCGTTGAATGTTCCCTCCCAGTTTGAAGCGGGCCCCTTCTTTCTATACTTACCACTCTTCGCTTTTTCAGCTCGGGGAGCGGCTGTGTCAGCAGACCTATGGATTCCACGTATTAAAGCTCCAATCGCGGGGCTCAATGTCGTAGCATCCGATTCTGGAGGAAGTTGAGATTTGTCTCCTGGAAAAAGTTTATCAAGGACTCTAAGGAACTGGTCGAGCCAATTGGTCCTTTCTCCTGGAGGAGTGCCTATATCCTTACTAAAGTTAGAATTGGCACTCATGTTTTCTACTTGGTTTCTATCGATCTCCCCCGGGTAAATATCATTGTCTCCAGCCTTTTTGCCCAAAGCGTTCTCAAGCATATCATAACTTAAAGCTGGCTGTTTGCCTACCATTCTTGTAGGAGCTCTTGGGGTAAGTTTCTTAAAGGGAGATCTCTTGAGGGCAACGGGAGGTTGCCCCGATGGAGGTCTCGCTGAAGTTTTAATTGGAGATGTTAGAGACGCTGGTTTCCCCGCATAGGGTTTAGTCTTTGTAACTTCTGGTTGCTCTTCACCTTCCGGAAGGACAGAATTCGGAACAATTTTATGATCCTTTTCAAATTGAGTTCTGCTCTGTTGCAGACTCTCAATCAACTGACCAAGTTGACCCGCGGTAATCAAGGGCTCTATATCTTCCGGAATTGCCCCATGATCCTTAAAGGAGTCAGTGAGGTACTTCCTAAGATTGAGTTCATCTGACTCTGAAAAGATGCCCGTATTCTTCAGCTCTGTCGCCAAATCGATAGCACTTTCCAAATCATGAAGATTATGGGCTGGAATATAACTCGCATACCGTTTGACGTAATTGAGTTTCAACTCATTTAGATCCATTTGCTCCTCCATGGTAGCAAAGGTGGGAGGGTCGCTAGGCGGCCCTCCCTCCCAACTACGTTACTCTAATCTCAGATTAAGCCGCTTTACCCGAAGCACCCGAAGCACCCGTTGCGCCGGATTTGCCCGAAGCCCCAGAAGTCCCCGAAGTCCCCGAAGTTCCAGACAATGCGCCTGAGAAGGCCAAAGGACCAAGAACATCGCTATCCGAATAGTTCGTGATAGTGATATTGCCCGCTGTTATCTGAGCCTGAAGGTCAATAGAGTCCGAAGCATCAGTCGAGTGGATAGTTACGTTCTGACTTGGCCAAATCGTAACCCCCTTCTGAGTCGCTCCGATCCCTTTAAGATCCGCAAGCACAATTATTGATGTACTACCATTGTGAATTATCATACCTTCCTCCTTTGAAAAAATTGCAGGTGTTTTTTATAGAGTGGTTATCCTGCAACCACTCGCACGAAAGAGTCATTGAATGAGCTGGAAGTCCTCTGATCACTACCGAAGTAGCTTAGAGGCATCCATCTGCCCAGACAATAAGCTCCATTCTATTCTCCATGTGATTCTATGCCCAAGGTGTCATAAAGTTCTTGAATTGTATCCAGTTCGGGTTCCAATTCGATCCTATCGATTATCGTCCTAGGCTCATCCGAATAATATGTTGTACGCTTGATATTACCTTTCCAAAACTGGCCGAGATACAATTCTATCGTATCTTGAACCCAATTTGCATCGGCTTGGTTCTCTGTATCTTTAGACTCCTGAACATCAAGATGGGTGACAATGAAACATTTTGGAACTACTCCTTCTAGGTTTGTAACAAAGGGAAACATCTGAGCAAATGCATCTCCATTTGTCGTTGTCGAATTTAAGTCTTTCCCTTCGACCTCCAATTGAATATGTTGGTCTGAAGCCTTTTTATATCTTAACGCCGCGGTAGTGTACGATTGATATTTAAGTTGAGCCGCAGCCATCTTTTTATCAAGAGCATTCAAAGTAGTCTCAAGCCTGTCCAACCAATCCTTCATTGGTTTAGCGGCTACCATTATAGAATCGAATTGAGATACTCCCAACTGATACATCTTCTCTGCAGCCATAAATACAGCAGGATAATCTTGAGCGACAGAATAAAGTTCTTCGGGTGGAACAATCTCTCCCCCTTCACCGACTGTTCCTCCTTGTTCAAGAGTTTCTTTAAGTTTTTGAACTTGCTCAGAAGTGGCCTCGCCTCGTCCTCCTTCTAACCCTTTAACCAACATTGTATCGAGGACCTTTAATTGCTTCTCCGCGTCTCCAAGCAATTGATCATCCTGAACATATTGAACCAACCTGGAGAATTGCTCTTCAGTCAAATCAGCCCCGTACGTCATATGAACCGTAGGATAATCTTGAGCAAACAGTTCTTGCTGACCTTTCATCGTAGCCGGAACTTTCTTCTCTCCTTTCGATAAAGCCGTCTCAAAAGTTTCAAGATACTTTTCTAACTGCCCCATCATGCCCTCTGTTAAATCTGCCATAAAAACTACCCCTTGCAGGTAGTCCTTAGACATCTTCTTTTTAGAAGAGGTGGGGTTCAATCTCAACCTAGAAATAATATAGTTAACTGATCTTGGATAAGGATCCAAACTGTAATCTTCGGTTGTATATGCTTTCCCATTAAGCCTTTCCCAAGTTTCCACCCTTCCAATCGCTTCATCAATACGTGTATCAATATTTTGGGTTGTCTTCAAAACCTCTTCATAAAACTCTTCTGGAAGACCAGCTTGCCAAACAACCCTCTTCCACTCTTCATCCGATAGGTCTGGGTCATATTTCTCTTTAAGATTCTTGTGGGGAATATTCTCCGGTTTTGGAAGGCCTGGTGTTTCTGCTTGACTAGCACCTGGCACTGGGTCTCCATGAGGGGCGGTGTTAGTAGCTGCCATCAACTTCCAAACTGCAAATCGCAGCATCGCTTCTTGTTCTATTGAGTACTTCATCGAGCCTCCCAAAAGTAGTAAGAGGAACCATCATGAGCCTTCTCTTTTGAGTACAAGTACCGAGAAGGAAAAGTCTCATCATATGGTTTCTTAAAAAAATATCGTGGAATGTTCCATTTTATCTCAGTTCCAATCAAATCCTTCATAGCTCCCATATAAGTGAATTGATATTTGTCATCAATGTAGATATTGTTTTTAACTGGATCTTTGGTTTGAACTGGAGATATCCCACACAAAAAACATGTAGAGACCAACTGGTCTCCCTGTAGGGCATATGTGATAGAGAGATGAGCACATGTAGTCATTCCACCACCTTCCGTCGACTTGTTTTATTTATAAGGGAGAAAAGAGAGGATTTATATTACAAAGACAGGAGTTGTTTCATTATATGCTGAAGGAATTCGGATTTACCAACTTGGTGGGTTCTAACACCGATGGGGAGAATGAGGATCATGCATTCGGGAGGGACACCACATTCACGGCGGGCACTCATTATGAGGTCTTGAAACCGTTTTCGCTGACTAAAAGAGTCTGCTACTCGTTTTGGTAGGTAAATTATGGTAATTTTCGAGGGATCCCACTTAATACTATGGAATTTAAAGATTAAATCATCTAAAGACAATCTATTTATGTAGTTTCCCCTCACTGCCATTGACCGGTTCACTCCAAGTGGGCCGTCTAGTGAATCGAATCGATTGAAATCCAATTGAAATCCGGTTCGATTTAACCACCCCACTAGCCCGAAAAACCTTATTTTTTAATGCTTTTTCTCTTAAATCACTTGAATTCCACTTGATTTCACTCGTTTTTCAAGACATGATAGTATACTAGTATATCTTCTTATGACTTATACCATAGACAATATAGATAACTTAGATATCTAAGATCTCTATACTACTTAAGGATCTTAGATATCTAAGATCTCTATACTACTTAGGGATCTTAAATCCGTATACTATATACGAGTCGTATTATATTAATTAAATAAGAGGACCAGTCGAAGGACCATCCATTACGGCCCAATCACTCTTCCGAAGCCACTTCTTGATCATACTCGGAGTAGTATGAAGAGTGTGGCTTGGTTTCTCTGATGAGTCATACCAATGATGAGGGTTAGCTGGAGTCCCCGGTTGATCTGGTCCTTCGCACACAACTTGGATCTCTTGCCCTCCTATCAAATTAAACTTTACTATGGTCCAAACCCGGAGATCTCCTTCCCGGATGTCTAGATACCTTTGTCTTACTTTAACCTGGTATTTTTCTAGTTTTCCCATATTGTCCTCTGGACCATGTTCACAACCTATCTATAATCGTTCATCTCCATAGGTCATCCAGTCGTAGTCTTCCTGTAGATGTCTTTACCTCTAAAATGTGTCATCCGAAAATCTACTACCACGTATCCACTGGATACAAAGAATCCTCCGAGCAGATTATTTGATCTTTCCCATCAAATCATTTGATAACATTTTCGTAACTTTTCCCCAAGAAACCATGAACGAAACCTTTTGAGATGTTTTTAGATGCACAGTCGATTTGGTGCACTTCTCAACCGTCCAAACTTCTAAATCATCATCCCACAAGACCCAATATCTCTGCCCTACTCTAAACCCACTTATCGGACCCAATAGATTCCTCCTTGGTGTATGGAATCGTTCTACTCTTCTCGTCTATCTTTATTTAACTTATATTTTATAATACCAACGGTGACTTTTCTTCGGGGAAGTATTTATACCGAATGGCCAACCATAACCATATCACATTCCCTCCAAGGATTACAGCGTCTCCAATAAGAGACCACCACTGGCTCAGAGCTCCATAATAGAAAAGGCTCCACACAGCCCAGATAGAGTAAAACAAAGAGGCCCAAAGATTGACTCCTTTGACCTCCTTGTCTTTCAAAATTGAAACCACGTTCAGCCAAATTAAAATGCCACCAATCGATTCGAATAAGCCATTGATCAAGTCATTTGACATCTAAAGCTCCTCTAGTTATTCTATTTCGTTCGCGGGATGTATGCCCCGCCTGTATCACCTTGTGAGCCCCAACCCAAGTCTTGGATCTCGATGAGGTCGTCTAAAATCTCAGGCAGAAACTTTGACATGAATTCTTTATAGAGGGCCTCATCTTCGATCGCGAAGGAAATTGAATCGAATACTTTCGCAGCCTCAACTTTATCAAAGAGGTAGCCATGTTTCATCAACCACTCTTTCATTTCCTCTTCTGTTTCGGGCTCGAGCTTTATGAAGTCAACGTCTACAAATCTTACTTTTGACCCCATCTTCCCTCCAAGCAGGTTTTGTGATACCAACCATCCATGCTTATAACAACATCGGAATCGGTAATGTCTATTGTTTTACCGCAATGGCCACACCAAGTTAATGTTGTTTTCTTTTTGTTTGGCGCGTATTCACCAATACCACGCCTTTCCCTGTATTTATCCAACATCTCGCGAGTTTCTTTGCTGAACGTATGCCAAATCATACTGCCTCCTTTAACCTCATCTAGCCCTCCTGTCCGCTTCGATGCTTATCTTCCCTTCAAGAATCTCGACTAGGCATAGTCTCATAAACTTCTTTAACTGAAGTTCGGTGGTAATCCTATACTTGCTCTCGTCTCTCTCCTGGACGCAACCCGATAGAGACAAATCTCGATGTAGGTCTCCATAACGACGCCCTTTCACCTTTGATATATCAACTAGGTAGGTCGCATTCAAGAAGCTTTCTCCTCGTTATTGAAATCGAATCACTCAGAACATCAATCATATAAAGAACTAAAAATTCCTGAACTATCTTTATATCGTCCGTCATATACAACATCCCGCCCCAAAACTGTTTAAAACCTAGGTAACGCAAGTTGCTCTCGGCTATTAATCGGGAGAGTTGAGAATTCGATTTTGATAAACCTCTATAATGAACATCAACCACCCACACTTCCTGAGTCATGAAATCTCCTGTATATAAACGACTAAAAAATCTAAAAAATAGACTTAATATCTTCCGGCATACCTCTTAAATTGTCTTCTTAGTTTATTATACCATAGTCGGGTAGGTTTGACATAGGGCACTTTGATACATTCCAAATGAAATTCTTAAAATCACTCTAAAGGAAACATAGTCCTATGCCCGTCCTGCAATAGAGGGCCGATTTTGGCCCGTGCATTGCAGGCTTTGCTACTGTCCTAAGGGATTTCCTAGGAATACCGTCCGATTTCGGTCTCTGATTTCCTATATAGAGGAAAATAGAGCTGATTGTGGCTCCTATCCTAAGGAGACGAGGAGTGCTGAGGGCCGGACTGTGTATATAACCGCCTCGTCCGGCTGGTATAATATAACGTGAAAGTAAAGATTTTATCCTGCCCTCATTTGTTTTTTGTTGGTATAATAATAGAGCGGCTAAGATTTAGCGATTGGTATAATAATTAAGAGGATATAGGATTTAACGGCTATAGGATATACCGAGGTGGTATAATAATAAGAGAGTTTATTAAAGGTGGATATAGCGTAGGTGGTATAATAATAAGAGAGTTTATTAAAGGTGGATATATCATTTATGGTATAATAAAATGTAGTAATTATTAAGTTGGAATAAGTAAATTGGTATAATAAAATGTAGTAATTATTAACTGGTTTATGTAATAGGGAGGGTTTATGATAATAAAGGGAAAATTAAATATAGGGAAAGGGGAAGTGACGAGGTTTGTAATGGCGGATGATACGGAGTTTAAAGTGGCGGCTGCTGAGGGTGGCTGTGCTACGAAGTTCTCGCTTAAAGGGGGAAAGATTGTGTTAGATGTAAGTAAGAAGTATGCCCTCCTCGGTATAGGGGATGTGGAAGGGGATGTGGTAATAGAGGGTGGAAGGGTTAAGGTGGTAGGGATAAGTAAGGAAGTAGTGGAAGTGGTAGAATAAGAAGAAGAAGGTGTGGGAGGGCAAGGCTGCCCTCCCACTTTGGTATTATAGAGGGACGGAGGATCTATGATCTTTGACGGATTCGCTTATGCATTGGTTGTGCTGTTTCTGATGGAGTTGATGTTGGGTGGAGAGAATTGAGGAGGGGAAAGATGGAAGCAGAATTCAATTACTTAAAGTTTAGGCAGGAGATCTTTGCACGGAAGCAGAAAGAGACGCAGAGTTATTCGTCACGGTGGTCGAAGAGGGAGTATGAGTCGCGCATGCAGCACTTGGCAGATGCGGAAGATGCACTGTGGCGGGAGCAGCGCGAGCATGATGAGACGCTCCCGTCGTGGTGTCCGCATTACGACAAGACTTTCTGGACGAAAGAAGTAACGGATGCGGACCGCGACGCAAGTGTAGTCTTTCAGCATAGCCTTGGCATCTCAAAAGGATTCACGCAAGCGATCATTATAGTGCAGAATGCACGGAAGAAGTTAGAGATTCAGTGGTTGAATAACGATGCAACTATGGAAGAGATTCAGGAAGCTGCTATCTGGGATGATGGACAACATCACTACTAAGGAGGGGCTGTGACAGAGGCTCTCCGGAATTATAGTGGGAGCCAGCCAAGTCGGTCTATACTTGGCTGGCACCTTTTTTAATACCTTAGACGTGTAACCTCCACATGGATATTGGATACCGACTCCTGTTTCAAACTGGTATAGCCGCTGCGACGTCTAAAAACCACCTGTGACACAGGTTTGGTATAATAATAAGAGGGAAATCAATAATCGTTTAGGTTTAGGTTTTATTCATGTCTGGTATAATAAAATGAGTATAAAATAAGCCGATTGGAAATGTATAGCAGGGATATAGCAGGAATGGTATAATAAAATGTAGTAATTATTAACTGATTTATGTAATAGGGAGGGTAGGAAAATGGAGTTCAAAGGTCTAGTGGTTGCAGGGAAAAGCTCGGCAAGGTTCGTGGTAGGTGACACGGACGCATTCAAGGCGGCAGCTGCGGAAGCAGGCTGCCTCACGAAGTTCTCGCTTAAAGGCGGGAATGTAGTGCTCGACATCTCGGCAAAGTACATGTCAATGCCCGGTATCGCGCTCTTGACGATGAACTTTGAGAGTGGAAGGGTCAAGACGGTGAGCATTGTGCCCGTCGAGGCTACGCCGATACCGGTGGAGACGAAAGAAGCGGAATAAGGGAAGGGCCCGAAAGGGCCCTTTTTCCATAGGGAGGGGTTATGCTACTCAAATTTCAGCGCGGTCTGAAGCAGGATCTATCAACGCAGCTTCACGCTGCGGCTATGAAGAAATATGGAGAAGTGTATCCCCATCCGATCAATACATGCCCTTCCCAAGGGTTAAAGTGCACCACATGCAACACTTGCAAGGTCTACGAGGCTACTCGCAGACGGGAGTTGTACGCTATTTTCAAATAGAGCCCTTCATGGGCTCTATTTCCATGATCGTTGAATACCGGTTCCAAAGGAGGAACGATGGCAAAGATACCAAGGAATGTGAAGAAAGCAAAAGAAGCACAAGAGGCCTTGATTCCAGTAGGAATCCAGGTGGGAGACAGGGTTCTTATCACGAAGCCGTTAGACGTGAATGAGGTGCCCGTTTGGAACAGGAAGATGGACTGGCTTGATGGCAAAGTCGGTGTAGTAACTTCCGTGGACCAAGGAGATCGGATCGCAGGCAGGTTTCATATGAAGGACTGTTCTTGGGTTCTTGGAGCCCGTTGGGCGACTGTCGTAAAGAAACCAATCACTATCACGCCAGAGATGGACGCGAGTCCAAAGGGCAGCGTGATTGACGCCCTCAAACCCTTGAGAAACTTCACAAAACCTTACGACTGCAAAAATTGTGATGTGAAAAGCTGCAAGACCAGGAAGGAACCGTTCTCCAAATCAAAAGGGATTCTTGCTACAGCAGATGAGGAAGCCAAAGCATTCCTCCGAGACTTCCTTACGCAGCCTATTACCATGCCTATAGATAACGATAAAGTGCCTTTGCTGTTCACTTACACAATCGGCCACTCAACTATGAAGTCGAGAAGGGAGTTTGAGGAGGCTTTACAGGAGGCTTTAGACCGGTTTCCCCATCTTGCATACTAAATCACGATCGACCTGAGGAGGTCAAATGAAAAAGCTATTGAAGAAAATCTTCAAAAAGAAGAGTAAGAAGAGTAAGAAGGCGCCGTACGAGATCGGAAAGATCTATCACGGGGACGGCTACACAGGCGACTGGGAAACTGGGATCCTGCAGTCAGTGTCGGACACCATTCCTACCACCTACACTCTGCTGAACCATTGCGGGAGCACATATGAGGCTACCCGTATCACTTTGGCTGAGAATCAGGACAAGGGTCTCTACCGGTAACCAATAACAACCACGGCGGTGGTCGCCTAGTCTCATTAAAACGGGTTCGTGAGTATAGCCGAATAAAAGTGTAGAGACAGAAGAGTACACCGTCTAGTGGTATCAAAGGAGAGTATATGGCATTGGAAGAGGAAGTGAAAAAAGCATTTCAAGGAAAGGGGCTGATTGAGGCAATTAGCGTATATCGCAAAATAACTGGCGAGTATTCGATTGCAGAGTGCAAGAGACAGACGGAAAAGATTGTGGAAAAAGTTTCGAAAGTGGAATTATTTCCGTGCTGCAAAATACGGACGGAACTCTTGAAACAAGTTCCTGACGAGTTTATATATTGCCCCTTTTGTGGAAAGGGATTATACAGGAGAAAAGTTCCAAAATAAGGAGGATGTCATGGCAAATGATTTTGGAGTCAGCAAAGAAGATTTTGAAGCATATGAAACAGTAAGAGCAAGTGGAGTAACCAATATGTTCGCAAGAGATATAGTCTTGTCATTGAGTGGAATATCCAGGGATGTCTATATGGCTATACTGAAACACTATGGGGAGTTAATGGAGTTATATCCCGATGTAAGGAAGGAAGGGGAATAGGTCGGTAGATCGAGAGTCGAGTGAGGCCGAGAGGCGGGCGGAAGCCGCCCTATAGCTATCGACCAAAACCTCCAAAACCTCCAGCCTCTATAGCTACCGACCAGAGCCTCCAAAACCCATAGCTATCGACCAGAACCAACTCCAGCCAACCAATCTCTTACTTCCATTATCACTCTAAAGTAAACTCCAACGAACCGATCTTAATACAGATTTGCTATAGTCATGTCTGCTATAGTCATGTCTGCTATAGTCATGTCTACTATAGTCTGTTTACTATAGTCTGTTTACTATAGTCTGTTTACTATAATCCGATTTACTATAGTCTGTTTACTATAGTCATGTTTACTATAATCCGATTTACTATAGTCATGTTTACTATAGTCCATTTACTATGTTCTTGTCTATACAGTCTATCCAAGGAACTCTTTAACTCTTTCAACTCTCTTCTCTAATGCGTCTCTATCTAATGGGCCTCATATCAACTCTAAGTGAACTCTTATCCAATAGGTCGGGTCATATAGCAGAGTGGTGTTGCAGTCCTTATCGTGCGATCAGGTCTAGTTTGGGTTCAATTAGCTGGGAAAGATTTTCTTTCTTTCTTATCGTACTTGGTATAATAAATCGTTAAAGTTATAATTATAAGCAATGAGAGTGGAATCAGGAGAGGATTAGACACGGAGCCCAGTGGATCCAGTGGGTAGCAAACGGATCGAAAAGCTGTCTACTTAGTTAGGTAGGCGGAGGTCAAGAATAACCCATTAATAGGGGAACGATCTTTCTAGTCCAAGAGGGAAACCATTCCTTTTTTAGGGAGGTTCACAATGTTAAATGACCTGGTGGCTGGGGATTCAGTGAAGTTGGATACTGTGGGTTGGGGAGGGATTTATGCTCAGTAAGGGAGAGGTAGTGGTCAAGAATGGCAAATCATACACCATAGGAAAGACGTATCGGATAATCAAGTCGATGGGAGGAGAGGACACAGGGTATGAAGGCGTCCTTGAAAGGGTGACGGACGACACTATTCCGAAATTTCTTATTCGGAGATGGTGCGGCCAGCGGAGAATCGGAACGGAATTGGAGGCCATATGAGTAAACTGAAGAGTCAAGGGAAGTTTCTGGTGGGTGACAAAGTAGTCTTTAAGAAGGGTGTGACGGTGGAGAAGTTAGAGGGCATTGACATAATCCTCAGCGCTCATAGGATCATAACGGAGATTGGGACAGTACTCGGGCCCATGGGAACGGAGATGTGGGCCAATGGAAGGATAATGAAGGAGCAGTTTTATGAGGTATCGTTCCTCGAGGTCGACAAAATACCAGGAGGGTGGTATATTCCACGCTCTTATCTGAAGAGGGCTCCAAGAAGTGGGAACAAAACTACAAACCTTTCCGTATGAAGGGGTTGACGATGAGTTGATAAGGGAGGAAGGTATGGGAGACATGTTTGTGATAGCTTTCGCGGTGGTAATTGGAATGATAATAATTGGTCTCATCTCGGTTGTGGTCGAAGAGTCCATCTCTTCAAGGGAGGATTAGACGTGGAGACCGCAAAAAAGAATTCGAGCAAGCGGTATCCGTTTAGGGAGGAGATGTGGGCGGCTATCCCAGAAAGGTGGTTGGTGGATTTTCATCCAGTTCCTTTAATAATACTCCCCAACCTATCAAAAGGAAGACAGTCGGGTAAAGAACTACTCGTAGAAGATAGTGCTGACCGCATCCTTTGGTTCAAAACAAATGTGCCAGGAATCGAAGTTGCCTCGACTGTGGCATCCGGGATCAAGAAGGTTCAATCGAAGAAATATCAAAGAATTTGGCTTGACTATAACTTAGAGTGGCCTATTCTTCCTAAAGACAAGCGTGGACAGGAGGGCAGAAGGAGAACGAAAGCGGAAATGGAAGCAATAGCGAAATTATGGGATGATATAAAGACGGGTTTTAATGTTGCGGAAGTGATAGTTAAGTCGATTAACAAGGACACAGATATAGTCGTTCATAGCAACGACTCCGAGGGAGCTAAAGAGATTCAAAGGATTCTTCCCCAAGCGATCATAGCATCGTTTGGGACATTTGAGATTCAATAGGAGGAGGATATATGCCAGCAAGAAAGTGGAGTTCAGAAGCTAAACGGAGGATGGAGGGCCTAGAGGAAATGGAAGGAATCCTAGGAGAGGTTAATGAGTTGGTGGCCGTAAGGACCTCTATCACCACTATGATAAGCAAGAAGATGGGTCTCATGGAAATTAAAGCAAAAGCGCTTGGGTTCAGTTTGCCTAGTTTGGCTTCAAAAGCAATTGACCAGATGAAAGGGGCCTCAAAGGAGGAGAGATGATACTGAACTTTTCAGGTACGTGCAGGACGGAATGGTGCATGCTAGTGCCTATACTTGCCCCTGTAATGCTGGTTATTGGTTTGTGGGTCACTAATGGAAGCTTGCTAGTGCTACCTGGGACCTTGATAGCGGGTTTCATAGCTTTACTGTTTCTCTAAGGAGGAGACATGGCAGATTTGCAGAAACCCGATTTGAATAAGCCCGGATTCAAACTCATGCCGGACGCGGTGGAGGCTATTCAGCAGAACAAATGTCCGACATGTGGCAAGCCGATTGGCAAGTTCAGAGATGCTTTATCTGAGAAAGAGTACAGCATCTCTGGCATCTGCCAGGAATGTCAAGATCGGATATTCGGTAAGTAGGAATTCTTTGGAAGGGAAGTGTTACTGCGACTATGTTTCTTCCCTGGGGTAGCGACATAGCAACCAGGTGGACGCCCTTCTAAAGACGAACTCATAAGGCTAACGATACCTTCATGGTATAATAAATTGAGTAAAAAAAAATAACAAGAAAGGTAAGACTCAGAGTTAAATCGAAGAGAAAAGGGAGGTGAGACAAATGGTATTCACTGGCATAGTAAAGGTTGCGCCGAAAGGTTCAACCAGGCTCGTGGTAACGGATACGGAAGGCTTCAAAGCTTTCGTATCAGACGCGGGCTGCAAAACTAAGTTCTCTGTGAGCAAAGGATTCATACACCTGGACATCTCCAGGAAGTATGGTGCTCTTGCGGGCAACGTCAACGCGGACGTCGCTATAGAGAACGGAAGGGTTGGCATCAAGAGCATGGTCGCGGTTGCGTAGCGATCCGGGAACGGGGCATAGTAAATGGTTTCTATGCCTCGTTCTCTTTTGTTCAAATCAAATGGGAGTGGAGGAACTTATGGATATCGCAACGATGCAGAAAATCAAAAAACACATCATCAAAGACGAGAAAGGAATAAGCGTTTCAATAGCAAAGGTGTTAGAGAAGGATGACGTGTACGTCGTAACAGCTGTAGCCAAGTTGAACGGAACCAAGCAAAGGGGAAGGGATGTCATTATCGTTCCGAAGAAGGAAGTAGGAGAAAAGTCTTGGACGGAGTTGAAGGCGGAAGAAGACGCAAAGAAATCATATACAGTCGATGAAGCAGTCAGAGTCGGCTCGGAGGCAGGATTAGACGTGGGAAGGGAGTCAACCTCTCTACGGTAAAGATAACAGTAAAACTTATGGGAGGGTTCAATGGCGAAGATATTAACGTGTCCGGAGTGCGCGAGCAATGATATAGATGAAAAGGTTGACGTTGATGTGACATATTGCACCTGCTTGGAGTGCAATCACTCGTGGGAAGAAAACGATAAATAGGAGGGAGTATGAATTGTCCAATATGTGGGATGCCCATTCCGTTCGGAAGAGATCGGTGCATCGATTGTGAAGATTTAGATTTTACGAAACAAATGATATCATTTATCCCTAAACCAATTCTTTCTATTTCAAAGGAAGATTGGCTCAAGGAGATCGGGGGATATGCGGTTGATAATACCCCTGTTCAAGTGGGTATGACGGAGCTTAGCAGTCATGCCGCTCATGGTAAATGGAAAGGCCACCTACTTCCAGGGGGTATCTTTCTCGTATCTGAATCTACTTGGATCGGAAATATAGATTCTCTGTCGTTAGATCGAGTCTACGAAGAGACTATCGCTAAGGATTGTGAATGGTATTACGTTCACGCTTATGGAAGCAACGAAGCCTACATCATTACGGGGCCATTGACGATAGTGGAAAAAGGGACGGAGCTTTCTCAAGAGGGTCAAAAGGTCCCTTTGCCTAAATATGACTCGACGGCGCTTACTCATCTGGTGCACTTTGTAGGAAGGGATTAAGGAGGAGCCAATGATTAAAAGAAGTGAGTACAAGGACAAGCCAACACTCCAATTGATGAAGGACGAGAATGATCGATTCCCATTCTCATTTGGAATTGCGAAGGCAAGGATGATATTGGAGAATCTCGATGCCATCCGCTCCTTTGTTGCAGAGCAAGAAGTAACTAAGAATGGGCCAGAAAAGTTTGGTCAATGAAATTGCAAGGAGAGAATAACTAATATGAAAATGCCAAAGTGGAAGCCCTACGGGGCGGGAGGGTGTAAGCAATGAAACCAATTATTTTTAGGGAATACAATAAAATGCTCCATAAGCCCGTCAGTTTAACCGACAAAGAATGTTCATCGTTGCCAATTTTTAATGGCG